>Ga0065711_1034772_pt1 | contig 23260 bp, 16 predicted proteins | sample Hoacrofraction12_FD_59098 | JGI IMG/M metagenome (GOLD analysis project Ga0065711, IMG submission 59098) | Hoatzin crop microbial communities from Cojedes, Venezuela - Epithelial fraction 12 v2 (version 2) | ecosystem: Host-associated > Birds > Digestive system > Esophagus > Crop | place...
TTGTGGAGTCTCCTTCTCTGGAGATATTCAAGACCCACCTGGACAAGGCCCTGTGCAGCCTGCTGTAGGTGACCCTGCTTCGGCAGGAAGGTTGGACTAGGTGACCCACAGAGGTCCCTTCCAACCCCTACCATCCTGTGATTCTGTGATTCTGTGTGATACTGAACAATGAAAATTATGCTTGCTACCCCTTCTGCGTGCAGTGGGCTCCACAGGCTTACATGCAGTGATCATGCATGTCAGCTGATGGAGGAGGAGAAGGGGAAACACATCATCTTGCCTGCTGGAGACTGAGTGTTTAGAGAGAGGGACGAACGTCTGCTCTTGTCTGTCAGTGCAGGGATGTCGCAGGGGCCTGGCTAGGGTGCTTCAGGTGGAAAGCAATCCAAATCACCTCCTCCCTCGGAGCCTTTTGCCCATATGCGCTTTTGGATCCAGCTCACTGTTTCAGCAGTGAGGAAGGGGAGCATATGCAAAGCAAATATTGAGACGCCGTTCTTTCTGAGCAGTACTTAATTTAGAGAACAAAACAGTACTGAACTCTCCAGGAAAGAAGACAATGTAATGGCAAGGCTGTAAATTGCAGATCAAGGAAGCTCTGTTCTAATATGAAATGTCATTGACCTGCTGTGAGAACCCAGACAAGTCACTTCAACTTTTGTTCTCAGTTTCTCCACACAGATAAACATAAATATAATACACCTATGTTTTCACAGGAGTGTTTTGAACTTAGGCTTATTTTAGGAAAATGCTTTGAGAACTTGGAAGGAAAGAAATGCAAAAACTGCTATAAACTGTTATTACTCTAGCTTCACTTTTCAAAAAGGCCATTTACAATGTGTTCGTTCTTTGCTAACCTCTGTTTTCTTGTTGTTTATGTGTTTGACAACCGCAATTACTATAGCTCTAAATTGTCCAAGATAGGCTATAAATATCTACAGACTGTAAAGGCAGTTTAAGTGCCTTTTTACTGATACTCTATTAGCAGGATTAGAACTACCATAGATACATTAGAAAAAAAATCCACGCACACACACGAAGAGGAACCATTCATCCAAACAGAAATAAACAGAAAGACTGAAGTAATAGCTTGTGTACTATCTTGTGCTGACAGACAATTATTTTTTTGTTAATTACCACTTAAATTAGAAACAAAGGGAACTGAAATATTGCTGCAAACCTTAATATCCTATTGAACTGCCTTAGTGTCTTAATAGGTAGCTCTTTTTTTCTTGGGCCAGATGGTTAAAAATTCAAGCACTAGGGAGAAATCCAGACACATTTAATTTATCAAAACTCCCTGCCTTGCTCTCTGAGCATGGCTTTGGAACCTTGGCTCTGACATAACGTCTGTGGGATCCTAAATGTACTTGGGAGTTGAAAGATTTTGTGCCATGTTTTTGGAAAACAAGTTAGAAGGATTTCAGTCTTCTGCTGACTCCACTTGCTCATTTTGGAGGGCTGCTTATTCCCTTTTTATTATTAATGATGTAGTGGAGACTTACATCCATCAGTGCAGCATTAATGTAGTTACTGCTCTCCCCATCTATCGTTATGAGGAAAGGCAGGCATCTGTCTGGAGGCAGAACATCCATACAGCGATTCTTTTCATGATTTCGTGGTAAAAGTGCTATGCTGCAGTCTTCTACACGCAGTGTCGGAGTCACCATATTCAAAGTCTTTCAAAAAGAGTAAACAATACAATAAAAAAATTAACACAACAGTGAAAGCATCCCAAAATGTTTAAGAATAGATCAGCTCAGCATTCAGTTTCAGTGGGAATCAATATGCAGAGAAATGAAAACACATCACAGTCAGCAGGGTCTGGATGCAAAAAGTCTTGGAAGTATACAGAACTGAAAAAATAATGTCAAAGACAGCTGCAGGGTAACCTGCCTTCTGGAGAAAGGACAGTGGAAGGAATCGACATACTTCCCCTGACTAAAAAGAAGATTCTACTACTACCCCACTGCATTCTTTTAGGATTTAGCATTATTCAATAGCAATTAGTGACATGTTATTTTCCCTTTTTTGCAGTCTTGCCCTCCCAGGCCTGGTCTAAAATTCACACGTTTATAAGCAAGCACTTAAGAAGAAGTGTTTAGCGTAGCTGAACTGTATGGCTTCTAGGTACTGCTAGCCACAACTTACCCTAAATTCCTCTTTGATCTGGCTGGAGTTAGTTTGAGGATCCAGTTTATTCATTTCGTAGTAAACAGACCTAACTTGAGAAGCTGGAATAGATGTGTCCCCACAAAGACAGGCTTCCAGGATAGCATCATGGATGAATACATACTGTTCCTGGTAAAGCAATTAAAATAATTACCGACATAGAGAACACACTCTATTAGTATTTCGGTAAATAAAAAATAACAACCTATATGGTTGCCACTAATCCTCTCTGACTTTACCAGCACTGAAGCAAGACCAGAAGGAACAACAGCAGTGCATAAAACTTTATCCCACTCATTTAGAAATTGATATAGAAGGATTGACTCAAACTAGTTACAAGTATAAACAGAAGTGCAGTAACACTTTATAATACAACTCAGAATGTTTCTGGTTTTCTCATTCCCCTGCACAGTTCTGTAGGTGCTATCACGTAACTGAGCCTCAGCAAGATGTACTTCAGGATGAATCCCCCCCGGAGAGGAAACCCTCATGATTTTCTTTTTTTAAAAAAACCACTGTGAACCTTAAGTGCAGCATAACTATGCACTTGTTTTGGCAGCGATTCTTCAGGTTTGTATGTGGATTATTTTCTGCATACGATTGAATAAACTACCTTCTGGATGGTGCCAACCACAAAGGGGCTCTAGTTTTATCGGCCAGAAGAATATTTTTTCTTGCAAAGCATAAGGCAGTTTTCCAGCAGATTAACAATACCTCAGTCTGCACCATGTTAACTCTCCGAGATCGAAGCTCCCTCACGCAATTGTATATGTCTACAACGCCTTCCCTTTCTGCCATATCTAGCATGATGTCAATAACAATGAAGCATCCAGTTCTGCCAGCACCAGCACTAAAGTAAAAGAAAAGCACAGTTAATGTTCTGCAGTGTAGTGGAAAGTGTGAAGTGCAGGGGTTCATCTTGCAGGTACTTGAGCAGTGGGATGATTACTGAAATTAAGCCTTGTATTCAGCCACTCGCAAGATTTCAGACTCAGTTTTTCTGTTCTTGTTTATACTTTAGTTATTAAGTTATTGTGGGTAGAGTTCCAGTGGCTTCAGCAACCTGTGTGGGGATTACACACTACAGGAGAAGCAAAAATAGGTCCTGAGTTTTGTGGACAACACAACGGAGGGATTTCTGTTCTGCCTACCTGCAGTGAACAACCAGAGGGCCAGCGTTTGGTGGGCTCTTGGACTTGACCTGCCGCACAAACCCCAGCAGGCCTGTCGCGTGGTACGGTACGCCATGGTCTGGCCACCCAGTGAAGTGAAACTGCCGAATTTCTCGGATCTCATGAGCACCCCTCTGTTCAAAAGACAAGGGTTGAAGAAAGAAAAACAAGCTGGAATGTGAAAGAAAATGGACAAGAGACATCGCAAGAATGTAACTTCAAAAGCCTGAGCCTTGCTGAAAAACATCCACCCCCTGCCAACAGCCATATCTGTACAGACCGTTGGAGAGCTTTCTCATAGCAGGAGAGCACGTTCAAAGGTTACGTATCAACTGGTTTCAAAGCCTTACCACAAAATAGAGTAATTTAGCACTAGATTGGTTACAAACTTTTAGCAACAAGATAGACGTTCATCTCTGTATTTAAGCACTAGGCTGCTTTGAAAACGGTGGCCTTAAGATGCATGCCATGATCACAGAACAGGTCAGCAGCAAGGCCATGAATGCGGAGCACAGATGACATTTTTTTCCCCCACTGGTCTCCACAGGAGTTTTGCTGCTGACTTCGGGGAACTACAGCTTCAGCATAATTTTCCATCTCATTTGTCTCCTTCATTGGTCCAAAAGAAACGCCTGAACAAGAAGAAACCTTTTTGCACCTCTGATCATAGGGGCTGCGCTTGTAGCCCTCCACATGCTCACCCTTCAAGTGATTTGCCACAGTCCACAAGGACATGGATATGGTGAGACAGGTATGAATGAGAAGCCAATCGTGTAAGTAATTTCCCTTAGGACTTTCTGGAGCAGTCTGGATAGTAGAGATGTGCATGCTAAGTTTGATTTTCTTAGTGCTTGTATATCCCCTTCCCCCTCTAAAAATGTAGCTGCCAGTATTTTATTCTCATTAGAAATCCACAGACCAGAGGCCATCATACATATTTCATAAGCAAACAGCAAAATTATGACATATCATGTCTAGGCTGGACTAAATGTCAATGATATTAATAACTGGTGGTTTACAGTTTTTCTTCTTAAAGATGTATTTCCTGTCTTGAGCTGGTTTGCATATAAAAGGTCTAATTCTTTTTGCATAATGAAGTAATATACACTTCCTAATTTATTGCTAGTATGCAAGCTAAAAGAGTCTGGGATTTTCAGTGGTTGAGAAATTTTGGCTGTGCCAGGGCTACATGACTGGAGTGGGCTTGGTGTATCTTGGAGTCCTGATGCCCTGACAGCTCAGGCTGGGGTCTGTGGAGGCTGGGCATCTGCGCAGAGGGATATTCACCCTCAGCTCCCTCGGAAACTGTGACACACAATGGCAGGCAAGGGAGAAGATGAAGACCATATGCGACACTGGCGTAGACTGAGAAGATCACACCCTTGCAACAGAAATGATCTTATGTCCTAAAAAACAATTTTAAAACATATTGAAACCCAGAAACAAACGAAGTAATTTGCATTTTAAGACAGTCTAGAAAGCAAATTCAAGTACAATTTGGTCTCTGTACTCTGGGGATTTTAGAGTGTGTTAGTTAACACCGTTTTGCTACTGTAAGCAAGGCCTCCAGCTCCATGAATAGCTGTGTGTAGGTGGGGTATCCATGTCCCAAACACTTTTATGTTGCTCACAACAACTGGCCACAGTTCCCTGAGAAACAAAGATGCCATACAAAAAAGCAATACTATGATTATACAAACTGAGGACTCAAATGAGTACCCCAGACAAATTCTTCATGCCGTACACAGCCTTGATTTTCAAGCAATTTACAGAAAGTAAACTGCCCCTCCAAAATAATGTGCCCAGCTGTTGTGCAGATCAGGACATGTCCTGTGTATCTTGTGCATTAGTTTTGAAAATGCTGTCTGTCATGCTGACGGCATTTTTGTCTGTCATTGCTAACACTCAGCTACCTAGAAAAGGTTTTGCATATAGGGTACTTTTATAATGAGTTTGCTTATTATACCTACAAATGAATGATTTTCATGTCTGTAGCTTCCCTGCTGGTTTCTAAACCCAAAATAGTAACACAACTGCATGAATCATAAAAGCATATGCTCAGCTTGGAAAGACTGTATTTTTTACTTTTTCTTTCAGTTGAAACAAACACAAAATGGTGTACATTGCTAACAAACCCTGGGATGTTAAAAAATGCTACAAATACTTATGGTGCTGCTGTATGTTGCTATCTGAGTAAGTCATCTGAGTTAACTGTTGTGCTGTAAAGGAACTGCTCCAAAGGAACTGCTTATGCACACAACGTAAAGTGCTTCCAGGAAGTGGTCTTCAGAACCAGAGTCTAATTTTGGGTTCAATTTTCTTAGCATCATCCCCCTATTCCTCAATAATTACCAAATAGCCATTTAAAAAAATAAAAATAAGTGATCAATTTAGCTCCAAAGAAATCAACTTCTAAATTGTATTTTAGGAACAGGTATGAGATGTTCATCCACAAATAGAAAATATGGTCAGAAGGAATCTCTGGAGGTCTCCAGTCCAACCTCCTGCTCAGAGTGGGTCTATGGCCAGCACTAGATCAGGTCAGCAGTGGCTCTGTCTAGCTGAGCCCTGATGACCTCCAAGTATGGAAATTACACAGCGTTTCTGTGTAACCTGCTCCAGCACTGCACTACGCTCCATCTGAAGGAGTTTTTCCAGTGCAAACCTTCCATGCTGCAACTTCTTGGCCATTGCCCCTTGTTTTGCCAACCACTACCACTGAGAAAAATGAGCAGAATTTGGTGCCCCTGATTTTCTAAACGTCTTTGAAGTACTTGCAGGCTGCAATTAGATCTTCCTTACGCTGCTTCCTCACCTGTACGACACTGAACAAGGCCAGTTCTCTTAACCTCCCCTTGTAGCTCATATGTCCTACATCCTTAACCATCTTGAATGTCAGATGCTGTCCCAGGATGTCACAGCCTGTACTGACACACAGGGTTAATCCACCAAAGGTGCAGAACTTTGCATTTTTGCTTGTTGAATTACTAAAGTTTCTGCTGGCCTAATCTTGAAGTCCTTTGGAACTGAGGCTCCAATGTTCAGTGTTTCAACACCATCCTTCACTTAGTATTACCTGCAGATTTGGTTAGGGTGCACTCTGTCTCATCATGCAGCTTGTCTTACAGAGGCTGAAAAGCATCAGTCCCAGTAGATCAGAAAAACAAATTTGAGAGAATTATGATGGAAGAGGTGTACAGACTTGACCTCCCCATACCATTGTGAGAGTTAAAAAATATGGAAAATAGGGCAAAAACAAATGTACTTTACTCAGACTACACTGACACTGCTTTTAGAGGCTTACTGAAAAACTACCAACTATTAAAAAGCAGTGTCTAAATGAAATCTTTTCAGATGGAGTTTTTTTTAAGAAATAAAATGTTTAGTGCCTTTTATCTCTATCTGTTCTAATGCACTTACTCAAGACAGTTTGGTTATGATCAACTGTAAAATCCTCTAGGTCTTTTTTTCCAGTCCCAGTTAAGAAGCGAAAAGCTAACATCAAAGCATGGGCTTAAAATTTGCAGAATAGAAATAAACCACTGCTTCATCTACTTCAAAGTGTAGCCACCGTTTTTCATCTGTTTATTAAAAATATCTAAATGCAATGAAACAACAGGCTTGAATGAATTCATTGTACAATATGTATAGTGGTAAACATGATACATTATTTCAGTTCCTTCAGACCGCATAATTCTATTATCATTACCCTCAGGTTGCTGTATTGATGCACATTTAAGTATTGGATTGGAGAATAAAATAGGAAAAAACTAATTTCTTTGTTACTGTGGATATATGTACAGAGACCCTGAGGGGTCGTCTTTTTGGCAGTTTCATCTACCTGGGTGGAGGATTCTTTGATACTAAAGATTATGTTCTTCAAAGCCATAATTGAATACTATTTCATCATTGGAGAGAACCAGTATATCACAGGTACTACAATTAAATCAAAATGAATTTTTTAAGCTAAGTAGGTGAAAATCTACTCATGGAGATACTGAGAGAACATGACTGCAGCGTGCCATGAGGAATAGCAAGTCTTCCAAGGAGGCCCTTTCATTGTTCTGCAACTCAACTGAGTCTTGATACATACAGCTAAAGACTGCTGTCCTTTAACAAAGTCTGAATAAAACGCCTGAACTGACATAAAATGCACGACACGCTTCAGCGTTGACTGAATCTGCTTGTTCTCACTTTCAGTAAGTACCTTATCAGTTAGTTGTATGCTGCCCATATATTGTAAGCTGTTTGGGAAAGATACAAGGTCTAGTAAGCATCAAATAAATTCATGGCATTATTCTAATGACCAGTAATACAACACACTGACTGGAACTCTCCTTCTAAAGACGGATTCCGCGTGAAAAGTGAAACAGCCTTGAGAAGAAAATTAGCCTGTTTAAACTATGCCTCTGCAGACCAGGAACACGCCGGCCCAACAGATAACGGTATTCTCCACCATTGACCCCTGAATAATGGTGCATGCACCCTCTGGTACAGACAGAAAATGATTGTGGGGAACATCAGATGGGAAAACAGCACGAATGTGTTTTTCAATTGATTGCTGGGAGGGAGGCTTCGATTTCTGCTAGGCAAGGAACATCACTTTTTATAGCTCAGGCAGGGGCCAGCAGCAATGGAAAGCGCAGAAAAGTTGCTGTATTTAAAGAAAAACACAGTCTACCATAAGAGGGCGGTAGTCGTTTACCCAAAGAAAAGCTACAAAACCGGGATGTCAGTCAAAAGATTTAACTTTCCCATGTTGAATCTGTATATAAGTTACTTAGGCAGATACCGTTGTATTTAAGGAAACTGAATTTGGTAACTTACCTTTTCTACTGCAAATGTTCGAATCACATACTCAGCCAGGAGCTCTGTTTCTATCAGGGTAACTTTAATGTCTTTATATATCTCTGTGTCATCTGGCCAGTATTTGCAGCATTTGACCTTTAAAAAATACAAAAGAAATTAAGGTTCATTTATTTTAGAAAGCTCACACTGAATCTATTCTGTATTCTGTGCAGTGATTTCCGATTTAAAATGCAATTGTGCAAAACATTCACATTTCCTACACGTGGAAATGATGAATGTTTAAGGGACATTGCCTTTTCTTTTTTTAAGAGACCTTTCAGATTTGCAGGTGAGATTTGAGTTGTGGTTAGTAAAGTAGGCAAATTTGTAGAGAGCACAAGAGATATTCACACCCTGCGTAACTCATTTACAGCAACTGTTCATTTCCTCTGCTTTCCAACGCAGGGTGTGCCCAGAGGGACGACGACCACCAGAAGCTTTTTTCCCCAACCTCTAGTTGGTGATTTGTCTCAAAAATGTCTTCCTATCTTCCAAATGAAAATGTGTTTTTCAGACAGGAAGGATCTTTTCTACTGTTCGAAAAGTATCTGTTTTCTCAGATTAACCTGACAAAGGAACTGATGAGACCTCACCTGGCAAAACTCAACACTTGAAGTCAAGAGATGAGTTTTATGTCTGGGCTTTAACATCAATTCATGAGATGACCCCAAACACTATGGGTGGGATTCATCTCACTGAGCTAAAACTAAGATGAGTAGGATGAATGCCTTCTGGAGACACCTTTATTTTTGTTAACTATGAAAGGAGTCTGCCTTTGCCTAGGTGTTTGACTTCTTGATGACTAAGGTTAGGTGAGACAAATTACCCTTTCCTCCATAGCGATTTCACCTGGCTTCTGGAGCTGTGTGTTCTTGGGAAATTTATCCCGGGATATGGAGACGCAAAGAAAGTGGGTTTTGTGGAGATGGAAAGCAAGTGGGTTTTGTGAACTGTATTTCAGATTTTCTGAGCCTTGGTGTGGCCTAGATGGGATGGACTTCACAGTATTTAATGTCTTAAAACATGCACTATTATTCTGCTATTTTTTAAAGTGGGTGGTTGTGGGGACCATATGAGGCAGAGAGCTGACAGACTTAAGAATTTTCTCCTCCTTCCCATTTGTGTGGACAAGGCGGTGGGTGGGGAAGCTAACACAGTACTTACATATCTCGATTTTATTCTGCTCTGTCACGGTAATAGCTATGCTATCACCACTGCATCTGGCCATTGTCCAGTAGTGCAGTACGTGCTAGGAATAACATCTGTTCTACATCTGCTGCATGGAATGGCTTCTCTCTTTCTCTGACCGAAGGGAAAATTTAAAATGGATCTTTTAATACATGTAAATCTACTGGTTTACTTAAATATACACTTAAATTGATTGGGTAAAAAACCTGAACTCTTCAAATTTCAATGGAAAACCGATTAAAAAAAATTAAACTTCACAATTGTTAAAGATTATTTCTCAAACCCATTTTCATGCCAAAATATTTGGATTACTATCATGTCTATTCTTGAGCAACAGGTAAAATTCAACGATGTGTGTATAAGCATACAGTGAAAACTGTAAAGCATGATTCAAATGATTTATTTATTCAAACTCCAGGGTCAGTATATAAAGCGGGATTATACAGAGAGTCAAACCTTGTCCTGTGAGGCAGAAGAAAATACTTTCCTCAGAATTTGTTCCTAGAGACGTAGCTGATAACCATGTACAACTCCTCTTTACTGTCTGGACAGAAGAGAGGTCTTGCCACACCAAAGTGGTAACACTGGCAGATAAAACCAAAAGTTTCTCAGGGCACGGTCAGTAGTTCTGACCCTTATTCTGACTCTTTAGCAGGATAAAACTGAAATCTCAATATAGCTGAGTTGAAGGGCTTGAAAAACACATCCCCACATCAGGATCCTCTTCAGCGAAGAAGAGTAGCCTGGTCATAAGCCCTGGCTCCCAGCCACATCCTAACAGCTTCTTGCTGCTTACACAGCTGATGGAAAGCTCCTAGAGCAGCACTGAACTTCAGGTAGCTATAAGCACATTTTTATTTATTTCTCTATGCTTGTCTTCAGGCCTAGTAACTGCATTAGTACTGGCTAAGAAAAATTCTCTTACTCTTCACATCTCATCTGGTTTTAAGCACAGTTTCAGGACAACTGGCAAAAACCAGGTTATGTGGTTCCCTTCCATCAGGAGAGGCTTGGAGCTGGGACACTGCACAGTCCTCGCAGTGGACTCCAGTACCAGGGGCAAGGGCAGCACGGCTGCTCCACCGACCCTGCTCACCAGCCGGTGAGCTGACAGGGCGGCAGTGTGGATGAGAAGGTTTCCACCAGCCGAGGGACAAACTGAGGGACAATCCCCATATGCCTAAACGGCAGGGTCTCTGGCAAATGCATATTCATCTCCACAGCATATATATCAGCTATAAGCAATGAACAACAATTTCAAAAGCATTAAACATTGCTGCATGCAGATTAGTAGTTTCTGCTGCTATCTATTGTTGCATCTACTTGATATTTATTCAAATCTTATTTGTTTAGATGTATTTCCAAAAACCCTTTGATAGAAGCTAAGTGAAAAACACTGAATGCTCATTGTTTTGTCTGTGTTGTTAAAATAGCCCAGACAACTTGCACATTGTTCAAATCCCTCAGTCCGGCAAACTGGCCCTTTTATAGTCATTGCCGGGAACTCTCTGAAAGGGGGTTTTCCTACCTATGGCTAAGATGATTTTTCGACTCTCCATGCAGATTAAGGCAATTCATGCTGCCTCCGGACTGGAGCAGCCCACTGACAACCCCATCTCGGGAGCTGATTCCCTTCTCCTTCCTGTTCACTGATCCTTCCCATAGGTGGAACCTGAACCACACGAGGTCGGCCAGCGCACGTAGGAAGGGAGCAGCTGCAGTGGTGATCCCAGCAGCAGCACCACTGATCCGCACGTCTCTTTGTTGCTAACTTTAGCCTTCTGATGGGCGCCTGTCATCTTCCAAACAGCTCTAGTTTAGTAAAATAAACAACTGGGGAAAAAAAAAACCAACCCTGGCTGAATTAAATTGCTCAGCCTTGAAGGAAAACATGCCTGTTTCTAACTTGGTAAGTCTAGACAGTCTGGATTATGACTAAGAACTAGGGACATTTAGAAAGACCAATTTGGAAGAGAACAGTCCCCACCTTCTTACGCCTCAACTGTTGGATTTGCTTCCATTCTTTTTTTAAACCTTATTTAAGATGATCCAGTGGAATAATTAGGGAAGCACTGGGGGATGTTGCACAGAAGTTATAGCCTTTCACGCCTCATGCAGCTTGGGCCTGCTGGGGATTTCTTACTCTGCTGCACAGGGGACTTTGGGCACGGAGCAGATTGGGGCTGAGCAGAAGGATCCATGACAACACAATTTCCTGAAAACTCTCCCAAGCGCAATAGTGGCTGTAACAGCCATGGGAACGGTGCCAGAGCCGCAGCCAGAGCCACAGACCAACACTAAATGATTCACTCACTGAGAAGGGGGGGAAATCAACCTTTTTTAAAAAAAAAAATAGAAATCAGGCTTTTTTCCTACTTTTGGCTCTTGTTCTGCAATGCTGCTGCACGTGCTGAGCTCTAAACATGGGAACTCTGTGGACTCCTGATGAGCCAAAAGTTAAGTAAATGCTTAAAGACCAGTCTCCCATTTCCTCCAGGACCTCTCAAATACATGCAAATGTATCTTAAAGACAGAAGTAGATTAAATAGTGTAAATCTAAATCACACTTACAAATGTTTTTTGGATCAGGGCCTTTATTTGTACAAGAAAAGACAATTGCAACAAAATAGAATATGGTTTTACTCATCAAATATGAGAAACACTGCTGGTAACATATGTTTGTTCATTTTTTCTTTTTAGCACAGCTTTAGCTACTGTGACTTGATGAATCTCTTTGCCTTTTTATAAACATTTGGTACATGTTTTACAAAAAAAACCTACTAACAGAAGGTTTAGCTAAATAATTGATACATGAATCCAGAACTGAATATTAAATGCATTAGATATTTTTTTCACACAGTTGCTACCATAACAGTAAATATCGTCCCCAAAGTAGAAAACATAATTTTGAAATCTCATCTGAGCAGAACTATAATTAAGAGTTTGTTCAGATACACCCCACATTTATATCCTAACAACGTGCCAAAAAATACAGATGTTCATCACAAGATGAGATAAAAGGGTGAATGCCAGAGACATAATGAAAATGCTCTGGTTTAATCTATTCATCCCAAGGTACACCGTCCAATTGTTCCAAACATGTTTATTTTACTAATAATTTTAGAAATTTGGAGAAGATGATTATCTACTTCCACCCCCTAGCTCCATCCCCCAGCAAAATAGTCTAATGTGAGCAACTAAGAATTAAAAATGAAGGTGGAAAGTTGTTGTTGCTGCTTCTAAATATAACAAACAATGCAGGCAGTGGATAGCTAATGAACACAAATTGTGACTTCTGAAGCTGTATATTTAGCCATTTGGCAGTGTGACACATCTAGCTAAAGGCGGTATGAAAGCCAGTACAGTAATTCATTTACTTAGAGGTCTGGAATAGGAAGAATATTACAGAATTAATATGTGAGCTGGCTGTGAGATACACTTTGTAGTTCATACAGAACAGTTTAAATAACACTGATTATTTAAAGTTTCCAATTTCCTTTGATTCTGAAATATTCTTAGCAAAAAGGTGATATAACTGGCTATGCACTGCATGGATTGTCGTTAGTGAACAGCAGTATTATATATTGTAATTTAAAATTAATCGTGAACTAAGTAATGATGATAAGTCAGACATAAATTTTGAAGTGAAACCTTTAGGATCTAAAATGAAATAGCCAGCCAAGCTCACTGGTGAAAATTTGTAACAGCTAGGATAACATCATATACTTTCATTTGGCTAACTTGAAGCAAAAGGACATTCAATAATTGAAAGTATTTTTATTTAAATACTTCTCAAACAAAACAATGCGTTGCGATTTAAGAACATTTTTTAAAGTTATAAAACAACCTTTGACAGAAGATAAAACCCAGTCTTTCTTTTTTTCATTTTCTTTGTTTGCTTTTGAGCTAGTCAGTTAACTGATTTATACCGCATTTCACAATTGTGCGAAAGAGGTATGGAAGAGTATTGAGAAATACAACATTTAAGATACTGTTCAGCACCATCAGGTGAATGGGTCTGTATAAAGGCAATCAGAAGTCTTTGCATTGTTCACAGCTCCCAGAGAGGGAGAGATGTCTCCATGAATTTTACTAGCTCAGTCTAACTTCTTCCAGTGACGACTCAGAGCTGATATAACTCTCCACCTTCTGCTGCCCTATGTTGCCCCAGAGCACAACCCTAGGGCGCCTGGTGGATGCACTCTCATTTAACTTCTGCCCAGAACAGCTGGCTTTCTGGACATGTCCAGCAGTAGCCACATACTAACGCTTTCTGCCTAAGGGAATGAGTGTGATCCCTTTGTTCTTAAGAATCAGCTATACTGTTAGCATACCATCAACCTGGTAGCTTGGGTTAGATGAAATGAAGCTGACAGGCCAAACCCATGGTGCGGCCTTCCTGTGTCCACAAAAAAGAATCAATCCAAAAGAATTGCTGTTGGGTAAAGGTAACCCAAGGTAAAGCTGTTCTAGTGTTCCCACCTCCGTTGCTAATACCAACAGAAGAATATGGATTGCCTCTGTTTCACTGTTTATGTTCAGGAAGTTTTGTCTCCCACTGGTCATTAAAAAAGGTTGTAAATTAGTGCACTATAGTACAGCCCTGGAGATAAAAAGGCTGAGAACAGAGCACATGAGAAGGGTGGTCCCATGCCAAGATGAAGGTCCCAAGCCAGGATTAGCTGGAGCTCCTCAAAGCCTGTCTTAATCCCTTACACAACTGTGAAATCATGGGCATATTGCTCAGATCCTGTGCTCTGAGGACCTGATGTGCCTGCATCGAACAGAACAGCCTGTGCTCTGAATCATGCTTCCGTCCCAAGAGCAAAATCATGCCATTTTTTGAGCTACAGAGAACCATCAATTTAGCGGATTGCCTTCTGGCTCTGAAACCTGATCGTCTGAGGTTAGGTTAGAAAGCTCTACATGCTACTTTGCTGGGTGAGGTAAAACTATTGGTGCCTCCAGGATACTTCTTCCTGCGTGGAGAGACTGAGATTAATTTCATGAGACTGCTGAGGTGAGGCAACTTGCAGTGATGAAGCCATTCTGCTAGCCCCAACATTTCAAAGAAGAACTTGAAGACCTCTTTGCAAACTGCACTTATAGTTGTATCCTACACCTTGGCAGCACTTCAGCAGCTAGCACAACAAGGGGGTCGATGTATTTGTGTATCCTTAAACCTCTTTTATTTATTTCTCAGAGTGAATTATCTCAATTGGATTAGTGAGCATTAAGATATTAATCTCTGTTGATTAACATTCTTTGAAACATAGCTTTTACTGGAAACGAGAATGCATCAAAACACAGAGCTGAAACCACGTCTGCTCTGAGTGTCATGGGATAGTGCTGAAAGCTTGTGGGTTGATGCCCTGTTTGATGATGCAAACATTGCTAACCTGGGGACATCTTTATTAGATGATTGTGGAGAGTCCTTCCTTCTCTTTGCTGAAGAACAACAGCCAGTTTTCTTCCCTAAGGGCTCCTCCCCTGCTACACACAATGGAGTAATGCCAACTTGTTTTTTTCTGGTTAGAAGTCTAGGAAGCTGAAATCTGTTTTGACGATGAGAAGGGTTCGCTGACTTGAAAGATTAACAATAGTTTTAAATTACAATTGTTTTCTTTATTTCTCATCGATACTCCCTAAAAGTATAAACTCTACTCTATCCAACAAAAGATACTGGAATGACAGTGAAACCAAAAGTAAAACAACAGAATATAAAATAACACATATATATCACAAGCACAGGTCCCAGGTTTTCTGGGTAAACATGATTAGGAAAAAAATTCTCTCCAGATGGGGAAGGACACTATTTATAGGTTTTAGAAGCTGAGACTAGAATTACTTAGAGCTAGGGAAGGGTTTCATACAGAAACCTTTCTCCCTCTCATCTATAAAATGTAGTTTCTTTCTTTCAGCAGAAAAGTTAAAATGAAATCTTCGTCACCAGTATGCTTACAAACTCTTTGGCACACCTCCTGAGGAGCACTAATGCCAGTATCCTGAACTAATTCCACTGTAGGTAATTTGGCTTATTACATTTAGGGGCAGTTTCAATTAGATAGAGTGTTTTTCCATTTATATTAAATACAAATGTGCTATTTGTGAGACATGTTAAAGAGTTACTGTGTTTCACCTCTGCGGTATCTCTGTAATGGGTGAGCTGAATTTTAAACACAATTTGAATTTACCTTTGTTTATTTGAGGGTTCTTCTGCATGAAGAATCTCAAAACTTGTAAAATGCGTAAGTGCAAGCTTCATTATAGCTTTGTGTGAAAAAATTCCTCTTTTATTCTAAGAATATGTGGCAAGTCCATTGGAAATCTCACACAGTTTTTATTTGGCTGGAATTTCCTATGAGGTTTTTGTTTGGTTCTTGCAATATGTTTTCAGTAAGAAATCTTCGGACAGAGCTTTATTTGGCAGATTTTCTCGGATGTCTAATGTCTCTCAATAACAGAAATGGATCACCAGGTGGATCTGAGGAAGATCTGGTTCAACATAAAGACTTCTGGATTTTGCGTGTTTCAGTAAACATATTTGTATCTGTTTTAGAAATGTCTCTTGAACGCTGCCCAGGGCTGCACATCTTGAGCACCCAAGGCCCAAGCACATGCACATATGACTGCCTAGGGCTGGGTCTATACAGTCTTGCCTGAGAAGAACAACTCTTCTCTGACAGATTTTATCTTACAACAGGGAATGCTTTTTAGCCAGGCAGCATCAAGGAGATATTCCCTCTCTGCCAGAAGACCATTACACGGGTCTCCTCACTGTCATGTGGACCCCAGTACTCTTTAAAGCATGAAAAGTCAGAGCCATCAACATTTTTGCAGCAAGGCAGATGAGAGTGCCATGCGTGTAGCTTCAACTGCCAATCCCAAGCAAAGGAATAGCTAAGCCGCCACTGTGTTCTTTCTTTTTCCCCATGCTGATACAGCCCTGCAGGCTCCTGGGAGGGCACAGTCACCCAGGAGGAGTCTGAGATGGGAATGGGAAAGAACAGCACTCCTGAGAGGTAAGATGGCAGCAGGAGGCTGTTTCGGCAGCACTAAAGCGTGCATGCAGGCATAGGAGCTGTTTACCAATCCATGGCTGACCTTCATTCCCCTGTTTGTGTCGCATCCATTCTGTTGTAGTCAACCTCGCCTCCTTTCAAAAAAGGGTCTTTTGTGTGCTTATTAACACTATTAGCACTGGCTGTTTCCTAATTCTGGATAATAATTGAGAAACTCTAATTACTGTAATTACTATGCTCCTGGGGTGAGGTTTTATTTTTTATAATTATTTCTAGTGATTTTTTTGTAAATACTTTGTTATATTAAAAGCATGATAGACAATCATGAGTCCTTGCAGCACATTTATGTATCAACCACCTCCACTGAATTTCATCAGTGTATTTCACCATTTATTAATCAGATATTACAAAATTTCTTCTGCCTCAAGCAAAAACAAGGAGTGGGAGAGAAACTGACGACTGACAAATGACAAATGACGTGACATGCCAAGTTTGATTCTGCCAACTGAGTGTTAGTACCAGCCCAACAAGAGCAAAGATGGTGGTGACAGCTAGATGGCACAATTGAATATACTCTAAATCTTCCCAACATAACTCTTTCAGAAGGAAAGAAATGTTTCAACGTGTGCAAACATTGAAACACTTCAAGAAGCAACCCGAGACTTTGGCCAGTACATGAAGACCTTGATCCAGTTCCCACTGCTTTCCACAGAAGGATCCAGCTTGGAGTCTGTACTCCAGAGCAGTGTCTTGGAGTAAGCAAGATGTTCTCTGGTGTCTATTTGCCGATCACCCCTACACTGGTGGGATAAAAAGTTTTGTTTCTTCTGCAATAATCCACCAGATAATGCTAAGTCTCTCGGGAAAATATGTCTGAAATTATACTACTATCTTCAGTTTCTCTATCACTTACAAACATGAGGCACGGAGGCCTCTTGCATTAATATAATCCAAAATGCATTGTTTTGAAATAGCTTGTGGTCACACTGATATGTTTTTATGAGTCTTGGTTTTGCTTTTTACCTGTTAGTGTGTGGTTTGGAAAATTCTGATTCTTGTACTAAAACTTTGGTATATCGTACCATTAATTACTTGTCATTCCCTTTTTGTGAACTTCTTTGTGGTTGGAAAGTTGTTGATCCCAGCATGAAGAAGACAGGGGCTTTTTTTCAAGTCTGCTTCAAGGGCTGCTCATTTGTTTAGTTTTTTTGTAACAGTTCTTACGTCAATCTAGGCCAATCTTAACTAAAAACCACCTCATCATCTGTTATCGAAGAACTGTCTCTGCAACTCAGCAATGATTTTTCTAAATGACTGTGAGACCTCATTTGGATTTTTAATAAACAGTCACATTCTAATGAGGTCTTCATAAAACTGACTAAATATGTTTAGAAATCATTAGCTTAAATTACCAGTACAAAAGTCTCCTTAGGGAGCCCTGCAGATTTTGTGATAAGACTTCTGGCAGATGGATTAGTATAACAGCACAAGTGAGTTCCAAATTTCCACACAAGCAGTGTAAATGTGAGTGACTGGGTAACAGGCTACTAGATAAAGAGCTAAATGTCCCTCAGGTGGGTTCATTAAAGAGAGAAAACAATCAAAACACATTTCTGTGCCATTTAAATACCAGGTGCACAGCAGTCTGCAGGTGCCAGAAACACTGACAAGGGTCCCTTGCTGGAACACACAAGAGCTTAAAGGGATGCATGGTTTTGACAAGTGTGCCTCAGATAATGACAGATATTGGCAGATGTACCCGGACCCTGCTGGAGGGTAATGCGGGGACTGAGTCATTTGCAGCAGGTGCTTGCATTAGGGACAGCCTCATGGTGCTTCCTCCATCCACAATTAAAACAGTCCTGATGCATAATGCTCCAGGGCAAGAAGCAAGTTCCTAGCACTGATTTAATGACTATGCAGCCAGTCCTGGTAAACAAATACACATACGCCCCCTCAATGATTAATTCATGAAGGACGTACACTGTGTGGCAAACATGTTAAATAGATATTCCTCTTCCCTGAAAATATAAAGGAATTTTCCTCCTCGGCTTACAATTGGTCAAGAGGGTTAAAAAATAAAAATAATAAACCCCTATAAATCTTACACCAGCAATAGCAATTGAAACAGAAAACCTCAAGGTTGGGAAGGTTACAAAGTTTGCCCTGCAGGAATGCTACCAAAACGCCCATTAAAATCATTACTAATCAAGGTGGCACAGAGCTTGTGTTAGGGGTTGCGGGACAGATGGTGCGTTTGTAATCTGCCTCCTTGTTGCTGATGGTTCCAGCTCTGGGAGAGGGACAGAAGCACCAACGGAGAAGCGGGTGCACTGTTCTGTGGCTCATACGATCTCATTTCCATTAAAAGCGCATTTCAATTTCTGCTCTCTGATCTCACCTACGTTGGCCTCCAGAGATAGTGAGAACAAAGTCATTTCTGCCACAGCCAGAAACAACAAAGCCGCAGCTGTGTATCCCACTAGGACTCTTGTACCCTGAAGAAATCTCCATAGTGGCACAAACTGCTGCTGGCTGCTAAGGGAATGTGCTGCATACCTAAACGCTGGGAGCTGAGGCCAGCAGTGCTGGCACCAAGACGGGCGTCTCCCGGGCTGATACCTGACGGTTCGCTCTAATTGATGCTTTCAAATACTGACTTTAGGAAAACAGTATGTGGTTTCACACAGTACGCTATTTTTGTTCTAAGGTTTGTTTAGCCATACCCTGAAAACATCCCTTTTTAAGTTGTGTGCTTGGATACTTATGAATGTGTATAAAGCTCCAAGAGTTTGCTGGAGAGCTTCCTATTCTTACAATTCCACCCGTTTTGAATTGATATGTGACCATCAAACTATTTCTACCTTCTTCCTCACTCAAGGGACTGAATTTTTAAAGTGGCCTCCATGATCCTTTTTTGGCTCTGCAATTAGTCGTACATGTGTTCCTGCAGCAGGTGTTAATTGCAGTCACAAATCCCCTCTTTTTTGTATCTAAAAATAATACTGGCACCTGATCTGTTGGCAGGCTTGGGCACACAGATACCTAAACGTTAGGATTTATGTTAACAATTGACAAAGGACATAAGGAAGAATAAATTGAGACTGTAAGACTGGACTTGCTTAAAAAGCAGACAAGATCCGACACTTCAACTCACACCAAAGTGCTCTCTCTCCTCATGCAAATACCACAGGGCAGAGGGGTATCAGCCACTCCAGCAGGGTGAAACTAAAAACATCTCTTAAAACCATGTGGCTCACACCAAGATATGTGCACTTGACTTCTTATTTCAACACTTCGATTTACAGTAATGGCAGTAGTTGCAATAAAAGCAGTGGGCTCTTTTCATTCCAAATGAAAACTATATGCCCAGATCGCAAGCAAATTTCCTTGAAAAAAACCTTCCCAGATGAGAATTAAGACATCAGCGCATAGACAAAGCAGTAAATGAAAAGACTCAGTTATTGATGGTTGTGAGAAACAAAGAAAATTGTTCCATTCAATAACTGTTGAAAAAAAATTAGCCATAATGACTCGAGTAGGAGGCCTATTTTGGAAGTTATCAAGCAAAGAAAGAAAATTACACCGTAGCAGCCAGGTAACTCAAGCTTTCCTTTACTACTCTGCTCCTGAAGAAGACCTCCTCAACAAATTTAGTGTACAAATGAGCAAAGCTATTTTTTTCTGTTTTAGTCCAGAAGCCTTACAGGAAGGAAAACTCAAACCAGGTTGATTTAGACTAATATACTATGAACCAGGTGCAATTTCACAGTTTAACTACTTTTCTCAGAAACCTGTTTCAGAATTACTCCCCCTCAGCCTCCCTCAAAAAAAAGATGACTCCATACCTTGTTCTGTAACCAATTCCATGGTTTCCCTTAATAGAAATGGTATGTCTGAGATACATACAAAGATACGACGCTTTCCCTCTTTGGCAGTCTTTGCAGGCTGTGCTGTACAGAATGCAGCTTTATCAGTTTACTTTTTCATTGTGCCAATGTTTCCAAAGCCAAGCGTTCAAGGCATGTTTAAAAATAATTGGTAATGAACCTCTTAGCACAGGCAGTCATAAATATTTTACGTGCTACACTCAGTATATAAGCATCTTGTTGGTCTGCTATTTAATTTCCAAAAGCAAACACCTTGGAAGTCTTTCATCTTTTTAAGTACAAAAATCACTTACCCTTCCCACTTCCACGAGATTAGTAACCATGATTATGCTGGCTGTGTTTTCATGCCATACCATTCTCCAAAAGTCATATATTGTCTCCTGCATTGGTCCTGAAACAATAAATCAAAGGAAAGGTTACTATATGAAAGTCTCACGATTGGAAGCTTGTCTCTGGGGAACTTTGAGAAACCGTGACTATACACATATATTCATATCACTATCATCATATTTTTCATTTAGGGTCAATTTCTTTTCTGTCATCCCACCTATCTGCATTTAAGTATTTTTTTCCCCTGAAATAGTGCTTTGAAAGAAAGTTAGTTCTCCAGCATTTAGGTATTTATTTCTGTAATACCCAGAAGTGGAATTATAAAAAATGGATAACATTACTCTTTCTCTTAACAATTGGATGATAACCTAGGGAAGGTGTATTTGGAATGAAACGAGCCTCAATGGACTATGTGGCCTTTCCTGGTTTCTAATATTTTTCTTAGTATACACTATCCATCAAATTACCCCAGCTCCTAAATTGTACTTCCTGAAGTGAGACACAAGTTATAGTTTTTTGCAGCAGTATATCACCTTGCAAAACAGCGGGGAAAGCAGTAAAGAACCCTGGCATGCCACGGCAGCCATGTCCTCGGCAGTGCTTTCCCCAGCAACCTGGGTGCTTTTGTAGACGAACACAAAGGGCTTCCTCCAGCGTTGCTCTGAACCTGGGTACCAGCCCACAGGAAATGTTACAGAAATGTAAATTGTGGAGAACAACCGTATCACTGTGTGTATGCCTGGTCATGTCTGTTTCTAGCCTACACGCCTTACCCATGACGTTCGGTGTGCCACCCCAATTTTAAACCGCTGCTCTAAAATCACTGAGCCAAGTAGAATACACAAATGTAAAATACTATCAGGTACTATAAACTTAACATCCATCCTGAATCCATTACTGGACTGTCACACTGCTGGAAGCAATTAGTGGCTTACTGAAAGGAATGGCTTAGATCAGCTAATTGGAGCACAAATGGATAGTGTATTTGCCTAATGTTCATCTGGTGAAGAAATCAACACTCTTAAAGTATTACAAAACCATACATTGACAGATTTGGGTAGTTTGGCACCCATGTTTTGGTACTTTGAGCTCCCTTTGAAAATAAAATTTTCACTCTGAAAGTCAAGTACTTAGTGAAAAATATAGTAATATATTATTACTATATTATCATGGCAGGGGGTTGGACTAGATGATCTGTGAATGTGCCTTCCAACCCAAACCATTCTGTGATTCCATGACTTTGTTATTCTATGATATTATAGGCAAGTCAAAACTAAATCACTAGGCAAATAACATCACAGTTATAATGTAACTTTCTTAGAACTCAAGTTTAAGAAAAAGCATGGTAATAGTCTAAAACTTTTGATTTTTTTGTATTTTCAACAATTTCAAGGGATAATTTTATCATGAATAATTTGCATAGAACATTTAAAGAAATTATTTATTCCCCCCCTTACTTTCTCTGCTTTTAAAAATGCTGCATATACAGTCAGTTTCATAGGTTTCCCTATAGTCACTGAATTTTTATTTTGCTTGCTTTAGTAGTTCATATAATAGGAGAAAAAGCCACTTAAAACAACAGGAAGCTATGACTGTAAGAACACAAGATATGTCAGAAGGTCTCAGAGTAGAAATAACAGTGGAATCTAAAACTAAAGTTTCAGAAATTACCAAATTCAAGCTGATGTTGTGGCTGCAAAACTGGACACCTTTTTTTCCTTTTAATTTACAGGACAGAACGGTTGATATTTTTGTGAGATTCCATTCTGAAGTATGACAAGAGTTAAATCACTCTCCACCACATTGAAATTTACAGTAAGTATTTTATTTGTACATAAGTGTCCTGGATATGTAACACAGACATGGTCCGAGTGCAATTTTTAATGTCACAGTGAGATAATTAATATAAATTATAGTGAAAATTTAGCTTGCTTGTGTTTTAATAATGTAGGATTCAATATAGCTTTTTGGGCAATTAAAGTCACAACAGCATTAGGAAGATCTTGGGCCAAGCTCTCCTACTGGAAAAGGAAGGAGACTGTTTTACTCACTGATGAAAATACTATCTCTGTATAGTTCCTTCCTTCCTCTCAATGTCAAACAAATATTCAGCAAAAGTACTATTGCTATCGTCTTTGAAGGAGTGTCGCTAAAAATAGGATTAGGGAAAGGCAGTTCTCCACAGAGTAATGTCCTGGAAAAAGTCTGCAAGTTCATGACACATTATTTAAGCTTGATCAAGGACAAAAAATAACAACACTTTTGCTTCGAGAGTCCTGATTCACAACCTGGTTTAATGGAGAATATCTAAATGGCTCCACTGCATTCTGTCACCCCAGGATTATGTGATATTTCAAGATTGTTCATCTGAATATCTTTTTGGTAAAGCTGCAGGAAAGGTGAAAAAAGATCCTTTGTCTACACAGCCCTCTTCCTTTCCCCTTGCCAGAGGCCAGAATCTTTGAGCAACTGAGGGGCAATGTAGCAAGCTTCTTTCTGTATTATTTCAGTTTTCTTTCCTACAGATTTGCTTGAGATACAAGATGGCTGGGCCCTACTTTGTAGCTGTCATTTCTTTCTGACAGATCTGGGATAACCTGCAACAATTTATGCCTTTTTTTTTTTTTTTTTTTTTTTT
>Ga0065711_1034773_pt1 | contig 23258 bp, 8 predicted proteins | sample Hoacrofraction12_FD_59098 | JGI IMG/M metagenome (GOLD analysis project Ga0065711, IMG submission 59098) | Hoatzin crop microbial communities from Cojedes, Venezuela - Epithelial fraction 12 v2 (version 2) | ecosystem: Host-associated > Birds > Digestive system > Esophagus > Crop | place...
TTTTGCGTGCATTTATCTTTTTTTTTTTTTTTTTTTGTTCAGCCTTAGTTCAGTTGCGCCAGGATTTGTATCAGCCAATTTGTTTCCAGCCCTGGCAATTGCAGGACATTTTTAATGTGTTATGTTCTTCCATTAAAAATTGCTACCTAAGTCTCCACTTTTAGCTTACTAATTTCCACACCCGCCACCCAGTGTCAACAATTTCTTGTCTCCTAATTACTTTGGCTCTTTCCAAACTCTAATTCTGATAGTGAGATACCCAGGAAGGAATGTAGTACCATGGATAGGATCACACGAGAGTCCTAGTGAAAGGGAGCAGTATCTTCATGCTCTGTGGTGAGTTGCTTCATTCCAAAAAGAATGGCATTTTTTTGGCTATCACATCATATCACAATTCAATTTCACATTTAATGTGCTGCTTCACCCCACATAAAATCCTTTCGGTTTCTGTCTTCTGTACAGTATTGGTATTTCAGATTATTTTGCTTTTGTTAGTTCACACCAGCACAGCATGTAACTGACTTTGTTGTTTTCTATCCTAATCTCTCTGGGATGCCTTTTATTACTCTTCTGTCCTTGTCACTAATCCTCTCAATAAATTTACTGTCTCTTCCAAATTATTAATGTAAAGGTTAGATAGAAGGCTGAACATAAACCCCACCAATATTCCGTAACATATTTCCCCATATCAGAAAAAAATGACATCAATTAGTTGTTACACACATAATTTTCACACAGCTTGTAGTTCACATGATATTAGTTCTGTCCGAAAATATTTTCTGTGCTGTTTTTTGTATATGAAACCAAAAATTTGCATGCATTTCTTCTACTGTTCCCCTTTTTTTTTTTTTTGGACTATTTCCATAGCGTCACAATCTATCTGTGTGATTACTCTGCATGTGTGACCTCAAGCAACCTACCACTGTTGTTCCCAGATTAGGATACAGGCAGGCACACGTCTTGGAGGAGGGCAGCAGGCTCTGGATTTGCTTCTCAGCTGGCAGCTGCTGCCTCCCAGGTGAGAACGGTGCCAACGGAGAGGTTTTTGTTTTGTTCCAGAGAAGTTTTTTGTGTAGGGAGGCACAGTCTCGGTTGCACAGCTGTGCTTTCGGTGGCCACATACTAGCTGAACCTGCTGTGCAGTTGGGTGAGGGCTTCTCCGGGTCTGCTCCAGGCTCACCTGCCTGATTTTAGGCTGGAGCAGAGGACAGGCTCAGGCAGCCAACAGTGATCTCATCTGGGGGAAGTGGAAATAACAGCACCTTGTTTTATAAGCTTGTTTGCACTGAACAAATCTCAATATACAATTCAGCTCATTTTCACATCATAGAGAACTTTTGAGTGTAGGAGATCAAGAGCACTCAGGATCCTAGGAAAGGGGCATTACACTGAGGATTTAGGACTCCCCTTGGTGCTCATATACACAAATATAGAATCATGCAGTACCTGTACCCTAATAATATTCAGATTTTATAAACTTCAGCAAGCTGCCTCCACTCCCAGTGTCAGTACTAACAGGAATATCTGGCCATATAAATATTTAATGCTGTTTAGTTACAGTATTTCATGCTCATGAATAGGTACAGGAGGCTGTTAGGACATAAGCATCTTCACCTCAAGTATTCCCCTACTTTATAGTGTCTGTCTTCTTAATGTACTTCTTAAACCCTTTGTATTGCTTTGAAATTCCCTGACTCATATGAACATATTCTGTGTATTTGTTCTCAGCTGTCCTTTTTATGTTCTTAGAAGTGTCGTGAACTGTCTCTCAGGAGCTAAGATAACAGTTTTAAGTTCTTTGTCTCTTCCTGTGTGATGGTCTACAGTGGAAGATCATTGTCATTTTTTCTTATTTATTTATTTTTTTATTTGTGGCAAATACCTTCATGCAAAAAAAGTTGCTGTCACAACAGTTGTCCCATCTGAAACTGTGGCCTTGGCACTGTGTTTTGACATATGACGTTACCCTCCAGTATCATCTCTTTTCACTTCTCCCCTTGGTGGACACCTTCGATTTAATTTCACTTACACGAACCATTCCAGTCTGTTTCTGTTGTGCCCACCATTTCAGAATATATAAATGAACTTACACTGGATGCAATATGACTCCTTGCAAATGTCAGATCTGATTTTAGGACTACCATCCCACTAAATTCCTACAATCAAACCAAGCAAAACCAAACCAAATGAAAGGGCACTCTTAGAAACATCAAACTTGAACGAGTTTCATTTTTTATTGTTTACTTAAGCTGAAGCCTAAATAAGGCAAACAAGTTTCTTACTTGCCCACAAATTTAATGTCTACTTCTTACAGTCTTCACCACTGACCTCCTTTTCTTACCTGCTCCTAATATGGGAAAGAAGTCTTGCAATCATTAGTATTGGTCTCTTTTTAGTTATTTTTTAAAACTTCTGAACTTCTTCAGGTTATACTCCACAAAGCACAGTCACGTGTGTCTGAGTTGTTCTGGAAATCCCCTGGCAATATTTAAGAAACCTCTCATTTCTATTATAACATCATTAGCTGAGTATCTGGAGGTGGATGATGCTACCCTTTCCTGCCCAAAACCCAAGTCATTTTTTATTTTCTGAAGGACCAACAAAAGGATTAGATGTCTCCATTCTCTTTCAGTCCCTGTCTTTTAATTATTTTGTGGGCTTTTATTGCTCACAAGGTTGTCTCAACTTGATTACCTTTTCAGTGACAAAATACCTACTGGAGTTTCCAAGTTTTAAATGTCCTATATGTGATCCCTTAATTGCTCTTTTTTTTGCATCTATCATCTCTTATTTCTTGGCTCACTATCTATCTTAGTGCCTTTTGGTCATCATCATTACATTTGCCTGGTTTGGTTTCCTTTGTCTTTCCCACACTCTTCAACTGTTTATGAGTCTCTGAACGACCCTCCTCTCAAAGGAAACAAAACAACAGATACAGGTGGGATTCATATTCATGCCATTTAACTTTATCTCATCAAAAAGTTAGATATTTAGCCTACTGAATTGTCATAACTTCATGTGTTGTTAACCCAGAGAGAATTACACCTCCAGCCTGTGATATAATCCATACAAGTTTCTAACCTAGGTGGAATAAATCAGCTTCTGAGGAGGTTTGCTCTGGACATCTCCAGCTCTTTCCATTACTCTTAAGAAAGAATGGATACTGACTTTAACTAGATGTGTCCCATACAGATAGCTGAATTTAGAAGAGGCAACTTTTGTGCTTCCCATTTTCCCTAAAATCTGACATTCAGCAAAACTTATTCTATATAGCAAGACATAAATATGTTCTCTCACGCGTTTGATATCTACTGTCTGTAATTTGACAAAGGTTTTGAAAAAAGGTAGATGGTTGTGGTGCTGTCTGCCAGATGAACATCGGCATTCATTAATTCACCTTGGGAGTTCTCATGCTTTTCCTCACTTCCAGCCTCCCCTGTCTGTCTCCTGGAAGCAGGGCATCTGGCAACAAAGTGGAAATATTAAATCCTGAAGAAGTCACAAAATAGCACACTGGGTGAACCAAAGTATGAAATAGAAATGTACGTAGTAAACATTTTGCTCTCTTTTGTTATGGATAAATCACAGTCAGTGTGTTTTGCGGCATTTGTGGTTATGGTATGATGCAGACTTGGAAAAATAATGGGTTTAGACGGCATGTGGGGCCACAGTTTGTAAGCAGTTTGGTGTTTGGTAGCTCTTAGGTGTCAACTGTGATAGATTTGATATGGACATCAGTGGTGGAATTTACCTGTTTGGGAGACATATGTTGCAGTATCTTGGAATAGAGACATCTTAAAGCACTGATCCTCTATATCCTGAACAAAGATTTTAACAGTCTGATTATCATACGTGCATGGCTAGCAATGTAATACTTTTTTTTAGATGAAAACAATAATTCAGTTGTCCATAGGTGTGTAACTTTAATCATTTAGGAGTTAAAGCCTACATGACTAGATTAGTCTAGGTATCCTTTTATAGTGAATAGAAAAAAACATACAAAATATGATTCACTGCAGATGCCAAACATACAGAGTGAGATGAATCATCTTCCAGACATGTTCTCTCCACCAAACATGGAAAAATCTGTATTTTATACACTCAGGTTTAGAGGGAACAAATACCATGTCATTAAAAAAAAGAACTTAGATCTCTGAGAAGGGAAGGTACTTTTGCGACTAGTCTTTGTTTCATGTACACACGCTTTTCAAGGATGTGAAAAGGCCCTTTAAACTGGAAGACAGACAAGATTTCGTGTATCTTTCCCGTGTTGTCTGTGGATTGCCCTGAGAATCCTCCTTCACAGTGGTTTTATTTTAGGACTGTCCCAGCACCCTCCCCAGCAAACCCTGTTCCCAACTAGGAGCAGACATTGAAGCTTTGGTCCTTGCAGGACTCAAGAGGAAAGAGACACAATGCAGTCTGTGGTCCAAATAAGCAAATGAAAACATTAAACAAACAGGCATTAGACAGAGAGATAAGCCTGTTACAAAGCTTGTGAATATTTCAACAGTACCAGTATACCTAAGTGAATCTTCTATTTCAGCTCAGGTCAGTTGCCAGCAACCATGAACCACATGCAGAGAGGAATCCACAGTGACTGGGAGACAAGCAAGGACTGCCAGCCACTGGGAAAGAAAGTCCTCACTTGTCATGATCACAAGCCTTACTGAGATTAGAGGCAGAACAGCGCCAGTGATTGACACAAATTCTTCTCTCCTTCTTTCTCATGACGGATCTCCTCAGGATCGACAGCTGCGCCAAACACTGTGCTGCTGGTAGAGAAATGCAGGTGCTTAAGAAAGGAGCCAGCAGTAATACAGACATCTGTTTGGTTGTGTCTCATGGAAGATCTATATAAGCCGCTTGGAATGCACAGCCGAGCCTTGAGTAAACATTTCACTGATGCAGCCAAGTGACAGCTAGAGATTCAGTACATTAGACTGAGAAACATCCTTACCTCAGCAGCATTTGTTTATAACTTAGGCATTATGTATGATACAATTTCTGAGCTGTGTGATTTATCCAAACATCTAAAAGAAAGACATAACATTGCCAGAAGCTTATTCTGGGGTGTCAAAGCAGATTCAGGTTTTTGCATCAATGGCTGACAATCCTGGCTCCTTTCCTGAAGAGGCTGTCAGTGCTTTTCAGAACATGTTCTTAAAAGAATATCTCTGCACTAGGGAAAATGTCTTAAAAGGAGTTACAGAGAATTTTCTGTGAGTCTTGAAAATAGCATGTATTGCGAAATGCCGTTCACAAGGGCATTGAAAATCAGCACTGCTCTGTATATTGTTTCTTGCAGAAAATCACGCAGTGTGATTACATATCTCTTGATAGGAGGTGTCAGCGCCTGTGTTATGGCCAAATTCTAACTTGGATAATTACCTTCTCCTTATCTAAATTCCCCTCACAATTTCAGCTGAATAAGATCTATTGTTTTACTTCACACCCTAAAATGCTGAAAAGTGCAGTGTTAGTGTACTTCTAACCAGAGGTGACTGCATTTTGGTCATTACTTTTGTGAGAATTTCCACTTTCAGAGAATATTGGGCAAATTACCATTGTATAGAAACTTGATGTAGAATTTTTTCTAACATCAGAAATTGGAAAACTAGTAGCTAAAGGAAGTCACTGTTAGGTAGAAAGCCTAAAAGTCTCAATGTTTCTCAAAGAAACGGGAATTATATATATCCATATACATATAAAACTCATAATTAATATAATATATTGTATATAAAAACATATGTTCTGTACACATTCAGAAAGAAATGAACTTATTTTTTAAAAAAATCTTTTCTGAAGCAGACTAAAAAGTATGAAAGAAACTTCCATGATTTTTCCCTCTCTCAAAATTTACAGTTTATGTTTGCATACTTTGCAAAGCCTTTGAGAGCCTTCTGCTGATAGACAATTGGCTGAGTCAGAACCGGACAGATGAAACAGGTAAGGCCTCTGCTTTATCGGCAGTCATGTCAATTAAATCTTACATACCACTGGGCTTAATCTAGGACTCTCTAAACTCAGCAGACATTTATGTTTATTAACTTGGATGCCAAGGCTACTGATAGCTGTTTCTTGCCCTCTGTCTTTTTTCTAAGAGAAAATATGTTTCACTGAAGCTTAATTTGTGGGAGTGACTTGAAGTAAGTATACATAAGCACAAATCTTTCAGTTGAATAAGAACATTGATTTCTGAATGCAACTATTTTACTCTCATTAAAAAAAGAGAGAGATAAAAAAAATCTGATAGAAAACAACAAACAAACTTGTTTTTTGTAGTCACATTATGTACCCTGGATTAGGTCTTTTTCCTTCTGTCAGCCTGGTCTTCTGACATCTGGCAACAAATTCCATTTACACATACTTTTCTGCTTCATCCCCTATCTTATAAAATCAAAGTCAGTTTTTCTGTTCCAGTTCAGAAAGGCCAGAGGTTATCAGATGAAAATGATGTAGGGTAAAAAAGGCCATCAATCATGTAAATAGAAATCCTTATAGGAAAGGACAGACTTTAGGGTGCAGAAGTAGCCTTTGTTTTGGCATTTTTGTGCCCTTCTTCAGTTTTAGCCACTGCTTTCACGTGTTTTTGAACTATGGCACATTGTATTGACTCTCAACTCTTAACCATGTTAATACAAGCAGCTATTGAACTGATTTTAGTTTTAAGCAAAACATTTATGTATAAGAACAGGTGGGATATAGCACCAAGAGTGTTCTAGAGAGTGCAGTTTTCAACTCAACATCTCAAGTAAATGAAAAAAACAAAAAAGAACCAAGAAAGCATACCCTCCCTCCCCCAAAATTTTCATTTAAGGAAAGTATTCTCATATCTAGGTGCCAAAAAATTCAGAAATTAAAGTCAGGTTTTATCTGCTAGAAGCTACCAGTTATAAAACACTTAGTTTTACTGCATTTAACACAATAGGAACAAACCTCACAATTCCGAGCTTAACCTGCGAAAGGACTTCTTTAAAGTTCAAAATATATGAACTTTCATCCTTGTGTAAGTTGTGGACACCACTGTTCTGGGACAGAATTCATGTTATGTGAACTTAATTCAGCCTAATTACATTACCCAAATTAAATTAAGTCTAGTCTCCAAATACAGATTTAAAACTTTACACATATACCTCGCTTGACTTTGTTACACAGTTGAGTTTGTTAGTAATTAAATGCTGACAGGAACATCCAATTTAAATGCAAAAGACCAGAGTGTAAGTAGCTACTGAATATGCAAAAAGAGGCAAACAAATGGAAAAATACAAAAGAAAAATATTTACGTATATTTTTAGATATTCATTTAGTAACAAATGAGCTAATCTATGAAGGCCATTGCCTTTTGAATCTTGCATAAATTAATAAATCTGTAATAATGTTTTGTGATCTTTTGTTACAGTACAAGCCTTCCTATTTCTTGCCCGAAAGGCAACGGTAAGCAAAAGGTTTATTTTCCTGGATGCACCTTCCTGAGACAACATGGCAATGCAGCCATGGAAGGGAACTTCTTATCCATACATAGCTTATTCTTAAAGACTTATGCAGAAGAGATAAAGCTGAATGCATTTCCAAAATATAAGCCTGTTAAGATTGTTCAGTCTGAATCTGGACCTATTCAGATTTTCCAGTATAAAAGCTCTTTTGTGCATTCGCTGCCCAACATTCTAAATATTTACAATGGAGTGGTCTTCCTCAAATCCTTTAAAAATAACAAAAATTACCCTGCCTGCTAGTCCTCATGTTCCTAACTGGTCATTGGTTTGGTTCCAGACCCTGACTTTTCCTTCACACACCTGATTGTGTGTAAAGAGACAAAGTTAATGATATTGCTACTAGGCCAACTCAGGCGAATAATTTTATCTACGTTCAGTCTGCCAGCTGTAACATATTTCTTTACCTTACTGGGAATATTATAAGGATAAATTAATTTAAAATCTGTGAAATGCTGAGAATGCATGGCGATGAGTTCCAAAGGAAAACCAATTAAATAAAGAAGCTGAGTGTATGAACCACTGCTGACCAGTGTTTCTTATACCACTCCACTACCACCCCAGAACAGAAAATAAAACTGGACAACAGTAAAGGATTATGTGTGCCATATACCCTTTGCTGAGGCTTACAGCAAAGTTCTCAGGCTCCAGTAAGCGTTTTCATTCCCACAGTCTCTATAAGGTCAAAATGTTTTTGCACAATTCTTAATGACAGAGTTTCCTAACCAAAGCAACCTACTTATGTGTCTCAGAAGGATGGGTGCGTTGTGATTTAGTAGTTATGGGTTTCAGCAGCACCTAAGTAAAACACTGTTTGTTGTTTATAGTTACTTTTCTGTTAAATGGAAAATTATACTCTCCCCAAAAGACAAAGTTATTGACAATATTCCAACATGGTACTGACTGACATATGCCAATTTATTTGTCACCATATTCAACATGCCAGTATCAACATTTTCCTAACTCATTTAGAATTTTTCTCACAAATCAACTTCTAATAGTACCTCCTTTGGGCTATGAACATGAATTAGCTACATGATAGGATGAAAAAATAAAAGAAAATCCAAATTTATTCATTATCATATATATAATTTACACTGGGTAAACTGGAAAATATTTTAAAGAATCAACTAACATGAAAAGCATATTTGATAAACATGAATCCTTTTTATAATTTATATCCCATTTTTCCATGTTTCTGTGCTATATTCTGATTTATATCAGACCACATTAATATTTAAATAAAAAGATTTTTTTTAGACTAATCGTACAAACCTATACCAAGTGAGATCCTCCAAAAGACAAGAAAACATTTAAATACATAACAGGAAATGTGCAGAATTTTAGCTGTAAACACAGAGAATTGAAAGTGGAGGTATCCTAATTCTGGATTTCATCAGTGGAAAACAGGGATTGTATGTGCACTCATTTATTAAGTTTTTAATCTGTCAGCCACATGCTCAGTGGATCAGATCCAGCAAGTGGTTAAAGTCCTAACTTCCAACTTCTTTTAATTTCAAAGAAAGAACAACAGAAATTTAGAAGCATCAATTTTTATTTTTATTTTTTTTAATATGGAGCAGTACACAAGAGTTTTTAAAATTGTGGAAACCATAAAAGCAAAGGAGGAACAAGAGGCTTGCAAAGTGTATTCATTTGCATATTATAATTCTTGCAAGTGCTTCATAATTTGAAGAAGCTGAAATATTGATATTTGAGTCATACCTGGTAAGACAATGAGCACTTTCTTGTGTTTAGTTGTCTTTGGGAGCAGCAGTAACACACTCAGGTCCCTGGGTTTTACTTCAGGTTAGTGGAACACTTCGAATCAACCACTGTCAAAACCACTTGATTGGCTGCTCAGTGTAACCTCATACGCAACAGTGTGCAGCCAGCCAATCACCATGCAAAATATTAACAAGGTCATAGTAGTGTAACACACTCCTATAACTCAGAGATTACAAAAGACATTAAAATTCTGATGCCCCATTCATAAGGAAAAGATTGTAATGAGAACAGAGAATGGCACAACATTAATTCATTGTATGACAAAGAATATAATGAGAATGGGAAATAGTACAAACATAACTCATTCTTGTTACAGCTTTAAGATTGTAATGTCATGGTTCATATCACATACTTAGGAAGAAAGGTATGGCAGAAGAAGAGTTGTGATATTAAACATAGTTAATGTGAATGCAGTACACATTATTATATATGCAATATAATAAAAATGAAACATTATTTAGAAATGGTTTGTTAAAATTGTTATAATTTTTCCATACATATTTGTTAACATTTTGTTAATACTGCTGCTAAGAAGAACTGCAGAGTGTGTGTATAATTATTAACAGCTGTCCTCAAAATCTTTTTACACATATATATATTTAGAAATCAATTACAATTAAAAATAAAAATATTGAGGACAGTATCTGTGTCTCTCATGACACATATTACAAATCTGCCAAGACAGAGGCAGTCATGTTTAGTCGTTTTGTCTGATATAGTGAAATTAATAAAGTCATAAAACAAGTGATTTTTACCTCCTGAAATTATTGAATGATTTTAGCTATTGCTTATCTACCACTCACTCAGCGGTGTGCATTATCCTACCTAATGTAGTAGACTTTACTGAAGCATTTAACTCATAAGACATTAAAAATCTTTGACCATCCATCTGAGAGTTTGCCAAAGCCCAGAGCAACTTGTTTCATTCATTAGGCTCTATGCAAGATACCAAATCAATATATTTTATTTTGGTTTTAAAAGTAAATCCTTAACATTGTGGTCATTTCTGTTAAATATGAAAGGAAATACACTCCCAGTATATTAAAATTCAGTGTCCACAGGCAATTCCAGTACTGCAATGATACTACCAGATGTTATCTGCTTATTTGCCTTGACACTTTGTTCTGTGCTTCTATGTATTATCTCTGAATGGACACATCCAACACCAGCAGTTAGGACTTCAGCACAACCTTTGTAAAGTTTGTTTGCTCCAAATACAGCTCCAAATGTTTGTAGGGTGAACACTTAGAAAGCTTTCATATCCAATGCCGAGAGTAGAGGACATCCTGTCACCACTGTAGCTTTTGCAATGCACACATCATATTGAGCACACTCAAAATAAAAAAAAAACCCAAACAAACAACAAAACCCTCTTGACTGGCCTTATATAAAGGTTTCTCAGACAAGAAATAGTCCATAGGTTGTAGAGTAGATTCTGCGCCAGGTAATCACTGTTACCTGAAGGATCTTGGGATCAGATCCAAACAAATAGCCTTAAAAGTATAGCACTGCAGAAATTCAGAACCTTTATCCAAGAGTATTGTTCACAAAATCTATGACAAGTCTGAGGCGATTGTCTAAGATCTCTTCAGCTTTCCATCTCCACCCCTGTGCACAAGTATGTTGCTTTTGCTTTGGTTCTCTTTAGTTCCATGGAAGGTGTAACTCCTCACACACTTGTAGAGATTGCATTTCACCATTTCTTGTTTATCAGCATTCATACATTACAAATCTGTGTTCTGCATTCAGGTGTAGTTTTGACCTTTTGACTATTCAACGCAAACTTCTAATCCATTTATTTATATGTGAATGCAAAATGTCAAGGGAAAGATAGGTGATCATTAGTTTTGCCAAATCAAATCAACTTCCAATGGGCAACTGAAAAGCAGGTTTGTAACTTAAAGATGATATTCATGTCAACTGTCAGAGACTCAGCATTTTTTTCAAGTGGTTCCAGAGGTGTTCTGGAACAGCTTCACCTTTTTTGCTTAACAGAGAAACTCCATTGACCCACTGCTTCTGTACATGCAAGTGGAACTTTCTAACAGGATATCACAGAATCACTGAACTTTTGAGGTTGGAGTGGACCTCTAGAGATCATCTTGTCCAAATCCCCAGCTCAAGCAGGGCCACCTAGAGCCAGTTAGCCAGACAGCTTTTGAATATCTTCAAGGAAGGAGACTCCACAACATCACTGGGCAACCTGTGCCAGTTCTCAGTCACCCTCACAGTAGAAAAAAGTTTTTCCTGAGGTTCGGACAGAACCTCCTGTGTTTCAGTTTGTACCCATCACCTCTGGTCCTGTCACTGGGCACCACTGAAAAGAGCCTGGCTTCCTTCTCTTTGCAACCTCCCTTTAGGTATTTATGTCCAGTGATAAGATCCCCCCTGAGCCTTCTCTTCTCCAGGACAAACAGTTCCAGCTCTCTCAGCCTTTCCTTACAGGAGAGATGCTCCAGTCTCTTCATCTTCTTCGTGGCCCTTTGCTGGACTCTCTCCAGCAGCTCTGTATCTCTAAACACAGCACTCCAAGTGTGGCCTTACCAGCACTGAGTAGAGGTTACCAGTGCCAAACAGAGGAAATGTAAAAAAAATAATTTGCTGTTGAATTAGGAAAAAAATATTCAAAAGGATTTGCTCTTGAATTAGAAGAAAATCTACCAGATTTCAGCTAAAAAGTTTAAGACTTTGACATAGATTAACATCTGAATACTGCCCCTTACAATATTATTGGCAAAATTAGATTTATTGTGGTAGAAATAAAACCTCATTTCTTTTTCTCTTCTCTGTAATGAAAGCTATTAACAAAATTGTGAAATGGTACCACATGGATTAGACTTAAATGATTCATTTGTCCAGAAGACAATTATTTCTCGAGTATCATTATTCAATTTTCAGTAAACTGGTTAAAAAGTAAATGCAATTGCTTTTATGCAGTTCCTGCTTTTTCTGTCTAGGTGGATTTATTTAATTCTATATATATGCTCACTCCAAAAAGTGGGAAACCTGTTTTTACAGTGTTAGTTACATTTTAGTATCCACATTACATCCAGGTGCATTGCCAAAATGAGGTAGGTGTAAAGACCATGAGCAGAGGAAAAAATGTGATTGTGTGAGGGATGTTATGACAGTTCTGTATGCATAATACATACATCCCAGAAGGTAATTCTGCATCTGTTACACATATTTATGTATTTTTACTTGTACTTTTGGAGATATTTAAGATTTATGGTGATAGATTCTTTCCCCTTAAAGACAATAAAAGGAAAACATTCAACAAGGGTGCGATTTTGTTAGTGAGTGAAGTGAGCTGGCTGTGAAAGTTGCGCACGTGGTAGGCTCTGTGAAGGTTAAGAAATTTCTATTCTCAACACTTAGTAGCCTTTCTGTAGCGGCTTTCAAAATACTTTCAAAACAAACCTCCAATAGATTTGATCTATGTGCAGCTAAAGTATGTTTCTGTTCATTATAATGACTGAAAGAGGGTAAGAAAACAATTGCTAGATGTTAAAGACTAACACAGAAATGATGAAGACATTTTGTGAGTGAAAAGAAAAATCCTGAAGTCTCAGGGAATGAAGAAAGTTTTGATAAATGAAGACAACACCACAAGGGTAAAGAGACAGAAAAGATAAAATGGCTAAAGAGACAGACAGTTTTATACAAGTGTTTGAAGAAACAACACACTGTGTTGTACTGTAATGACATTTCCCGACCATTGAATTTTCTATGAGGAGATAGATGAGCCTTCTACCAGCTTCCATTACACAGCAGGTATTTTTTACTGTCTGTTCCACAGGAGACTTGAAAAACTACCTTCCTCAGAAAATTCTTAGACACATTTGGAGGGCAAAGGCTAATATTTCTGCTCTTTAATTTTGACTCTGAAACAGTGTCTTCTGTACAGCCTTCTTTGAGCATTAGAAGACCGTCTACAGAAAGAAAGAAACAGCCAGGTGTGCCTCAAGGCACATTCCAGAAAGAAGCTCCAACTTTCAGATGCATACGATTCTACTACTGTCTGTTATAAATTTTTTTGAAATTTCTTTGAAGACATCTTATATCAGTCACTGTTGGAGATAGGGCATTACACCAGATGAACTGCTCGTCTTGTCTGGTACATCAATTATTATACATAAAGTTAAAAAAAAAAACCCAAAATTTAGAGGTAGAGATACAGAACAAAAGTTGAAAGTGAAAACATAAATTTGGTGGACAATATATTCTTCTTCTAGCCTTATTATTTCAAAGCAATTTACACTTACCTGAAGAGCAGAGAAATGTAAGGTCTTTAAGGAATTGAAGTTATTCCACAAAAGTTAGTAAAAAAGTTATTGCTACTAACTAGGTGATAGAAGTATATTTTTCATATTCTATCAATAAAAACCATCTAACAACTCATATTTCCTTTATCTGGAAGAAGTCAAACTCTTACCAAATTGTACTCTAGTGACTAAATATAGTTTGTAAAAGAGATCTATATTAAAATATAGCATAAGTTATCAATAGTGTTACACTGCATTGAAAAATTATGTTTGCAGATCATGTATGAATATAATGCTATATTTATCGAGGTTGAGAGGTTTGAGGAGTGGGCCTGTGTGAATCTCATGAGGTTCAACAAGGCCAAGTGCAAGGTCCTGTACATGGTTCGGGGCCATCCTCTGTTTAATTTCCAGTACTGTCCTACTCTTAATTTGTTAGCTACTTGCAGAAATGATAAATAATATAAAATACTACAAATAATGACTTTGTTATCAAGAAAAAGAAGTGTAAATAGTACTGTACTTTGTCTTGAAACATGTCATTATATGTCTCAGTCAACTGTAATCCTTAAAAGAAAATGTGTGGAACGACAAAAATCAGAATACCAACATTAGATAGCTGAAAGACATTAGATAAACCTGTGAGTTATAGACAAGTGTGTTATTCTGAGTGGACATGATAGACATTTACCTGCAATTTTTGCAAGGTGAGGGATCTATTGTCATAGATCTAGTCCAGTCTCATATTATGGTTAATAAGGAGTTTTTGTCAATGCTTATTTTGTGGAAACAGGTAAATTCAAAAATATTTGATGAGAAAACTTGGCAGGGGGGTGGGGGGGTGGGCATGGGGAGAGAGAAGCAGGTCTTTACCTGTGCCTACTAATTTAATTTCTGCCCCCCTAGTAAAATCAGTTCTACTAGGAAGTTCAGGCATGTTTTAATACAAGACCTAGAAAGCCAGGTATATATACAAAGTATTTTCAGCTTGTTTCCTTTGTCATTGCAATAAGAGTTTAGGCCACCTTGAGGTAGCTGAACAATAAGAAGAACAGAGATTTGGAACTTTACCGCTTTTCTGTGCCGGTGTTCGTTTTTTTTGCTTTGCGTATACCACAAAACAACAGTATTCTCTGAAGGTCCAACATATTTCTTTGTAGGTGGGGGGAAAGACTAATTTTGCCCGTTAAAGCAGCTCTATAAACAAATTAAACTTTACTTTGTAATCCTGAAACTTTGATTTTTCCAGCATTTTCGCTGAACAGTTCCATTTATTAGTAGAAGATAAATTAATGAGTTGCAGTTGAAGACAGCTATTAAAGATGTTTAAACCATACACTTAATTGGCATGTTAAAAGTTAAAGAGTCAGAGTCAAATCTAGTACATAAAAACGTATAAGCACATAAACTATAGCACTCTCTTCCATGGCTCAAGAGGCATCATGCCATCTACTTCATTAATCAAGGGTATGCCCCAAGTTTCAACATTTGATGATTTACAGTCATGCTTTGTACATGCTCAACTATGAGAAGATCAAGGTCTCTCTACAGTGGAGTAAACTTCAGACACAGATCTCAAATTTAAAACACTAATTTTAGTAGGGCAGCTTGCTTATTTTAGTGGTTTATTATCCTCTTAACCATAAATGGGGCTGCTACTCCTGACATAGTTCAAGCCACAGTTGAGAAAGATAATTCTAGTACTCAGAACCATTTTATCTCTATTACAGCCTACACTGTCAATTATGATGGCTCTTTATGAAGGAGGACACCTATTCTTTAGAAAATGGATTAACACCACACCTGATTAGTAGTCACTGCAATGTCCAGGAGACAGCAAACAGAAATAAATGACTCTGGGTTCCTGCATTGAGATCTACTTGTGCTTCAGGGGTAAAAGGCTGTTTGAAGGAAAAAATACCAATGGAGAGTTCTAGCAAGAAGAAAGGGAGTGAGTGACCAGGAAAGAAGGGAAGAAGAAGGAAAACAGGAGGGAGGAAGATAAGGGAAGGAGATAAGGAAGGGAGGGAGGGAGGAAGAGAGAAAATGGAGGAACATTACCAGCTGCCCCCTTTAAATTTTACCCAAGGATGTAGAATCTTGCTAAACTAATGCTATTTTTCAATTAAAGGGCCATGCATCACCTCCAAACTCTCACTTTCGTGTTTGTATCGTCAGGTGTTCACAACACTTGAAGTACAAAGCCAAGAAGTATTTCCCATCCTCAGCGTTCATGGCAGAATGAGACTGTAGCATACTATTGTCAGGAGTAAAAGACCAGGACATTGTGGCATGCCATGGGTTGTCAATGGATGATCCATGGGACTTTAGTTTCAGTTTCCTTGTGCATAAAATCCTTCTGTGTTAACTAGATAACTCAGAGGGATGACACAATTCATCCTTGAGCTAAGAATATGCTTTATTTACCAGCCTATACACTATCCTGATGATACTTTTTGTCCTCTTGCAGAAGCTGTACTGTTTTCTTTGCATTCAACTGTTAAGAGAGAGAATTGACAAAGGGATAGAGATCTCTTCTTTGGGACAAGGAGGACAAGGCTGGTATCTTCCATCTGGTCAAGAAGTGCCCTATCTGCTGGATAAATCTGTCCAAATGGAAACATGACCTTCTTTAGTTGAAGATAGTTTACTGTCCGTAATAGATGTTCAAGACGTCTGAAAGAGGTATCATCAGTCTAATCTAGTAATTAGGCACTCAACCACTTGTTAGGCTACATAAGTGTTTTAACTAATAGCTATTTCATACAGAAATAGTCTTTAGAGCTTTAACCACTAGTCTTGATTCCCTGCTTTAGTCTAATAAAACCTATTTTCTTAGGAGCTTGACAGTACCCTCCTTGTGACTCTAGCTTTAATCTGCTTCATATTTTACCTGCATTGTGTGGTAAGGCTGAATGCTGAATGGGTGGTCCCAGGGATCTGATGTGAGCTATTTCCATGCTAAACAGTGCACTGCTCGGATCTCTATTTGTATCTGAGCCCCAAGTAAAATGGACAGGTTTTCAGAGCTGAACTGCCACAACAGCAAAGGAAACTCTAGTGGTTTGACATTTGTAACTCATACGGACTGATGCTTTAAAAGTGTTTGGCAAACATTGGCCAGAGTCTGTAGACAACAAAGACTGCATTGAAAGTGGCTAGCACTACTGTAGTTAGGAAAATACAAAGCACTGCAGTAATCTCTGAGCAGATACTGAATGAATAGTCGGTCTGCCTAATATAATCCCCAGAATCAGATGTCTTCTTAAAATCCATTACGATAGTATTCCCCTTAGAACAGTAGTTAGATTCATCAATTCACAGCTTTATGACCTAGCCAATTAATATGAGTGATATCCTGACTTCCGCTCATAAAAACAATCTCTCTCTAATGCTAGTATAATTTGGAGATATAATACTCAAAGAACTAACTTTGTGAACAGTGAGGACGATACTCTGTAAGAGCTCATATACATTACACAGAACTTGAATCACCAAGGTGATGAATCTCTTTTTGAAGACATGTACTGAATAGCATGCACCAAAAATATATAAGAAACGCTTAAAGTACATACAAGAATCAGCATGTGGTAAAATATTTGTTGAATGGTTTTCCTCAAGCTTACTAAGAAAGTGAGAGAGAGACCTTCAGTTTCTCTCAATGCTGCTGTAATTTTTTATCTGTAGTCTGTTGCAGAGAACCAAATTTGTTCTAAGGGCAGATATGTTCTCATCAGTGAGAGTCACGTCTATTTACTCCAGATCTGAATATGGAACTGAATGACTCGAATTAACAAAGGTGCAAATTTATTGTTATTTCAAATAAGGCCATAGATACAACAGTCACAGATCTTTTAGAATATATATTAATTATATTGTCATTGTGTTTTGTTGGATCCAGTTATATGGTGAGGGAACTCATAGTGGGGCACAGATCAAAACTATTCTAATGTCTACACTGAGCAGCGCTGCTGATTCTTTCTGTTCACTTGACCTTTAAAGTAAGTAAGATTTACCATGGAAAAGTAGAAATACTTACCTCATTAGGCAGATTCAGTGTTTTTATAACTTTTAAATAAGGACAATCACTGGCTGGAGTAATTTTTAACTTAGTTTTCTTTTGTGTTTTTTTATTTTTAAGCTTCCATTCAATTAAAAGTCAGTGTATTTCATTGTGGATACAAGATTTGTTTTTTGATTTCAGAGATACTACCAACATTAACATTATAACATGACTTGCAAGAAAGACAGAAATATGAAGAGGAAATGCACATCAGCTTCCTTAAAACATAGTATGTGTGCTATTGTGCCACTGACAAGTCATATTAAGAAAAATTAAAAATATCAGATATTTTTCTCAACCCGATTATTTTACACTTGTCACATATGTACACATGTACACAGATAAATATACGTATATTTTTATATGTATGTATGTATTTATGTATGTTAACTTCACCAAAAGTAGCATGGTGTCATATGCTCCTAGACAGTATTTGGAATATTTTTATCCTATCACCTTTAATAAGAGTTTTAACATTGATTCTCACCTGTCATTATTTAATGGAGCTTCTGCCTCCCAGTCAGCCTCCCAGCTGATGACAGGAAGAATTCAGGGATGCCACATTCCTCGCCTTAGTACCTCACTTAAACATCTGAAGTTCAGGGAGGTGGTGAACACCCTTAGGTGTTTGTATGATTTCATACAATACCAGACAGACACGTTAATCCTATCATGAAGCAAAACATCTACTTTGATAAGTATTACAGCCTAGATAGGTAGCCATTACACTCCAGATGGGTATTACACCCTTGGTCATAAGGCCAGCCACTGAGATTGTGAAAGAAACGTGTTTTAATGACTGCTTCCACCAGACTCAGGATCAGACTAGGTAGCCCTTGCATCCTGTGTGTAGGGATCCAGCTATCTTCAAAATCCATCCTTCACTTCGAGACACTGAGACAAATTAATCATGGACAATGTAACCCAAAGCCTTCTGAAATTCAATTACTGTGTGTTATATGTTCTGTAAAGCAGTATTCCCATCTGCGTCATGACTACAGAAGAAATTTTTTCATTACTCAGCAAAGATGTTTGGAAACACAGCTTGGATATACTTAGTGTGGGTCCTAATTTTAGATGATGGAAGTCTACTTCAGCTAAAACTCACAATTAAAGAATTATTTTGGTTTGGGTGGATTTCTAAATGCTTTTTTTTAGAAAGACATCCAAAAAGATACCTGACTGAAAAAAATCCCAAGCTTACCTCACATTAAAGTAAATGAAAATGTGGAAGACTATTTAAATCACTTGACATTCTTTTAACAGCTTTCCCAGTGAATTCTGCCACATTTTACTTTATATTGGGGTTTGTTATTCTATCTCATCTTATCTAGGGCATTACCCCGGCGTACAATTACTCATTTGCTGTTCTGTAGGATTACTTACACTGCAGAATGAAAGAATTAGGATATTAGAAATAAGTCTTCAGCAAGTTTCAGTTTTCATAACTGTATATGAAGTAGATTTACCTGAGCTTATATAGCATAAATAGGTAAATGAAGGATCAGTCTGTCCAAAAATATCTGTAGGCATTAGAGATTAAAACATAGGAGAAACAATTTATTCAAAAAATGAAGCTACGCAAGCACGACCTTCATCATATCAAAAAACATATAGTAGATATCCTGAAGAAGAAAAGAGCTATGGAGCTATCAGCAAATGATCTCATGTACATTTAATTTTTTCTATACACCTTTCAGTATTAAGTTCCATCCTCCCTTTGCTTCAGGGAATAGCACACTCAAAAGTATGTATCCAAACATCTCTGTAATTTTTCCAGGGCAGAGAGAGTGTTCTGATTTGTAATTTCTGAAACAGACATACCAGAAAAGAGAATATAAAATCTCCAGCAAGATTTTTTGTTTGTTTTGTTGTTCATTTTGAAAAATGGACAACTGTTAACAAGTAAGGTTATCAAGGGCAAAATTGTTCCCATACTCAATCACACCACTTTGCAGTTTCACACACAGCTGCATATTATTTACATGCATGGACAAATATGTTGTCTTATTCTTTCATTTTGCAACACATATCTAATGTGAACTGATAGCAGAGAACTCAATTCTTGCACACAAAGCACACGAATTAATGGACAGATTTTCCTTCATTCTCAGTGAGATTTTTCACACAGGAATGGATGGAGTGTTTAGAGAGGTTACATAAGCACATCCATCCAGGTATATAAATTGACATCTTAAAAAATTAGCACTTTGGGCCTATTTATTTTTTCTTCTATTCGCAGGAAGCTACTTCTTCCTGCTTGCCTCTGCCCTGACAATTCACTTCATTTTCAGACCTATCCGATCCGGTCCGTGTAGGAATCACCAGAGACATCACAGCAGCTTCTCAACCTCTTGGGAATCTGATTGCTTCTTTTTCTTATGCTAGTTCGCTTTGTCCTCTGAGTAAGAACTCAAATGTCAATCATTTTTTGTTCAATTTCATGGGGTAGAATCACAAAAATGGCAACCAATCCAATTGCAAATTACTTGATGAATCTTCTTTGAAGAGTTGCCAATAATGCTAATCATCAAATGGTTGAATTCAGCTCTGTAGAAATGCATTTGTGAAGAACAGCAATCTCTGTGACTTTGACAAAGGAACTGCTGACTTGCCTCACTGTTTGTCTTTTGATGTGAAAGAGCAAATCGATTTATAGAGCTTTTGCTTGCAGATGTAGGATATGATTAGTATGCAGAAAGACCTTTCTACAGTGTCATTTGTTTATTTAGCTGTCTCTGCACTCAGTCCTGATTGTGTATACTTAATTAATGTATACAAAGCTAAAAGAAATAAAATCCTGGAACCATGATCATAGAATACTGTACTACATGTCATTCGTCACTGTGAAAATGTTATTTATATTTTATTGGCTACAAGGAAAGGAAATGCATACGTTTAAAAAACTGTTTCAAAAAGTCCTTATGTTTGCCAAAAGCAGTCAGTTATAGTTACACTAAAAAAGTGTCAATGAAAGCTGTTCGATTTAAGTAGGAAGTTCTTTTTTTCCAGTGTTTAAATTTTTATTCCAAACAGTTGTTGAGTCTTTATAAAAAGTACCTCTGATGCCTTCCAGAGGTTAAAGTACTCTGTAAAACATCCTAAGAGACCTGAATCATTCCGTTCTTCAAGGCCTTCTGGTTCTGTTGCTTGGAAATTTTAGCTGAGAAAGAGTTTAAAGAGGAAAGCAGAGACACTAGAGACCTTCATGTCAATAATGAATGATCAATAGAAGTCACACACTAGAAAATTGACATTCAGTCAGCAACTCTGTGTTATTCATGCACATTTTACATTGTCCATTCAGGTTTGTTGTTGGGAAAGTAGACACAGAAAGGCAGAAAAAGGTAGAAATCATCAGAATATCAAATAATGGAATCCAGAGTGACATCTAGTGACATGCTGTATTAGAAACATGAACATTTAATTACTAAAATATACTGATTTTATGAGTCATATTAATTACAGCTTTCAATAAATGTTACTTAAAAAAAGGTTACAGAATTTTCTTACAAAATGCATTCCATAAGCATACAAGAACATTCACAATTCAACTTGCAAAAATGTTTGCTTCTGTCTGTTTTAAACAACAATCCAAATGGAAATAAATTTCCTACAGAAACACCTTACAAGTTTAATAACACTGATGCTATAATTAGTTTATCATTACACATTCACCTTATAAATAACTTCCTAAACTCATCTACAAGACCTTAAACTATATTCTTCAGACATGAACACTGACTCAAAACCATGAGCTAACTAGTTTATTCAGACCCTTGTACCATATTTTTCATGATGGCAGAGCACTGTCTTCATGCGCAAATTACATTCAATCTCTGTTCTAAACTTTTCCATTGGGTTAACTGCAGGATTCTGGTCACTGAAAGTGCTGTAACAAAGGAAATTGCTGTTACAAAGTTGAAATCCAGAATACCCTGTTATCAACCCAGTCTCCATCAAATACTGACACAGACAATAGTGCTTATAATTTCTACGACATGAATAAGCAGGAACAGTTCATGTTATTGAAAGAATGAGATTGATCTGCAAAGACTGTAGAATAACAAAAGACTGTAAGGAATCGTACAGAATTCTCCAAATATACCTTTTAAATAATTTACGATTACCTTGAAAAGTCACTTGCAAATTATGTTATTGATACTATGCTTCAGTAAATAGGACAGTGCAGAAATCACGTGACTAAAATAATTTTATCATAAAATCATAGAATCATAGAATGGTAAGGGTTGGAAGAGACCTTAAAGATCATCTGGTTCCAAACCCCCTGCCATGAGCAGGGGCATCTTCCACTAGACCGGGTTGCTCAGAGCTCCATCCAACCTGGCCTTGAACACTTCCAGGGAGGGGGCAGCCACAGCTTCTCTGGGCAACCTGTTCCAGTGCCTCACCACCTTCATGGTGAAGAATTTCTTCCTAACATCTAATCTAAATCTGCCCTCTTTTAGTTTACAGCCATTTCCCCTTGTCTTATCACTACACACCCTTGTGAAAAGCCCCTCTCCATCCTTCCTGTAGGCCCCTAAAGGTACTGGAAGGCTGCTCTAAGGTCACCCCGGAGCCTTCTCTTCTCCAGGCTGAACAGCCCCAACTCCCTCAGCCTGTCCTCACAGCAGAGTTACTCCAGCCCTCTGATCATCTTTGTGGCCCTCCTCTGGACCTGCTCCAACGGATGAACGTGGAAGCTACTTTAATACAATTTCTACTGTAAATCATGTATTTGTTCATTTTTCAACTTCCATGTGTAAGAAATGTGTATCATTTTCATCTTTTCACCAAAATCATTGCAGCAGAGAGACAGGGAGAGAAAAGATCTCACAAACTAGACTGATTAAGCTTCCATGTCAGTAACTTTAAATCAACAAATCAATTAATGGAAGAGAAAAAAAGAACACCACTTAAAATATTTGGACAGAAGAAGTCTATGTTTTGTTTTTGGGTTATCTTCTTTATAGATAAAGAACTAGGGTAAATGATATTACGAGTAGATTGTAATCATCACGTAACAGTCATACAATGAAGGAATTTTAGATTTTAAAATTGGTTTATTGTATAAAGACCACCATCATCACAGGCACTAGATTTCTTGCTATGTTTTGTTGTGTGTTTCCTCCTTCTTCTTGCCCTGCATACTTGGACTTTTAAAACTTAACTTCCTTCTGGAGACAACTACAACTATTCTCAGATGTACTTCACAATTAGTCTTATCCAGCTGCAGATCTTGAAGATACAAACACAGCTATAGGTTGCATTTTTCTGTAAATGCTTGACTTCATAAAAAGCAAGTCTCAGACACTAAATTCAAAGAAGGAAACACTAAGTGATAGTTCTAATTTCACTGCATAGAGTGACCTAATAAATGCTTATAAATATCTCAAGAGTAGGTGCCAGGAGGATGGGGCCAGACTCTTTTCAGTGGTGCCCAGCAACAGGAGAAGGGGCAATGAGCACAAACTGAAGCATAGGAAGTTCCGTCTGAACATGAGGAAGAACTTCCCTCTGAGGGTGACGGAGCACTGAAACAGGCTACCCAGGGAGGTTGTGGAGTCTCCTTCTCTGGAGATATTCAAGACCCGCCTGGACAAGGTCCTGTGCAGCCTGCTGTAGGCGACCCTGCTTCGGCAGGGG
>Ga0065711_1004690_pt1 | contig 23256 bp, 8 predicted proteins | sample Hoacrofraction12_FD_59098 | JGI IMG/M metagenome (GOLD analysis project Ga0065711, IMG submission 59098) | Hoatzin crop microbial communities from Cojedes, Venezuela - Epithelial fraction 12 v2 (version 2) | ecosystem: Host-associated > Birds > Digestive system > Esophagus > Crop | place...
AGATATTTATAAGCATTTATAAGGTCCCCTCGCAGCCTTCTCTTCTTCAGGCTAAACAAGCCCAGCTCCCTCAGCCTCTCCTCGTAGGGGAGATGTTCCAGTCCCCTCATCATCTTTGTAGCCCTCCGCTGGACTCTTTCCAGTAGCTCCTCATCTTTCTTGAACTAGGGAGCCCAGAACTGGACACAGTACTCCCGATGGGGACTCACTAGGGCAGAGTAGAGGGGGACGAGAATAGAGTAGGGGGGGAGGAGAACCTCCCTTGACCTGCTGGCCACACTCTTCCACCCCAGGATCCCATTGGCCTTCTTGGCAGCCAGGGCACACTGCTGGCTCATGGTCAACTTGTCATCCACCAGGACACCCAGGTCCCTCTCCACTGAGCTGCTCTCCAGCAGGTCCACCCCAAGCCTGTACTGATGCATGAGGTTGTTCCTCCCCAGGTGCAGGACCCTGCACTTGCCCTTGTTGAACCTCATCAGCTTCCTCTGCGCCCAACTCTCCAGCCTGTCCAGGTCTTGCTGAATGGCAGCACAGCTTTCCGGTGTATCAGCCACTCCTCCCAGTTTGGTGTCATCAGCAAACTTGCTGAGGGTACACTCTGTCCCTTCATCCAGGTCATTGATGAAGAAGTTAAACAAGACTGGGCCCAGTACTGACCCCTGGGAGACACCACTAGTTACAGGCTTCCAACTGGACTCTGTGCCACTGATGACAACCCTCTGAGCTCTGCCATTCAGCCAGTTCTCAATCCATCTCACTGACCACTCATCCAGCCCACACTGCCTGAGCTTCCCTAGGAGGATGTTATGGGAGACAGTGTCAAAAGCCTTGCTGAAGTCGAGGTGGACAACATCCAAGGATCTCCCCTCATCCACCTAGCCAGTCATGCCATCGTAGAAAGCTATCATCAGATTGGTCAAGCATGATTTCCCCTTGGTGAATCCATGTTGACTACTCCTGATAACCTTCTTTTCTTCCACTTGCTTGACGATGACCTCTAGAATGAATGAGCTGTTCAGTTGCCTCTACTCTCTACAATTCATTTTCACAACTCCCCCCTGCCTTTTTTTTTATTTTTTTTATGAACTACAGCACTAAGACAAACAAGCACTAGAATCATTCAAGTTCCCATGCAGTTCTCCACCTAAAGAGTGATACATTTGCAGATCTGATGAACTGAAAATATCACCCCAGAGCTAAACTCATGTCAGATGAGTAACATTGCTGTTACCAACGAAAAACAGTAAGACACAAGATTTGTGCAGCACAAAAAAGTTACTACAAGAGGTGACCAGAGCAGAACTCTACTCCTGGTCTTGCAGTCCTGCTGAAGCAAGTTATACTGACAATATCAGCAAACAGAGCTGTTTGGTAACATTAGTTAATAGGACAACTGCCAATGTATGAAGGGTATTTCTTTTCAGAAGTAGCCTAATCTAAGCTAATACCAGGTAGCTAAGAAGCTGTACATACAAGGACTTCCTTCGAAGAGAAGCAGCATAGTTGACATATGAGATCTTTCTAGCAATGCCCATGTTACTTCATTCTCCCGAACCTCTCTAAATGATAATAATAAAAAAAAACCCTCTCAAAATGAACTGCAGTTTATTATAAGTACCGCATGTCAAAATGCTACCCGAGGAGTATTTCAGCAACTATTGAGTAGCAGCATACTATGAAACCGCAGTAATGCGGTTGAGTGGTAAAACTGATCAGAAGCCCATATGCCAGGTTTTAACAGCTAAATGGAGTGAGAAAATCTTCAATTAGCTGAAAGTGATTTCAGCCAGGCAGGCTGTGAAATGTCAGTCTACTGACCAAAATGCTGCAAAAGCTAATTTAGCAGTCATTATATTTTCCAATTGTTAAACTCTAGCTGAACATCAAATATTTAGTACCATTAATTGAAAAAAACCCAACACAAATACAGCCAATTATTTAAACATTGGCATTGTTTTGAATAGTACAAGCACCAGACTTGCTGATAAAGTGGGAGTGAATCACTGTACTAAATCAAACAAACTGGCCAGCTTCCAACATCAAATAACTGCTTGCAGTTTGGGCATTTTAAAAGAAATACTCTTATTCTCCATGGCCAATTACAAGCCAGTTTCACAAGCAGTCTTCGCAAAGCTACTTTGACATTATTAGAAAGAAGAGACAGAACAGAGTAGGGAATTTTAAACACCCTTAGATGAACAACTAACAGTTTTTTTTCAAAACACTATTAATCCTCCCTTATAAGGTTTATCATTATTTCCACTGCAGTAGTGTTTCAAGATTTAGTCATGGCACAGATTCTCTTTGTGCTAGATGCTGTACAAGGAACAAAAAGATAATCCTTGCCTTGAAGAACTTACAGGCAAATGTGTGGTTTTTGCTAGACAGTGCATTTCAGATCATAATTACCTCATTTGTTCCAACCCTGATCATCTCTCCTCTTTCCTAATGGAATCAAGTTACCGACATCCCAGTTGCTGGCTACAGAGTGTGGGCTTATCTGAGACCATATGCACAGTTAGTATGAGAGGGTTGCAAAGTTATTGTTGAATTGCTTAATTAGAAAGCATATAATTTGTTTGGCTTTCATATATTAAGCAATAACTTCCATGTCAAGTATTGTTCTCTGAAAATATTTAATCAAAGTTAATTCAGCTTTGCTGTCCATGAGCTTCTGTGCACCAAGCCATCTGCTTTTATGGGAGAATGGGAGAGGAAAAATAGCAGGGCAGTTGTCAGTAGAAAGAAGTTAAATAAAACTCAGTTTGATTAAGTAGAATGTCAAACTATAAGCTAATTGAGACATAACTAAATTAAAATAATTGCCTGCTGTCACTTCTGAGACATTATGGCTTATCATTTATGAGCACCGTAGATGTGTAAGAGTACCCTTAATCCCTGTCAGCAATAGCTGCAAAGTGTAATTTTTATTATTGCCTCATAGTCTTTCTAAAACTTGTCCTCAGCAAAGCAGCAGAATTTCAACAACATTATGTCTAATCACATTTTTAACCCCAGTCAAAGATTGATTTATTCTGTCCTGTTTATCAGTCAGAAGATGCAAATCTGGAGTCTTAATTCCTGTTTCCTGTTGTTCTGTCTACCAGATTCTAGAAGCAAATGTCATTGTTTTCTTCTACATAAATTGAATGATCTTTGTTTTCACCATAGTCAAGAGGAGTTTTACAATCAGTTTCACAGAAGTCAGAATTTCCTTGTGAGATTAAATAAGACCATTTTCCAGTTATTCCTTTATTCCCTAAATCCTTTACAGGGGAAGACAAATCATATTTCAACCGATCTTAGTTAAAAAAAATTTCAAAAGCTGATGTCCTGTCTCAGGGCATTTTTACTTCACTAAGAAAATTCCCCCTTTTGTCAGTACAGAAAATATTACTCACCACTGCTCATCTTCCTCTGCTTTACTATATTCTTCATCAAATCATACTCTCAGATGGAAGTGTCTCTACTGGCACCCTCCTGAGTAATCCTTCACCTCTTGTCCTTAAAATTTGCTACCCCTGCACTTAACTGAGGAGAAGAATAGGGTCACAGCAACCTCAGTTTTATGTGATATCAGTTAAAAAAAAAAGAAAAGCAAAATCCACAACAACAGTCTATACTGTTAGACTTGTATGTCAGTTTCTGTAAGAAAAAACCTGCTCTTTTATTGGCTTTGCAAAAAGAATTAGCATGCAACAGAACGTCATCATCTTTGCCAAGCAAATAGCTGTAGATATGTATTAAACACTCCTAAGTCTCTTCGATCCCATTTACTCTCCACCTGTCTCTCAAACTAAGCATCCCATCAAGGCAGAAGCACAAATGCCACACTAAACAGAAAGACAAATCTTTGTATTTTAAACACACAACTTCTTGCCTTGCTGTTCCCAGTGTTTGCATGAAAAATACAAAGATGGTCAAGAGATGGTAAAACCTACAGCTAGTCAAACAGAACAGCAATCAGCTTAACAAATCAATGGTGTTTACATGTTTTCTGCAAGTTGTCCTTCTTAGAGCTCAATCACATGGACAAAACAGAGGTTGACTGGTTCTGAATAAAAGTAAGGATATGTTTTCTTATGTATGTATCACTGTATATACGTGTATATGCTGTTGCATGCCAGCTGACTTTAAGAGCAGCAAAATACAATGTTTAGTACCCAGTGTGGTGTTGCTCTTCTTTTGAATCAAAAGTGTATTTTGAGTCTCAATCACGAATTATAGATCTGTTCACAAATGTATGTGATGTATTTGCTGCTTATACAACAAATATTCTACCTGAACAACAGAAGTCAGAAGAAGAGCAATGGGACAGTTCATAAAATAGTTAATTATTTTACAGAAATTTTACTGTAGATTTATCTCCCCCCAAAGCACACCGCCTTTTTTATGTATTTTCATATAGCAAAATACATCTGAACCCCTAACTTTTTGGCAGTTCTTACTGAAACATATTTCACAGGACTTGCTATCATTCAAAGTCATGAAAAAACAACGCTGCATGAAGTAGCAAAAGAGCGTGGATTTCCTTCTACTATCTAAGGGCTCTTCTGTTACCTGGGCTCTGCTGACAGAGCCAACCTCACTGCTGATTCCTGAATTTCAGGACTCCGTTCCTGCGCCAGCTGCACCCAGACAACGGGGCACCAGGCATTCTCCTCCTTCTCCTCACCAACACCTGGTGGTATTTTTCCAGCATTGAAATTAATGGACTTAATTAATGGAGAGCTCCATTACCAGCTCTGCTTCTTGCCTTTGTTATTGCCTAAACAATAGATGTTACACTTTCAACAACACATTGTTAAAAAAAAAAAGATTTTTAAAAAAAAGCACACCAAACACCACCCGAAACTGCTGCTATTTATGACTGTGTCCTTGCTTTAGCTCAACACCAGTGTGTCAAGCATCCCAAGGGCACTAACAGGCCCTGCCAGGAACCCCAGGGCCTCCCTCCACCTGCCCACTGCCCCAGACCCATTTCAGCCCCCCGGTGCCACCAGTGGCCGTCCCAGAGGGGCTGGTCTCCAGCTCCCACAGCCCTGCCCTGCCCGGCCACAGGCCCACCACACTGGGCCCACCGGCAGGCCAGTGGCCCAGCCAGGCCGTGGCCCAGCCCTTTCCCTGTGGAGGCGTGCGACGCCCCGGGCTGCAGCGGTGGGACAGGCCCTGGCTGCCAGGCCCTGCCCTGATGCCCCCACGGAGCCCCTGGCCCCCACCATGCCCTGCCGTGCTGCTCCACCATGCCAAGAATTTCTTTGCCTCAGCCCAAACTATGGGAAGGCCAAAAGCTTTATGCTATGTAGAAAATGTTCTCTACAGTATACCTTTTTGAAAAATATGACCCATACATCTTATAGTTCAAGCTTTTCTCTGCTTTTATTTCCAGAAATCATTAATTTGCTTCTATCCACAATGATGACTGTCACAAAGTCTTGAAAATCAAAATACGTAGAGAGGACCCTTGTTCCTTCAAGTCTGAAGCTAAAGCAAGACATTAGAATTTCCTAAGAATTCCTAAGAATTTCCACGGCTTTTGACAGAGCCCCCCAGCACTGGCATCCACGTCAATCACCCCAGCAAGACACCGATCAACATCGTCGCACCAGGACCAGGAGTTAAAGAAAGCAGCACCTCACTTTCATATACAAATCCACATCAATCAAATCTAGAGCAAAAATACCACATTTATGACAACATCTGTGGCAGGAATACCTTTCTTTCTCTCACTTTGAGACGCAAAAGATCACCAAAGGAATATTTCTTGCCACTCTTTTACCTACATTGCAAAACCACTAGCTAATTTTAGAGTTACTTCGCATTTTCCTTTTATTGCTCAGATCACACTGCTTCCTTATCAGCAAAGAGGTGAAGATAAAAGAAGGCAAAAAAAAATCCTTGGCTAGTTATAGTAACACCTAAACTGCAGAATGCTTAATTATTTTCAAAATCTTTTTACCACAATCAGGTGGTTCCTACCCAGTTTTCAAAATTAAAGCATACTTACAAAAATATGAAGTTTTGAAGTTTTGAGCTATTTGGGATATCAAGCTTTCTATGCTTTTTTTGATCAGGAATGATATAAAATGAACCACATACATTTTCTGTTGGAGCAATGACAGGTCTTGACCCACATATTTTATATCAAACAATCTTCTAAATAGCTCAGTTTCTCAGGAATATAGTTAGAGATAATTATTGTTATTGCTGTTTCTGGCATATGCCTTCCTACCATGACAATATTTATTAATAGCAAACATGCTATTTTTCTGAATCTCATAAGAACTCTCTTCTGGGCATTAGAGTAAATGTTTTTCCTGCATTGACAGTGTTGCAGAAATGATCTTTTGACTCCTATAGTAAATTTTTCATCTTTTGCTGTAACAAAATTCAATCAGAATTTTAAGATTTAAAACAACCCTGGCAAGAACTTGTTTTCCAGATGTCTCATTATCAAGCAACTGAACACCATGCCTCTGACAATTACAGGATTTGGGGTTTTTTGCTTTAAAAAAATACAATTCTACTTAATTATTTTAAAAATCCTTTGTTGTGGCAAGTAATGAGAATTATATTGATCATTTTACTTGTCTTGTAGATGAAGATGTCTTTGATCATATAAATATCATGAATTCCCATGGCAGTATTTAAACATTCCCTTTCCTATCCCTGATCCCAAAGTACAAACAGCTGCTATAGGGGAATAAGAGTCATATTTTAGATTAAGAAGATCATTAGATGTTGGTTCTTAAGAGCAGTTTCTTTTAAAAGAGAATACAGAAAAAAATTTTACAATATCTGTGACATAAGGTACAGGGAAACCACTTGTACAAAGGAAAGACAATCATCCTATAAACAATAAGCTCATCAACAAGTGGATTTTCTATTTTTCCATAGACAAGACAGTGATTAGGTACATACTGATATTGTAAAAACTTAAGACCATACCCCAGTAAGAAGTAAAACTTCAATATTTCACTACAGCCAAAAGTAAGCATCCAAGGTAAGACTGGGAGGTAATACCTCAGCCTCATGCCTTTGCTGATTCATGTTCTCAAAATGGAAAGACATCCCTGTTTGCCTATAGACCATATGGTTGGATTCACCTGACCTGCTTTCAGATGTCTAAATGTTAACTGCCTAAATCTAAGCGAGTCATGTAGACTGAAAGAATCATAGAATATCTCAAGTTGGAAGGGACCCATATGGATCATTGAGTCCAACTCTGTGCTCCTCGCAGGCCTACCTAAAACGAAACCATGTGACTAAGAGCATCGCCCAGACATTCCTTGAACTCTGACACGCTTGGTGCCATGACCTCTTCCCTGGGGAGCCTGTTCCAGGGACTGACCACCCTCTCAGCAATTCCTCAGATGGTTAATGGAGAAAAACAGGTACCAACAGAGGACAAATAACCACATCTTCCATTTTTATTATTTATTTTGCTCAACTTCCACACTTATATGGCTAATCACAGCTAGCCATCCCTATCAACAGGGCAAAAGGCACCTTCAGAAGCGTCTAAAAACACGAAAACTCAAGAAAGGAAGTAACTCTGTTTCTTTCCACTACAAGTACAGCAGCTATCTTCTGGATAGCTACAGTCAGGAAAGATGAAATCCGTTCCTTACGTCAATCTCCTGATTTGTGGAGGCAATATGAGCACAAAAAACTTGCATACCCTTGGTTCTCTTTAAAATACATGCAAATAGGACTCAGAACCCAGTTTCTTACATGATGACAGACAAGCTGTCATACAGGACCAAAGGATCCTAAGCAAAGAGGGAAACCCACAGGCAGAAAAAGCAATCTACATAATGAATGGGGATGTGTGTAAAAAGGTGAAAAGTTTTAAGTAGGGCACCTAGTGTCCCTTTCCTGCTCTTTAAATGGCTTGTTTCAGAAAGAAGGCTTCATTATTCACTGTGTATGATGTTCTAAGCAATAGTCAAAAGCTGCAGGGATTATGGACATAATCTGAAACTGCTGTTTGGAAAGTGCTATAGCAGGCTACAGCAGAATAGTCAAATTGACAAAGAGTATCAGACAAAGAGCTTTCACATTCAAAAATATTCTTAAAAGCTAACTATTCATTTTGGTTATCTGTTCAAGTAAGAAACACTCACATCTCTGAGAAGACAAGGAATGTACAAAACTAAGTCAGTGTTTAAAAATACAAGGATTTTTGCAAATCAGTCAAAGTCACATGAACATTTATACCCATAACAGACAGTACAGCCATTTTCCTATTACCATGTAGGTAGAACAACAGTTCATATTGAATTCCTGAATGAAAATGCGCACCATACAATTTCTCTAGTTTCTCTTTCTATATGGCTAATACAACACCTGGTAGAAAATTGCTAGTTGAAGTTAATTAGCCTTCAATTATCACCAGTTACATTTCCAGCTGTTCTGTTTCATCCTAGACTTCTTAATTTATTCATCTGGCACATTCATGTCTGTTTCCTCCATACACATATGTTCATGACAAGAAGAAGGAAGAAACCCTGTTTCTGGGGAATTAATCCCTCATCTGTCAATTTCCTGATTGCAACTTCATCAGTAATCGAGTGCTAGTAAGCATGCAATTTACAGTAATTGTATTTCTACATGGAGTCAAGCCATCTTTTTACTTAGTTTTTTAGGAATATATATTCCAACAAAAATAATGAGAATGAATCTATATCATTTGGGGAATCTAACATGTACATTTTTACCATTTCTTTTAGAATGAAAATGAGATAAACCCTGATATACTCCAAGGCTGTAAAATTAAGTTCTTAAGTAAAAGACTAAGAACTCACTAGTATGTACTCTAAACATATTAATAAAGTGAATACTACTCATGGCCCTATGCAGCTAAATAAAAGAAAAAATAAAACTGATTTTTTTGTATGGCATGTAATGATACACCAGAAGAGAAAATTAAGTAGTCCTCTCATGTCATGAAATGTATCCAAATAACATTAATTTCCTCAAATATAGTAATTATTCTAACTTGCTTTGTACATATAATATTAATTTTTTCTTATTGATCTTAAATATTGAAAATTTGAGTCGTATTTTCCAAGTCAATTAGTTACATAAGCCACTTGTTGTTTCTGTCCCTTAATTGGATGGCAATTTAATCATTTCTTCAAGTGCAAACTCAGAATTAGGGTTTGTGAAACACTACTTATCTGCATGATCAAAATTAACTTCATGTGAGTGTTTCTGTAAACAAAACTCCATGGCTCAGATGTCACTCAAAAACGAATATAAGAGCAGCATGATGAGAGGAATCATACGTAAATTTCGTGAACAACACTACCGCATTTGTCAGCAGTTTCATCCACACCCCCAAGGGAAATCCCCACACAGCCCTTCTTCCTTCGTACTCCATGCACAGCATGGCTGCCAGTAGCTCCGGTATTAGTTTTTGCTGAAAACAGGGGGAGATCAGCCCTTTATACCACTGGATTCCCACAGCTTCCTCCTGGAAGCACTGGCAAGAAAGAGACTGGGTGGGTAGTCAGTGATCAGGGGTTTTGACTCAGGCTGTCACAAATGGGATCCCCCAGTGATCGATACTGGGCGACACGCTGTTCTACACTTTATTATATGATCTGGACTATGGGATTGAAAGCACCCTTAACAATTTTCCTGGTGACACTGAACTGGCTGGTGAGATGGACATGTCAGAAGTGCAAGCCATCTCGCAGACAGACCTGGACAGGCTGGAAGAGTGTCCTAGCAAGAACCGTATGAAGTGTAACAAAGTCAGGTGCAAGGTTCAGCACCTGGGACTCCATAACCAAAAAGCCCAGCACAGGCTAGGATCTGTGTGGCTGGGGAGCAGCCTTGCCGAAGGGGACCTGGGGGTCTTGGTGGACAACAAGCTGAACATGAGTCAGCAGTGCAACGCTGCACCAAGGAAGGCAAATGGGATCCTGGGCTGCACTTGCAAGGGCATTACTAGCAGAGATAGCGATGGGGTTGTCCCACTCTACCCAGCACTTGTCAGGCCACACCTGAAGTGCTGTGTCGAGTTCTAGCTGACAGAATTCAAAAAAGACGTGGACAGACTGGAGAGGGTCCAAAGAAGGGCCACAAAGTTGATCAAAGGGCTGGAGAACCTGCCCTACAAGGAAAGATGGAAGGCATTAGGTCTTTTCACCCTGGAGAAGAGAAGGCTCAAGGGGGAAGCTCATCACAGTATTCCAGTACTTAAAGGGCAGCTGCAATGAGGATAGAGGCTCTCTTTTTACAAGGAGCCACATGGAGAGGACCAGGGGCAAAGGGTACAAGCTGCACCCGGAGATGTTTCATCTTGATACAAGAAAGAAATTGTTTACAGTGTCTGGGATTTGGCCAGGATAGGGTTAATTTTCACAAGAAGCCAGGAGGGGACACAGCTGGGCCAAACCCAGGACTTTGTTACGGATGCATAACACCTGTCATCTTATGTTCTCAGAATTATAGAAGTTAGTATTTTTGTTGTCTTTTTTTTTTTGCCAGGTGCTGAACTAACAAGTCCTGTTAAGACAGTCATTTCTGAGGCAATTCTCTGCTTGACCCCAAACTCTGCCAAGTTTGGAATTTTGTCGGAGTAAGAAATATGGATTTAGGCTGAGATTAACACATGCATATAGCTGAGATACCCTGTATAGACTCCACTTCCCACTACATGCTTTCGACAGATCTGAAGTGTCATCTGGAAGTGTAGTCTTTCCATTGACTACAGAGGAAGTGAAGGACAGTTTGGGCTCTTCATTCACTGGCTTATCCAATATATCTAGTTTAAATAGGAATATAAAATCCTCAGTCAACAACAAGTAGTTGGCAGTTAAGATAAGAAGAAGTTGTACCCATGATTTTCTTTCTCTGGTTGTGATAAGAACAATACTCATCTTAAAGAGACACTGTTTTATAAAATTGTGGTGTTTAGTCACCTAGATAGTTACTTGCGAATTCCCACTCTGCAGTCTTAGCTGTGTTTTGTTGATACAAATGAATTATTAATATCTTTTTGCAACTGTTATTTAGAATTTCTTTCGTGGTGAATGACTAAAATATATATCAGTAGCTATGCAAGACTGTCAAACCTGTGTTTTCTAAACATGCAACACTTGACTAACCTATAAGTGGTAATTACATTTCTAATATAATGTGCCTAAGCCTTTCTTCCCCTTTCTTAGTTGACTGCATACAAAAGTTAATAAGCAGTTCAGTTTTCCAGCATTGGTAGTGTAATAGTTAACAGAAGTAGCTTTCTGGGGTCTGCTCCTAAGACCAGTCATACTGGGTGGCACCTTGGTGCCTCTCGTGCCACCAACAACTGTTGCAAACAGCCCGCCAGGTGGTTTGCGGAAGCCTGGCATCCTCTTGGCTTTTGCGTTCCCCTATGAGTCCTGCCCTCTTTTCTCAGGGTAGCATTTCTCTGCATGTGGCAAGCAAGCTGCAGCAAACTTACCTGGCCAAGTCTCCAAAAAGTTGCAGAGCAGGCCAGGTAGCTGCTCCACAAAGGTAGAGGAAGAGGAAGGAAGTAACAGACTGCCCCTCCTCTTTCCAAAAGAAGTTGAAAGAAGAAGTGAAGCTGAAAAGTCGGGATATAGACCAGAGACTATGCCAATTTTCTTCCCTAGTTGCCTTCTGTTGCATAAGAATTGCTCTTTGTTCACCTCAGAGTGTTCAGAAGAGGCTTATTAGTAACTTTTCTGCCTGTGGGAGGAAGGTGGCAAGACAATTTTTCCTCCATTCGCTTTCATACCCATGAGAGTTGGAGTCATAGGTCTGTCTCTGCAGCTAAGGACAATGATACTGTTATGTTCCCAAAGGAAAGACGACATCTGCAGGTGTCATAATACAGAACATGTAACTGTGTAACATAGACAGTGTTTACATTAAGACAGAGTTGCAACAGGTAGCCAAGACAAGGAAGGGCAGTGCACATGGTTCGTGTTAGTTGAGGGCAACCTCAGGGTTGATCCTAAACATTAGTGGACATCAGAATTGTTAGAAGTGAGCAAGACTAAAACCTTCTAGTTGTGCCCATGGACTGCTATCCTTAATTCCAGAATGGAGAACTACATAATTCAGTAACATAGTACCAGTCAGTGATTTTTAGATGTGTCTGGCATGAATATCGGTTATATAAATCTAAGCAAAGATTCCATTTTATGTGACTACATCAGAAGTTTATTCAGCCCCCTTTGGATTGCTTCACACTAAACAAATCGTATTGCACTAGTATTGACACATTAAGATAAGGAGTAAAAGGAATATGTAGTAATGTGGACTTTTTATTCCCCAGAATTAAGGACCAGAAATCATTACCAGTATTAGACGATATATGTGCACAGAAAACCAAATAATTGTGCCTGTTAGTGAAGGATAGCAGTCTCATAGTGATCTGTATTCACTCATAATTAAACCAATGTTAACATATTCCAAAGTAAAAGGATTACAGACATCTCATCAGAGAGCTCTGTCATTCAATCTTGTGAATCCTATTTACACCTGGCTTACAGAAATTAAAATTCATAACAGAAACTGTGTGAACATTTGCTTATTTAATTAAAATTACATATATGATTCTGTGTTCCAAGGTACCAGTGTGAGTGGTATGCCTTCCATGAACAATACAAAACTGAAAAAGGAAAACTAAATTCTTAAGCTAACAGCAACTGACCTAGTTGTCCTAGGTCAGATCGTGATCTCACTGGCTCAATTTCTGTTCTGACATCTGTGCAGATACAGAGATCAATGAAAATGTTAGCTAATGTTTATTTAAATAATGTTGAAGGTTAAAAGATGAGCACATCACATTTAATCACATTAAAATATTACATTATTTCCAATATTATATCTAAATGCTTCACTGTATTTTAAACTGGTAAATGTTTAATTTGTAGCTAATATGTTTAATATAAAGCATGTTAAACAAATTCAGAACAACCAAGTACCTAGAAGACAATAAAATTATTATTTTCCTGATAAACTCCACATTTTAACTTCCTTCTTTAATAGCTAGCTGGCTTAAGTGGGTAAGCAGAAAGCAGGAGCTGTGATATGACTTGGCTTCATTTCAGTTTCAGTTACTGGGCTGTGTTCTGGGGACCCACAGTATTTGACTACAGGACTGGTGCGCCATACTAAGCACACAGCTTCAGGAAAGCCATTTAAACCACATACTATCAATGGGTGCTAAGCTCTGAAAGTCCCTCAACCTACAGTGACATTACAAAATTGCCCATATTCATAAGCACAGGTTTTTAGATATAGAGCCCGGATAGCTCAGTTGGCAGAGCATCAGACTTTTAATCTGAGGGTCCAGGGTTCAAGTCCCTGTTCGGGCGAACACAGTTTCTTTAAGCTCAGCATGGCATGGCAATATAATATAAATATAATATAAACACAATATGTGTTTATAGCGCAGAAGACCAACCATAGCTTGCTCTGCATCAGAAGAAGGGTGCCTCAGCAGACTGAGGGAGGTGATTCTGCCCCTCTGCTCTGCTCTGGTGAGGCTCCACCTGGAGTCCTGTGTCTAGCTCTGGAGCTGTTCAGCACAGGAAAGACATGGACCTGCTGGAGCTGGTTCAGGGGAGGCCACAAAAATGATCCAAGGTGTGGAACACCTCTCCTATGAGGAAAGGCTGAGAGAGGTGGGGCTGTTCAGCCTGGAGGAGAGAAGGCTCTGGAAGAACTTATTGCAGCCTTCAAGTACTTGAAAGGTGGAAAGGGGGAAAAAAACAAGAAAGCTGGAGAAGGACATTTTACAGGGACGTGTCTTGATAGGACAAGGGGTAATGGCTTTAAACTGAAAGAGGGTAGATTTACCTTAGATATAATGAAGAAATTCTTTACTATGAGGGTGGTGAGGCACTGGAACAGGTTACCCAGAGAAGTTGTGGCGGCCCCCTCCCTGGAAGTGTTCAAGGCCAGGTTGGATGGACAGGGCTTTGAGCAACCTGGTCTAGGAGAAGATGTCCCTGCCCATGGCAGGGGGGTTGGAACTAGATGATCTATAAGGTCCCTTCCAACCCAAACCATTCCATGATTCTATGATATGATCTGAAATTTCCTTGCTTAAGATCGTAGATGCCAAATATCCCCTGTGATTCAAAGACAAACAGGGAGGCTCTCCACCACCGAAGAGGTCCCAAGAGCTACGTCTGGTCAGCCCGCTCTGGTTGAGCAGTGGTCCCACCACTCTGCCTGATAGTTAGAGCAATTCACTGGGAAAAGGGTTCCAGGTGCTCCCAGGGCTGAGAGGGCCAAAGCCGCAGCTCCTCATTCCCAACACTAGCTTGCCCTGGCCCCCACCTTTCCCAGGAGTCAAAGCAAAGCTGTGGAGCCAGAGCACCATCAAACTGAAAGCTGTATGGCTGAAAGACCATAGCTCAGCCCTTCCCCGTCCACAGTGAGAGACCGCAGCATGTTCACGCTGTGACTAACTGGCGCTGAGCAGTACAGTACAAACAGGTGCTTACGAAAAGGCTGCACTGGACAGACTAATCTACATTTCTATATCGTCCCATGTTATTTCTATATTATATTTCTGATTAGTGGTCTGCATCAAAGATGTTTTGCAATCACAGGACAGTTTACCAAATTGTAATATGGAGATATCTGTGAAGAGGTCTAGTGACACTGGGTTTGTGGGTTCCTACAGCACACATCACTGCGAAACCAGGGAAGAGGCACAGGCACCTCCAGAACAAGAGTGGAACCAGGAGACCTGGAGCCTGTGCTCAGCTTTGCAAAAGACTTTAGGCTTATCACCTAATCTCCCTGTGCTTCTGTCACCCATCTATAAAATCTGCTTCAGTACCTCTCATGACCGTTGTGAAGAAAAACACATTTCCAGTTTACAAAGCTTCACATATTATGGGAATGAGCACACCAGAAAGGCCTATGAATTAATGAGTAAGGACTGGTTCTGCTGATGCCATTATGTGCTTCTGCCTACACTACCTGTAGTTAGCATCATTAAGGTGCTCTCTGTCATAATATAGCACAGAAATGAGACCTAATTAAATTTGTAGAAAAGAAATAATGTTCCTCTTTACAGCAGCTGCTCAACGAGAAACTCAGGTAAAGTGAACTAATGGACCTTTCTATTTTGACTTTTTAATTTACAAATCACTACCTACTTACACCACTGCATTTCTTCTTTGCTAATAGCAACTTTTCTCCTCACTGAATCCGGGATTCATTCTTGTAGTTATGTAAGGAAAATAAAGTGGCTAATTTACTTGTGATATTTAATTAACTTTGCATGAGCTATTTATGATCAAAAGGTAAATGCAACTGTTGCCAGTTTCTGTGTGCTTCTGTACATGACCACTATGAAAGACACAACTGTTTGCTTATCTACACATACTTGGTACAATTACATTAGAAAATTGGATTTTTACAAAGGCAATAGTCTGTCATCATCTCACTGTCTTCTGCAGTAATTGCATGTATAAATTAATCTATCCCTACATATGCTAAATGTGCAGATTTACCCTGAATCTTTACATCAGCTGTCGTGCTTATTATTCATTAAGAAACCAGTTGTCACAGATCAAGACACAGAAGCCCCTGTCTCCATCTCATGCAGTCTACAGAAAAATTAAAATGCACTGGGAGCCCCAGTTCTGTCAAAGGACAATTCTTTCTTGAGTAGCTTGTTTGATTTTGAATTCTCTTTAATGCCAGGCTTAGGTGATGGGAGACTGATCGAAGTGGTTTAGGACAAAATAAAATAAAGCTTCTATTAAATGACAATTAGAATGATGCCTCTGTGATGCCAGCCCCAACAGCCTACCAAATAAGCCAATAAGACAACATGTTCTCAGAAAATGGCAACAGAAAACCTTTGTTTCATGGAAATCCTGCACTTGCTTTCAAGTTTATTTTTAAAGTAACTGCCTCTGGCATCCATCCCATATTAATTAAGGATTTGTTACTCCTGAAATCTGTCACGCTTTAATTCACAGGGAACCTTTCACTTCCGAACCTCCCTGCTAGATTTAATTTCTCCTCAGAAAGCCATTTTAATCAGCAAAAGAGATACTTCTGGTTTTATTCTAGAAAAAAACATACTGATCACCTTTGACATTACAGTTCTTTTTCCGAAGAATTAATAACCAATCAGTAGTTGTTTTATTGTGTGCTTCATGAATGTTGTAAATTCTAATAGATCAGCATGTTGCTTGCAGTAACCTCCAAAAGCTTCTACTTTTTAGTTTACCAGCATCTACCTTACACTTGTTTTTAACAGACATTAATTTCTCCTTAATCCTTTATTAAAAACCTTGCAATAAATCACAAGCGTGGAGTAGATACTGCTGCCAAAGCCACCTCAGAAACTTGCAGCAGTATAAGTTGAATGGGTAAGTGGCTGGAGGGCCCTGTAGCTTCAAAAGCCAGGGGCTCTCTCCAGCCAGTGGCAGTTAAGGAAGTTGTTTTCTGGTCATTCATTGCACTAGCGGTTTAAAAAAGTGCAAAAAACCCACCCCAACCTGGTCCCTCCTCGACTACTTTAACTCCAGTTCACACCCCTGGGTGCGCTGTACCCCTGAGATCTAACTGTGAGGATTCTGCTTTAATCATTCATGGTTAGAACAGAAGTTCACCCAAGTTCAGTGCCCTTCTTCAGCCAGTGCTGAACGAGTTTCTGCACCTTTCTTTGGAGTGTGAGGGATGTTGTGGTGACATCTGTGCACTACTGCTGAATTCCAAAGGGTCGGTGCTGCAGCATGTGGTGGCAGAAGCCGAGGTGAATCCCCAGCCTTAGTGATGACAACTGAACCGAATGCCGTGTGCCTGGGACTTCGTTCCTTTTTGCAAGCTGCACTGTTCCAGGGCTTGGCTTTAGTTCAGTAATTTTAAACCTTTTGAAATCAATGGGGAAACTCCTGCCTATTTCTGCAGCAGTAGAATTAGGCCCTATAGCTCACCTATAAGAAGACATGGTATGTAATTAAATATGTTTCTCTAGGAAAAAAACAAACAGTCCTGACATAACAGTATGTGCAGCTGTGCCACCCTTCTCCTGTGTGAAAAGGTTAAAACCAGTCTACCCAGTGCTCAGTAAGATGTTTCCATCTTAGAACTTCAATTGGGTATTTTTCAAGTAAATTCAGCCACAAAGTGTACTGAAGTGAATTATTTGAACAAAAGCCATATTATTATTAAGGAATTGGAATAGGTACAATGTACCAGGAACAGTATAGACCTGTACATAATGAAACCTGAATTTCTTCACTGATCTGCTGGATCATCTCAGGCAAGTAATTTCAATTCTCCGCATGTGTTTTATCTCCTACACTTTACCTGCTGATATCTGTAGGCTCTTAGGAACAGCAAACGGCTGTGAACTCTTTCTCATGCTGTGCCTTTGAGCATGAGAAGACACTAGCATAGTTCAGTTTTCTCGGAGGCCTCTCAGAGCCATGACATACATATGTAATAATGATGAGGGTCACATTTGGAATGTAGAACAGCAGTTTTCTGGGGCTTAGAAACTGCTTTAAAAAAATTTGGATACTTTCAATTAAGTTCCAATGACGTGATTTTAGCATATTTTCAGTAGTGGGAAAAAGTTGATCAGTTTGGGAGCTTGTCTTGGTTAGCCAAATGCTGCACTGATTCTCTTGATTTGTCATATCCTTTCCTGGCATAATAATAAATAACATTGGCAAGGTTTATTTTTAATCACTGCAACTCACACTAACTGTGCAGAGCGAGCCTTATTCAGTTCTGCATCACTTTGTGAGAAAAAGGGGTAAAACGGAGTAACGTCAGCCAAGGAACTGGAAATAAGAAAAAATATCTTCTGAATAAGTATTCCACATGAAAACAAAGAATAAAAGGCTGGAAGAAAGAGATCAGGGCTGGTACTGACAGCTGTGTTTGAACAGGGAGAGATCTGGGTTTATATTCAGTCCTTAATATGTCATTCGAAATCAAAGCAAGGTGGGATGCGCTGCAGAGTTTGGACGAGTGTGTGTAACCGAAAGACAGTCCCTTATCTTAAGGGTTGTGCTGACTGCTGGAGAAGAGAGGTGACCTCCAGCCTTGACACAGAGGTGACCCCCACCCTTGGCAGAGAGGAGGCCTGCATCCTTTCCTTTGCTAGCAGAGGTTTTTACATTTCCCAGAGTCACTTTATGTTTCACCAAATGCCTTAAAATCCAGATTTATGCTTTACTCCTTATACTGGCTGTCATTGCCTCAGAAATCCTCCTGATTTCAAAGTTGTTTTGCATAAGATTGGGAAGATGAAGGCGAATTAGTTCCCCTTTGTCAAGCTTGAGTTATTCCAAGGCAGACTAACAAAGGCTTTTGAAGCAGTAGAAATATCCCAGTTTCACGGAGGAGCACGGCAACATTTCCCCGGGTCCCTTGGGGCCTGCAGACCTGACTGCTAACGTTTAACCGTGGGACGTCCAGCCTGCACGGGAGTAACACCCAGCCAGGAAAAGACTTTCCTCCTCCCCCCTCCGTCAGCCCTGTAGCGTTTCCTAATTAACATCCTGGAAAGGAGTTGGGCTGTTCTAAACCCAAGGTCAAGGGGGACTCTGCTAGCCGAGGAAACCACACGCTGCTGTGGGGCTTTTCCTCAGCAGGGTCACGCCAGGGAGGGGGAGAGAGCAGCCATGCCGGCTGGGACCCTCGGCAGGCCTTGAGGCCTCCTTCCCGCTGCTGCTTCCCCAGCAGCCCCAGCAACCCGCGGCGGGCCCCAGCGATGCGATGCCGTAGGGCTTCTGGCCGGCAGCCGTGCCGAAGGGTTTCCATGGCCACCGGCGCCATGGCCGGGCTCCTCGCCGGGAGGCTTTGTGTGGAGGACGCGCAGGGGTGGCAGCTCCCCATCGCCTGCCCGCCGCCCCACCTCTGTGTGATGGGCTCCCTCCCCACCTGTGCCCCACAGCTTCCGCCACTCCATGCATAAAGTCACCTGGTTCTCCCCTCTCGTCCTCTTTGGTTTGGTTTTGTTTTTTTTTTTCTTTCCGCGGGTTTTTAGAAATTTGGCTTAAGAAAAGAAAACAACATCTTACCTTTCCCAGCATTCCCAACACAGGCTGCAAGGCTGGTCCCTGGAGCAGCTAAGCCATCCCACAGAGTTAAAAAAAGTACCACCCCAACCAAGAAAACAAACCCAATAAAAGACACTGTGTGGTGGCTGAAGCGAACCCTTTGGAGACGTCGTTGTCCCTGCGGACAGCCGGATCCCCGGCCCCTGCCGTCGGCGCGGTGAGAGGAGGGGATGCGGAGGGCACCGTCCCCACAGCTGTGCCCCTCCGAGCTGCGGCACCCCGGCCCCCGAGCTCCAGCCGTCCCTCAGGAGTGGGCACACGGGAAGGGTCTTCCACAACGGGCAGCTGCCGTGCGCTCATCATCAAGGGGACGTGCCAGGGGCTACTCGGAGGCAGGTTGAAAGCCTGATCTTTCGCCCTCTCCTTACTTCCAGGGCTGATACATAATTCATTGAAAGGTGGAGCCAGGCTTCATCCCTATTAATCCCTTGGGGATGGGAAATTGGAGATTACTTTTGAATTGGAAATGGTGCTGACAGTCTTTTGAGCAGTAAATCTGTCCTGAGCAAACACATAGTAAGGGAAAACTTTTTTTCCATCCTGCCAAGGGCCTGCTTTCAAGGAGGTTTCATTCTAGCTGTGCTCCATGCAGGAAATTACAGCTTGCAGTGGAATACGTTTTTCTGAAAGATTTATACAGCAAAAAAGTCACATTTGTTTTGTCTGTTTCCCATTCATATAGGGGAAGAAACTGCTCCATGCAATTTCTCCAGCTAGCAGTACTCTCTGTATACCACTTACTACTTAAGTGCATGCTGAGACCCATGAAAAATGACCCATTTATTCCAACTTTTGATAAACCTGCTCCCTCACTTCTAAGTATACGTGGCTCCAGGCTCGCAAACCACTCTATGTGGATATAGAGATCTGCGCAAAGCAGCTTGCAAGTTCACAGCTGACATTGGAAATCTACTGCCACAAGGTGAACCAAATTATAAGACTGATGGACCCTAATGTATGTTTTCCATTGTCATTGCTATTATTACTGAAGAGTGCTCACAGGAGAGCCATTTTATAAATAAGCAGTAATGCCTGCCCTGAGGAATTTAAACTTAAGCCTTTGCCTGTATAGCAACATTCATTCTAGGAACGCAATCCTTTAAGCATTCACAAATTTCCACTTGCAGCCACAAATACATAGCAGAGGAAATCGAGCCACAGAGAACTGAAGCCTCTTCCACAAACGTTACAGAAGGGTTCTGCAGGGCTGCTTTCAGGAAGCTTGGGTCCTGGGCACGCAGACGCTGCTGCTTCTCCGGAAGAACAGAGCCCCGCATGTTAGCAGTGCACAGCACAAATCTGCATCACAACCTGCTGAGATCCCTGGGCGCCAGGCAGCAAACGCTGCCTTTTCAAACCCTGTTCAGGCTGGGGAATCACACTTCCCTATGTCACTGCCTCACTGCCAGACTTCGAGGGCCTGCAGATCCTGCACACCTCAGCAGCCCTGGGCAGCCCTGGTGTCCAGAAACCTCCTGTAAGTGTTGTAAACGTCACACTTCTTTGATCTTTATCATGCTCAGACTTTGTAAGTTTGAAATACACCGCCAGGCAGTTTCTATTGGGTTTACCTGGCAAGGTTTTCGTACCGGGCGGATTGCAGGAGTGGCTTCTGTGAGAAGACACCAGAAGCTGCTTCCATGTCAGATAGAACCAGTTCCAGTAGGCTCCAAGATGGACCCACTGCTGGCTAAAGCTGAGCCCATCAGCAACGCTGTGATAATGTATTTAAGAAAGAGTGAAAAATGCTGCACAGAAGCTGTGTGAGAGAGGACTGGGAAAAATGTGAGAAACAACCCTGTAGACACTCAGGTCAGCAAAAAAAGGAGATGTTCCAGGTACCAGCGCAGAGATTTCCCTGCAGCCTGTGGAGAAGACCATGGTGAAACAGGTTGTTCCCCTGCCACTCATGGCAGACCACAGTGGAGCAGATGTTCACACTGCAGCCCACGGAGAGTTGCTGAAGGAGGCTCCTGACAGGACCCGTGGCCCCACGGGGGGATGCACACTGGAGCAGTCTGTTCCTGAAGAACTGTACGCTGTGGAAAGGACCCCTATTGGAGCAGTTCTTGAAGAACTGCAGGTTCCAAAAATGTTCTGATGCTGCTCCATCAAGTGCCCTACCATAGAATGCAAACAGAAACATTAATCTATTCACACCATAACTCCTGAACTGTGAAAAATATGTGGGTGGAGAAGGAATCCTTCTGATTTGTTTGAGCTGTGCTCAGTAAATTCACTTAGTGAGCCTAAGAAGCTTTGGTCAATGTATGTACTCTTGAAAGAGAAAGTTCTTTTCTTTTTCTGTGTGTGTGTTCCTGAAGTAAAGCCTTTCAATACAATGCACTCACTGTCATAGGGCAAGCGAAGCATCCTTAAATCACCAGAGCTGTAAGATTTTTATTTGAGTCCTGAGGGGGACACAAAAGGCTTTGCTGACCCTCCCTCTGGCATTTCCACACCTACATAAAGCCAAGAGCATGGGCCACTGTGACAGGCACTTACTCAGTTTCCAGTCACTGACTGCCTCTTTCAAACCTGCTTCTGTGCACCACAGATTCCTCATGCTCTCTCTGGGCCAGAAACCTATGAATTTTTTGAAGGTGGGGCTAGATTTTGCAATTCCCTGGACTTCTATCATATTAAAACTGCCACTTTCCAAAGGGGTCTTACTTTTCCCATGAAATTTCTGCACCTTACCACCTCAGCAAACAAGGAAGATCTGTGAGCTTTCACCTGGGAGCCTTGCTCCAAAAAGAACTTACTGTCAGAGCACTCTGAACAGGTTTCATAAATTTAAGTTATAAATAGCACTGCTTGCTGTGATCTTCAGAGGTAAAGAGAAAGAACATCTATAAACTTACCCTGAAAGAGAGCACAGTGTGTGTCTGCAGGCTGTTCCTGAACAGAACAGCACACAGCAACTTCCTCCTGCAGCCTTGTGAGAACATGCAGGTGAAGGTCACGGGAAAAAGTCCTGGTTAAGAAACTCACAGGGATGATTCAATGACAATATACACTCATTCTGTACCTGCAGAGCACAGGCTTAAAAGGGAGCTCCTTAGACACCGTGTCCAGTTCGCAATTGTCACAGGAAACCATGACACCATGAGACTTTTTCGTAAGTATATGAAATTGAGTCTTAGAACTTGTTCATTTTTTTAACTGCATGACTCATAGAAGGCAGCTCCTCAAAAGTCAGACTGCTCTGGCAGTTAAAAATAATCTTATAATTTCCTGCAGTTAATACTCTCTTGCTCTTTCGCCAGCTTTAGCCCTCAGCTCAGACAGCTCTCCCCAGTCTTGTCAGGTTTATAGAAAGCAGTTATATCTTGCTGCAATTCAGAAGGAAACTGCTTCTCTCCCCTCCTCCTCCTGCTGCTCCTCCTCCAACAAGGAGTGCAGATTAGAGACAAAAATGTCAAGGCCACATCAAGCATCCCATCTTTTCCTTCATAGTCATAGACTCATCACAAACTGTTGGCATGTGTGCTAGGCAGAAGCGTGCTCCACTCACAGATCTACCACCTTCACTGACGGAATGACAGCCGTGCTACAGTCAGCTGAAATATCACCACACACAGCAGATGTTTGCTAGCAAAATACGGAAAGAGAGCCAACAACAAACAACGAAATGGTATGGATGATCACAGGGTAGTGCTAAAGCCAGCTCCCAGGCACTGTTAAATTTGTTAATACAGACAGCTTCTGGCATCTAGTGGAAACTCGTGCCTTAAAGCGAATCATCTTTCTTGGAATGTTATTCTTTATCAATAGAAATGTGTTTTCACAGGAACTGTAGTGGGTACATTTCCTGCATCACGTCTACTTCTGCTCTCACTACCTTTCACAAAATCACAGAATCACAGAATGTTCGGGGTTGGAAGGGACCTCTGTGGGTCATCCAGTCCAACCCACCTGCCAAAGCAGGGTCACCGACAGCAGGCTGCACAGGACCTTGTCCAGGCGGGTCTTGAATATCTCCAGGGAGGGAGACTCCACAACCTCCCTGGGCAGCCTGTTCCAGGGCTCTGACACCCTCAGAGGGAAGAAGTTCTTCCTCATGTTCAGCTGGAACTTCCTCTGCTTCAGTTTGTGCCCGTTGCCCCTTGTCCTGTCGCTGGGCACCACTGAAAAGAGTTTGGCCCCATCCTCCTGACACCCACCCTTAAGATATTTA
>Ga0065711_1034774_pt1 | contig 23252 bp, 12 predicted proteins | sample Hoacrofraction12_FD_59098 | JGI IMG/M metagenome (GOLD analysis project Ga0065711, IMG submission 59098) | Hoatzin crop microbial communities from Cojedes, Venezuela - Epithelial fraction 12 v2 (version 2) | ecosystem: Host-associated > Birds > Digestive system > Esophagus > Crop | place...
TCATGTTCAGACGGAACTTCCTGTGCCTCAGTTTGTGCCCATTGCCCCTTGTCCTGTCGCTGGGCACCACTGAAAAGAGCTTGGCCCCATCCTCCTGACACCCACCCTTCTAATTATCATCATTGGTCAGACAGTGGAACAGGCTGTCCAGGGAGGTGCTGGAGTCCCCGTCCCTGGAGGTGTTTAAAAAATGTGTAGACGTGGCACTTCGGGATATGGTTTAGTAGGCATGGTGGTGTTGGGTGGATGGCTGGACTCGATGATCTTGGAGGTCTTTTCCAACCTACGATTCTATGATCACTATTATTACCATCATTATTATTTATTATTATTTTTTCCCTTACTCCATTCAGCAAGCTGCCATGAGCACTGCCCCTTTTCTGCTTCGGTTTTCCCCAGCCCTAAAACCACTGCCGCTTCCGCTCGGGGTTTGTCCAAGTCGCCATTGAGGGCTTGAACCAGGTGGGAGCTGGCTGGAAGCGTGGCAGGGGAGCCTGCAGCTGCTGCAGGAGAGGGCAGCAGAGCTCAGCAGATGCGGAGGCCGGCGGGCTGCTTGCTCGTCCAGCGAAGGAATGCGAACCAAAGCGTGGCCTGGGGGTTTTTCGTTCCTTAGAGTCGGTCCTTACAGAGCAGCAGCTCCAGGAGACATTAGCTCCACCAGCCAAGCAGGAGCAATGGCAGTTCTGGGTTTTATTGCCGTTTATAAATAGCCGCAGGCTGTTTGGAAAGACAGGAGGACATTGAGAGCATCCAGTTTTCTTATAAGGGAAGAAGGAGTAGGAGCTAGGGTTGTTATTAAACACAAGGCCACAACTCACTTGAAATCTGTGTTGATTTGGGAAGCAAACAGTACTTGAAAATGCATTAATAAATACAATTTAAACCATTATTTTGCATCTTACCCAGGCAGGGTAGAGTTTGCTTTAAAACTTGGTGGCTGGTTGTGGTCAAGTCTAGTTCCGTTCATTCCTCTGTTGAAGGATTGCCTCTTGATTATTTACGATAAAGGGGAGATTTATTTCCTAGAAAACAGTGGCAGCAGATCTGATGCACACAGAAATTGCAGCAAGTGTATCCTATGTTCAGGTGACGAAAGTAAAGTGCTTCTGCATTTACCCGGAGGATCAGCGGATGCCAATAATCCGCAGTAAATTCCTGGCAGCATTCCTGTGTGCCAGCACAGATCACAGTAGCTGATTTTTTGTGGGTATGTGTAGGAAGAAGAAAGCGGAGAAAACTTACAACAGGAAAAGTTCTCTCTGATGGTTTCCAAAGTTGTACACCTCAGCGCTTGCTGGTAGGGGTGTTTCTGGTGAGCAGCGAACTGTTGTCTGTGAATTTTGGTATGATTTTAACATATTTAGGTAAACTAAAAAGTACTGGGAGCACAAGTGACCAGAGGCACTGCTGTGTTTTGGACGACAGATACGCTGGAATAATCTTTTATTGTTGTTGTTAAAGCTTATTAACTCTTGCATCAGGCACCGAATGCTGCTGTCGGCTGCATGGCATCCCCTTTGAAGGGAAACCAAACTGAACGATTTCTCTTTCAACGTGCAGACTTGTAATGGTGTTCAAAGCCCTGCATGAGATAATTCTGAGCCCAGAGCAGTTTTAGATCAGCAGGAAGAAATATTTCATTTTCAGCTGGAAAACCAACCCAGAAATGGGTTTATTTTTTTTGGTAGAAGCATCTAATATTTGTAACTAGTGACGAGAGTCCATAGTGGTGCAGATTCTTGAGGCTGAGCTCCGCAAAGGACATGGTCTTGTTCGAACGGTGTGCGTATCCATGTGGAGCTCTGGGTGGATGACGGATATGGGGAGGTTTACTCTTGGGCTTAAAGTCAAGCATCTCCCTTGCTAGTTGCAGCTAATGTGGTCAGAAAACAAAGGGAACAAGGAACCTGAGATTGAAAGGACTCTCACCTTTACCCCAACAGCATCTCTGAGGAGCTTGTGCCATCGTCCGACCTCTCCAGACCCCTTTCGTTTCCTTACCCTTTTTGTATTGCAGGCTGATGAATTATATAGGTTTGGGTACCAAGGAAGATACAGTTGTACGTTGCATGCCATTGACACCATTTCTCAGAAAAGAGCAAAACTTACCAGGAACAAAAGGCACCAAAACACCTGAAGACAAGTACTGTGAAATGTCTGTACAGAAGAAGGGTTAGTGGCTAATGCTTTCTTCAGACACAGATGATTTGTTCTACGAAAGAAGTAATTCTGTTTTAAAGCACAGACCTGCTCATGCTCACACCCTGCATACAGAGATTTAAGAAATGATTATATATATGGAGCTTGTAGTCCTTACTGAATTGACATCCCGCCAGGTTTTAATTTGTTGTGGGGTCCTGTTTGGTGTCTGCCCGAGGGACTGGGTATGGCAGTGCATAAGAGCATCTCTTGTCCGCGGGAGGCTGGTTACTGCAGCGGTGGGCTGGATCTGGGAGAAAAGGGGTCCCCTTGCCCCACGGGTTTGGGGCCTGCTTTGTCTCGACTCTCGGGAGCTTGGGACTTGTTCACCCAGGAGTTTCAGGAGGTGGTAAGATGCGCTGAGTAATGAGCGTTACTGAGTCTTTCACTTGCAGGTCTAGCTGGAAGACGGCTCAGACTGACAGCAGTTGCACCCCAGGAGAATGATAAATTGCTTACTTAAATAAAGATGATGTAAACCCTGGTGAAGTCAGGATGACTGCCTCCCAAAAGCAATTCTGGGTCCACTGATGCAGTCTGTGCTTCGCTCTCCTGTATAAGAGATCTGAGAAATTTATTTCCCCCTCTCAGCCCAGCAGTAAATCTGGGAGGGTGACATCGTGCACTTGATCTGTGCTTACAGGTCTGGCTGTTTCTGGGTTCTTGTCATTTATCCTCATAGGAATCAGGAATATCTGCTCTGAAAAGTCCATTTCAGTTTCTTTTTAAAATGTGCATTTCTGAAGACTTCTTGGTCTGTTGGTGAGAACTTCCAAAGAGGCCCTTCAGCAAATTTGTTCACAGGTAAGTATAAACATCACAGTTCATCCTTGACTGCTGGAAAGGCCAGGATGCTCATGAAGACAAGCAGCCCGAGGCAAAAAACAGTTTACTGAGACTACCACAAAATTAATGAAACCAGGCTTGAACATCATATGTACTGCTCGGTGCATGGACACTTGAACACTGTGTTTAACACGGGTGCACGTTGCATGGGATGGCAACTTGCATCTCTGCAAGACAGCCTGGGCAGTGAAACACTTGGTGTGCGGTGGTTAGCAGAAGCAGGACTGCCCACAGGTAGGGAATGAGGGCAATTCCCCAGCACCAGCAGCTGTAAGTAATGAAAGCTAGGGAACGGTTTTGCCACCTGATGTTGCCTGCTCAGTCTCTGCATCTCTGAGCCTGGGAAGTTGAAGCAATTTTCTGTAGGACTTGATGTAACTTTTGTCTTTGTTCTCCAGCTCTCATCCTGATGGATGTTCAGAGCAATGCTGGTAGCTGAACATCTTGTCTCTAGTTAGGCTTTGGAAAGGGCACGTAAGATATATGCAATTTTTTGTTATAATGAGCAGTGCAGCAATGTGGTGCTTTGCATTAAATTTGTGGGAATGACTACAAATTCTGGACCCGCCCATATACCTTGGCACAATATTAAGAATACTGAGAATCAGCAAAATGAAAAAAAAAAACCACCAAAACCCCCAAATATCTGCTAATATATTCTATATCTTATGTATTTTCAACCTTACTAGCGTAAGAATATTTTTCACATTAACTAAATGTGACTTTTAGAGGGCTACCTCTCTGTATGTTAAGTATATATCTGTATTCCAAAGTAGAAAAGAAGACTTGGTAAGAGAAAAAGGTAAAAAAGCCCAAATTGTTTTGTTTTGAAATTTCAACAAATAGATTTGTTTCTAGAGGCGTTTGACTAGCTATGCAACCGTTAAAGACATTTCAAATTATAGCAACAGAATAACCCATGATGAATATATCCTTTCACCATATCGAATTTCCAGTAAAAAATTATGTCAAAAGCATCTTTATCTGAACATACATGGGAGTAAGTAATTTGTACGAAAGAAGCACAGGGCACGGGCTGGAGAGTTTTCCAGGGACAGCTGTTGGCACAACATACAGTACCAATGGACACCGCTCTTCGGGGGCTTGTAGCAATATTGTTACTGAGGAGAAGAGCACTTTGGAGACCTTCGCAAGTGTATTTGTTGGTCTAAAGCTTCTTAGCCAGGGCACAGAGAGTGAGAAAGTGATTTAAGATATTGGCCAACCTTGTTTATATTAAAAAGCACGTGTCATTTCCCCACTAATACAAACCAAACCCAACGTTTATGAAGCATGGCTTCGGCAGGGACTGAAGATTGCTTGGCTCCAGGAGTTTCTATCATCCTTGGGTGAGGGCCAAAACAAGCTTGACTGGAGCAAAGTACAGTGACTGCTTTAATGCTGTGCGTCTCAGAAACTGTTATAGCTGGAAAGAATGGAGGAATCCCAACAGCAGAAAACCTTCCTTTCTTTTTTTTTTTCTTTTTATTATAGCACCTCATGTGTCCTGAGTAAGAAATTGTATCATTCCAGTTTTAATCACCTGTATTGTTGACAGTTGACTCAACTGTTTTTCAAGATCCAGTTTGTTGCTATTCATTTTTTTTTTCTTACCCACTGGTTTCTTATTTATAGGAGCTTTCTGCTAGCACATCTTCCCCCCTCCTTCTCCTGTTTCAGAGTCTTCTAAATGATAACGTGCTTTCACAGAGGAATGACTTCTGCTGAAAGGCTCAATTCCCTCCCAAATCTTTCCTTCTTTTCACATCTCTGTAGGGTTGCATCCTTGCCAAATACTTTCTCAAGCTTCATGCTGCTTACGTATGTAACCTTTGAAGATGATTTGCTTGTCAGTGTCTCTGTGACAGAGGATTTTATGGCAGTAATTATCTCAGAAGAAATACTTTGTTGGGATTAAAGGTTTCAGTTAATGTCCTTTCGGTTTTCTGTTTTTAAAAATTGTTCCATGTGCAAATCGTGGGCTGCTGTTTAATTTTGTCTTCCAGACTTTTAGTTATTTAAAATTTTGCTCTGTTTTCTTTGACTAACAGTGTTACAGGTTCTCTGTGGTAGTCCAGTTCAGGATTCAGTAATAAAACTGAGTGAAGAGTTAATTGCTTGGGCTCAGTCCCATGCTATTGTCTGTCCTCTGACTCAATAGCTGAAATCCTGAAAATGAGATAGCTGATGGGAACAGTTGCATTCACATGAGGTGAATAATCTCCAAGAGAGCTTTTCAGTTTCACTGTGATGCGTCTTCAGGATGTAACCGAGCATAACTTTTCTGAAGCCAATTTTATACCAGCTGAGGATCTGCCCAGAGGTTTCTTATGTACCACACGTTCACTAAATTCATTCATGGTAAGATATTCAAGGAGAACAAAATGACAGTGCATGTAAAAAAAAAAAAACAACAAAAAAACCCCAAAAAAACCAGCAAAGCAAATTCATATTTGCTTTGAAAGTTTGTAGAAAAGGGCTGGATTCTTTTCTGCAGCTTTGGCAGGTTCTGATTCAGCTCTGGCAGCAATTATTCAGAGGAAAGATGGATTCTGTGTGAGAGAGAGAAAATACACATAATTCCCAGGGAGTCTTGACAGTCTAAGCAATTAAACTGATTTCTGACATCTCTGGACAGTGGGAAAGGATAAAAATGAAGTTCGTATTTGATATACATGAATTCTTTTGGTAGAAAAGCTGGCTTATCTTCCAAGACGCCACGTAATTCTGTGTCTGCCCCACGGTTGCTGGTTAGGCATGAGGTCATCTCTTAGATGCCCTCTCCAGATTTAGAGTCTCGTTTAAAATTACAGCTTCTGCTAAAAAAACCCCCGTGTGCTGTGTTTCCAGATTGAATTAGTCTAGCTACAGCTTCTAGCCATTCATCACAAAGTCCTGCTGTATGTGAAAGCTGGAGAGCTGCTGGGTGCCAGCCGTCTGACCCCCTCAGCGAGGCCGATTGCTTTGGACGTGGGGCTGCGCTATCGGGGTCGCCCAGCTCCCGGCTCGCCTTCTGCCGGTGTGTCGTGTGGGCATAGCGGGATGTCCCCAAGGACTTCGCTGCTGTCTCCCCCTGGTCACGCAGTTTAATCATTGTCCACTGCGGTTCTTTTCAAAGTACAAAGGGCTGTTTTCTAAGACAATGCACGCAGTGAAATTCAGCATTTCTGGTGCATTTGTGTAGCAGAATTATTCTGTTCCTCTCTCAGACCCCTGCTGAAGCACTGCGTTTGGGTTTTGCCAAACGGCTTGCTGATCTCCTTCCCACTTAGAAGCACTTTCACGAAGGCATCGTTTCACCGCGGCCTAAGAGCTGAACGCAGATTTTGTTATGATCAGATTTCAGTTTCTGAAAATCATTTCTGAACTTCCCAGTGGTAGTGATTCCTGCCAGAAAGACTTTCATCAAGCAGTCTGCTGTAATGTCAGGCAAGTCACCCACTGAAAGCAGAAAAATCGCAACATGGATGCATTCAAAACATTGCCATTCTGCTAACTGGTAGAAAGTGATCGCTTTAATGTGCCCTTAGTTGCACATTCTGGTGACATTTCTAGACATAAACAATAGCTTAATCTGTTATTTTTTTAAAGAGGGTCTGTGGTTGAAATGAAAGCTAAATTCATGTCTATAACGTTGTTCTCCGTTTCCGAATGGTCTCCTGGCATGACTTTCAGAAGCAGGCAACCTTCACTGCTCCCCTTCTATGAGGCAGCAAATGACTTGCGTGTTCCAGGAACTCACTTTATTCCATGCTATCAAGTGAAATACAGAGCCCGAATTCAAATTGAATGGAAACATTGTGGAATCATTAGTGTTTGTCAATGGATTTTGTTATTTGTTTTGGGTTTTCTTTGGTTTTTTTTAAGCAGAAGCTGTCATCTCTTCTTCCTGGTAAATTAGCATCTTTTATTGGCTATCGTATTTTCACATTATGTACCCAGCAGAATCCTTTTACCATGACCATCTTCCAAATTAAACTTTGAGATTCCAGGAAAACTGTAACAAATATTTTAAGTCAGATGTGGAGCTAACCGAAGTCGCTGGAGGAGCGGTCCCTGGTGCGGTGCTTGGTATCTGCCTACAGCACAACATAGTTTCATCTGAAAGGCTGGGCTAACTTATCTAGGTTATATATAACAGCACAGGAGTTTAAGTTAAAACTGAGCAAATATCAATAAAAAATTAATTGTAGGAAGGTTTCTCGTTACGACTGTTGACTGCATAATCTCAAAAGCAACACCCCAGCCTTTCCTGGCAGAAGGAGGAGGAGGCAGGAGGTTTGGATTTTACACCTTGCTCGGCCCCTGAGCTGCCATGTGGGCAAATCATTCGCTTTTTTTCTCCTGTGCTTACTTGTCTGTAAAGTGAGGGTGATTTCTGTCTTCATATAGCAAGTTCTCTGAGCACTGTAGGTTAAAAAAATGCTACGTAACAAGCTACAGGTTTACAGGACCCTGGTGGCAGATTCAGCACTGAAAAGACAAAGTAGGTGGAAAACCATATAATGTACTTCATTGTATAATTGGTTGTTACTAATACAAAATCAGGAGATGATTAAATACTGCAGTGGTCGTATTTACTGAACCTATTCTCTGTCCTGCAGTGGACACCTCTAGTGAACGCATCGTGTTTGCCGCCATTGATTCATACACATGTTACAACGCAGGAGCCTAAATGCTACCAAAAACATCCCAGGGTGAAGAAATCAAGGTTCCATAACAGATTAGTAACATAAGAAAGCAATGTCAACAGCCTCCAAACATACAAACTCTTTCTGATCCATTCGTGGCAGAGAAGCATTCCTGTGACTGAACCACCCAAAGCTGCTAAAATGAGTTTTCCGAAGCGGGACAGACCTTCTGAGAAGACTTGTCAGGTTCTTCCAAACAGGCATAAAGTAAGTTGGCTTCCAGAAAAACAGGACAATTTCACTAAACATAAGCAACTGGGATCATCTTAGGGCAAGAGAAACTAAGTAGTTGGAAGAACTTGTACACGTAAAACTGTCCTTGCCGTGACTCTTCCAGCGTTGTCTGGCTCAACTTTGGTGAAACAAAATACACAAAATCCACCCAAATTGACTGTGCAGGAAAAGCAGCAAGACACTTTTCCAGTAAAAATTTTCAGGTGGACCTGTTAGTGGAGCCTGGTGAGTTTTTTGGTGCATGTTATTCTGAGTCACGCTGAATACTGTCCCGGTGTTGTGCTGCTCAGAGATGACCTATCCCTCTCCAGCCTCTGAGGCTTTTGTTTAAATGCAGGCAGCTAACCTGTGCTTGTCACCACTAATTCTGGTGTATGCAAATGCACACCGTGTTAGTAATACTTAAAATTTTAAAATCGATGAAACTCAAAGTTTAGGCAGAGTAAAACACTTTATACAGCAAAGGTCTGGTTTCCTGTGTGATCTTCCATTTTTTTCTTCTGTATGTGAAAATGTATTCATACAAACAAATTGTAAGTGGAATATATCACTATTGTCAAGGATGATCTTCATAGATTTGACATTATTGGGGGTTACCACTTATACTAATCATGAACTATGTAAGTTGACAACTGTTTTAGATTTTCTTTCACCCTGCTGAAGACCCAGGCCTAATTTAGAGAATCTGTTCATATATTTTGATTATTTTTTTTTTTCATAAAAATGTAACAAATCAGAATCTCAATTAAAGAAAAGAGGGGGGGGAGGAACAAGCTGTGCTGCTATTTTTTTCCCTTATAAATCCAGGTGCAATATCAAAAAGATTAACAGGCATAAATAGATTAATTAGTCCTTATTGAAGTATTTGGTAATCTCAACTAAAGTCTATGAAACTGTATTGTATGGCCTGAAGGGAGCCTACAAGAAAGCTGGAGATAGACATTTACAAGGGCCTGTAGTTACAGGACAAGGGTTAATTGCTTTAAACTGAAAGAGGGGAGACTTAGATTAGATATAGGGAAGAAATTCTTCACTCTGAGGGTGGTGAGACCCTGGCACAGGACGCCCAGAGAAGCCATGGCTGCCCCCTCCCTGGCAGTGCTCAAGGCCAGGCTGGACCGGGCTTTGAGCAACCTGGGCTGGTGGAAGGGGTCCTTGCCCATGGCAGGGTGTGGGAACTAGATGGACTATAAGTTCCCTTCTAAGCCAAACAATTCTACGATGACAGCAGGGAAAGAAATTGTAAGAGCTGCTCCTTACTAAGGCTTCACTCCAGAATCTTCTCCTGTGACATGAGGAAACAGAAATATTCTCTTCTGTCAGGGTCATCCATAATGTAGTGTGAGTTTTCCCACTTCTTATGGTAGCTGCAAAGTTGAGGAACAGTGTTTACTCTCCACAGGTCTTTGATTCACCTTGTTGTTTTACACTTCATCGTCGAAGTTTAGGTAGGACAGAAGTTGCATGACCCTCAGACAGCTTCTGGCCCACAGCATCCTAAAAGCTTTCTAGAGGTCTGTTTGATCAGAAAGTGATACTTCCATCCGAGTTTACTAAATTACCACATACCTTTTCCAAGTAGTTAACGCCCTCTTACATGATACCCTGGAAAAATATTCATAACTTCTGATCAGTCCATGAGCCTGCATTTCTGTTGACAGATGTTTGTTTAATCCTGTGGCCTGGATGAAGAAGACATCTTTCCCGTAACCAAACTTCAGCTGGAGTGGGTTAGGAGGTGAAAGCTGAGTAAAAGTTTTTATTTTCACTAGAACATTCGATTTGTTTGGACTGACATTTTCACAGAAATGCATCTGATTCTAAAAGGAGACCTTATGGCTAAGACCATCATGGCTAGGATGGAACTCGGTCAAATGAGGACATCAGGGTCAAGTCAGCCGCCCAGAGGTCACACGTACCTGTGAGCACCTGACCACCAAGTGAGTAGCTGGCCACCAAGGTGTTGAATCGCTGGAAGTATTTGCTTTCACATTGCATTTTTTAGGGCAAAAATCCATAGAGAGCCTTTTGTTTTTCCAAACTGTTGCAGAATGAATTCCTGTTGCCTTGTCACTCCTGACTCAAAATCTCCTCCCTGACCTCTCTTTCCCCCCTCCCATTTCCTCCAACAGCATCTCTGTAGCCGGGATGGAGACTCAGGCTTAAAACCTGTTACATCTTTGCTGACTCGGTATCTCACTGAAGACGTTTGCAACATCTGCTTATTATCGTGCAAGAAGGTCACCAGATCAACAGACTTGAGCCAGTGTTGGGAGATGAAGTTAAGGTAGGGAGTCCAAGGCATTAACCAACACTATTCTCATCATCTCCAGAAAAGTTTTCTCTGAAGTGATTTTTTCATACTCCAAATTGGATGAAGCCAAAAAGGGAGCACTAGCTTTAAGGCATACACACTGTGTACTTAATAAAAGGAGGCTTTCAAGAGAGGAATGTATGAGCTAATGCAATGCCAGAGCAAAAGTAACTCATGCTTCAACATGTGTGCATTTTTGTGTCTGTGGCTGATAACTTGCACCTACTTGCCAATGTTGATTATCTCTTGCTAAATGAATGTTCAGCTCTTAGTGGTCAAGAGATTCAACTCTTAATTGAACAATTCCTAAGCTATCAGAGAATAGGTTTCCTCAGTGTGGATTAGTAAGGTAGCATGTAAACATGTCTAGCGCTAGGTCAGTTGGTCTACAAGCTACAGTTCAATGGTATATGCATGACAAGGAATAAAAAAAAAGAGACTGAAAACGAGACACATTTCAAATAGCAATGAGAGGGAAAAACATCAGAGCACATGATAATGTCCCTATCATTTAGCATCTCGAAGTAAAAATTGCTAGGGGAGATTTTGGAACCTGTACCAGAGAAAGTTTGTTTTTCAGGAAGCCAAGGTATGCACATGCTAGGAACAGCACAAGTTGATTGTGCAAGGGCAAAAGATTAAATGACTGGCTTCTCATGCTATCTTACACTCTAGTTTTCTGTTTGCATAAAATATTTTCACTGTCTGTATAAAATACATTCTCTAGTTTAACTTGAAAGACTTTGCCTGTTGGGTTTCAATTGGCATCCAAGTATTGCAGTGTGTTCAGCCATAACCTTCTCCACACAGATTACACATCTGAACTACTAAAAGCTTTTGTTAAGAGGGAAAAAGTACGTTCCTGAGCTATTGGAAAGTTCAGCAGGTGAAAAACATTTCCTGCCTCTATAAATGACACGTTTGAAAATAAAGAGTTTCACTACAACGGCCATTTGGAAGCTGCAGCTGGCAGCTATCACTTTGGGGGGAAAATGGTTGTGGCTTTGACAGTAGCAAAATAACAGTGTTGGTATGAGATGGCTAACAGTATTCATAAAGGTGTAATTCTGTCTTAAATTGAGCTTTCCTCTAGTGTCAGCAGGCTTGCGGAAGAAAACGTTAAGGCACAAGTGTAAATATTCCTAGCGAAAGCTTAATGTCGGGGGCCCAGGGAGAATGAAGGAGAAAGGGAGGGAGAATGGTTTCTTAGCACTGCAGGGTAATTCAGGCTGGAAGGGACCTCGGGAGAACTCGAGTCCACCCTCCTGCTCTGGGAAGGGTCAGCTCTGCGATCACACCAGGTCATGCAGCGCTTCCTGTAGTCTGGTCCTGGAAATCTCTAAGCATAGAGACCTCGCAGCCTCTTGGGGCAACCTGCTCTGCTGCCCATATGGGGAAAAGCTCTTCTATCAACATGTTAAGCCACTTGACTCTGGAGATGTGAAATCATGAGATAAATGTGATCACTAGTGGCCTTTGAGACCCTTCTCTTGCTGTGAGAAGGTGGAAATGTATACCATTGGTGTTTGGAGTCAGAGCTTTGTCACTAGACCACTCTCTTCTGAGTAAGTATTTGCCCAATCTGTCCTGCTGGACCTATTCCAACTAATATCGGGTATTTCTGGGAGGTACAGTGAGTAGGACATTGTTGGTTGGACCCTTGTTGAAGAGAGCAGACAGGAATTCTTGCCGGTGTCTTGCTTTGCAATATTTGATGTACAGTCTTACCTGGCAGGGATGCTCTGCTGCTGCCTCTGAGATGGAGTCCATCAGGTAGCGTAGGAATAAAAGAGTAGCTGGTTCATAGTGCCGGATGGAGCTTTGCAGTCTAGTCCCTGTCTGGACCCCAGGAGCTTTCCTAGGGTCTCCAGGTGCCTTCACCATCACAGAGCAGCTGATCAGGGTTTCAGGGGCTTCAAGCCTGTGCTTTCTGTGAGCTACTGGCTGTGAGTTTTCAGGGTAGGTCGTGGACCTCACTGTTTGGTCTGCACGGGGAACAGCAGAGGAGAGGTTTGCTATTTGTTTCACCTCCCATGCTGCAAAGAAACCACAAAGGACAGAAACTGCACTCAGGTCTCAACTTTAAACACTGAAAATAGCTGAAGAGCAGCGAAAGCATTCCCTGGAGTAGCAGTCCATAGCACTGAAGTGTTTGGCACACGGTTAGGTGAGGTTTCAGGAGAGCTCCTCACACACTCCAGCTTAAGCATCTGTTTCACTCTCCGGCTGACCAAAGCCAAGAACTCTGAATACTGTGTAATCACATCTCATGTTGATACCTGTTAAAGTATGTACGTGTTATTGATACTGGATGTCTGGAAGTAATTTGAGCTCTGTTGATAAGTCCCCAGGGTTTTCTTTTTTCTTTTTTTCTTTCTTTCTTTCTTTCTTCTTCTTTTAGAATTGAGCTTGACAGATTGTACACAAATATCAGCGTTTCTTTGTCGGTGGGAATGTAGGCGGTAGGAATTCTGAGTTTATTTTCTTGTTGATACTAACCTCTTTGATTTCTTTAGAAATGGCATGCATGTATCCAAAATATGATTTACTTTTTGATACCTACCAATCATTAGGCTTTCTGAAAATTGATTAATGAATTCTTTGAGGAGATATTTTTAATATAAAGAGCCATGGTATATTTTGATGCTCTTTTCTGTGCATAGTAGATGCAGATTTTTATTTATTTTTATTATTGTTTACATGTGAAAATTGAATTAATTGCTTTTTTTCCTGACACTTGATAAGAATTCAAAATGTTTACCAAGGTAATAGCTGCCTTTATGACTGAGTTTAGCTGTAAACTTTGACCAGCTTGGAATGGAGACTGAGGTTTTAAAAACTCTTTCTCGTGTGAAATGCTATTGTAAATTGAAAATTTTAGTTTTAATGCATGTTAAGGAATAACAGCAGTTCTAAAAAGTGTGTACGTAAGTGAGTTGTCTTTACCTTCACAGTCCTGTTACTATGAATGAGACTACTCACATGACCGAAGGTGCAAGAATGGATCCAGAGTAAATACTTCATTTAGTGGGATAATATTCTGAGTTATTTGAAATGTTATTCAGTATATTTATAATTTACTGGAAATATTTGCAGTTCCCAACTTATTTGTATTTCTCTGTTGGTAGTGTTTGATGTATGCTTAGTCTAGCTTGTAATAGCCCAGTGTATAATAGATATTTTCCAATTGTTTTGAGCTCTTTCAGGTCAAGTAACCATAGGTTAGAACTCATTCTTTTTTTTTTAAAATCAAAACAAACCCCAAACCTTTTCAGTTTCTTTCGTCATGAAGAAAAGGCTAAGATCTGAAGATAAAAAGTGAAATAAAAACACTGAAGTTTAGACTGAGCCATGAAATGGATTTTGGGATGTTTACATCTGTGTTTCCTAAAAGTAATTTTGAAGATCCTCATGGCAAAATCATGGGGAAAATTTCCATACTTAACATGGCATTTTGCTGGAGTTTAGAGATGTAGTCCAAGAAAGTGATCTGGATAATTTGGTTTTGTCTCTTGTGTCCTGCCTAGGTTTTGTAAATGAAGTGCCCAGCGCCCGGCCGGGCTGGCTCCCCGGAGCTGTGGCCTCCTCCTGTGGCACTGCATCTGCCGTAGTCACAGACAGTGTCACCAACGCTCACCTTTTCCACGGCTGACTCACGACTGCTGCACCTGCTGGGAGGTAGGTGAACTCCACAGCGCACATTTCTCCCAAAATTGTGCCGATCGCTCCAGGCTCTTGCCTGTTTAGTGCTGAGGTATCGTCCAGCTCTCTTGTTGAAGCTGAACTGTTGTGCAGCCAGGAACACAAGCCTCACTGAGCCAAAGGGAAGGGGGAAGGCAGTTAGGCTTTTCCGAGGAGACTTTGGAGGTACTCATCTGGTCCCCATAGCTGTTGTTTCTCTCAGGCGGAGTCAACTCTCTTATGACTCTTCCAAAAGATGCAACCGTTGTGAGTTAGGGGATTTTGGCAGCAACGGTTTAGATATGATATGGAGATCTCTGTACTATGTGATCAACCATTAACTAAGGATCTAATTTCTGCAGATGTGTCTCCTAATTATTGTTCCTACTGTCAGTAGTCCCACTGAAATATCTCACTAGTGAGTATACCATATATATTTATATTTTCTAATAGCATATTAGCACAAACTACTTGCTACTTAGTTTCTTAAAAAAATATTTGAGAAACTCATTCTCCACAAATCCATTTTAGGACACTTCAGTAATATTTGAATATCTGTCTACAGGACATCAGTTCCTGAGAGAGCAGCTTAACAACCGGCACTGCATTGCTGTGTCCACGCACGGGTGCAAACACATGTGCCCAGCAAGTGTTTTTGTACATTTGCGTGTGATTAATGTACATGGGATATTGCTGCTCTTAACTAGACTGAGCCTGAGCTGACATATATTTCAAGCAGACTTCTCAAAGCAAAGAGTGAGGGGAAGAAGGCACAGAGTCAGGCCCTTTACCTTCATCTAACTTACCGAATCCTCTGGAAACTTGTTTAATTTGCACTGTGGTGGCAAAAACAATTTCACTGCTTATGCAGGTTGAGATCTTATCAGACAAACCTGAGTATAAAGCACATTTTACACTCATGCTATGAACCCTTGAAAACAGAGGCTTATAAGGACATTGCTGACAATGTTTAGCATTGCAGTGGAGTTGATGCCAGCATGGTTGGCTAAAATGAACTTGTTCTTAAGATAAAGGTTTAAATCTGTTTTTACACAGTAATGTCTTGAAAACAGAGGGAAAACATTGCCTAGGATGACTCATGAAAGTGCTTTAAAAATGCTGTTAAGATTTAAGGCATAATGTAGATCATATAAATCTACTCTGCATTCTTTCACCAGGAATGACTGACTTTTATGAAAGCTAGGGATTGTAAATCAAGAACCTAAAGGAGGAGGGGGTTTGACATGTAAATATAGATTGTGCGTTAGCTAAGCCCTGACTTGACTGCCCCGTGGTTCTGTGAGGGGCACACAAAGTAGGCGTTTATTCTCCTGAGCAACGGCTCTGCCTTGTAAAAGCTGGTAAACAAAAATATAGTTTAATGTTCCTCTAGGGAGAAACCTTTTTTCTAGCGATTTGGGCAGGGGCTTTGCTTGCTGTCTTGCTCAGTCCTGCTTTTCTGCCTCCCTGTTCATTCATGTTTGGTCGGAATTGTGTGTGTGTTTTGAGGAGATGGCATTCCTTCCGAAAGCACACCTCAAGCTTTCTAAACACAAACATTAACTAGAAGGATAAACCCCCACACACGTGCAAACAAGCACACTCAGGCACACACGTACACCCGTGCACACACCCTTTTCAGTGCTCCCAGGGAGAGTTTGCTTTGTTCCTGAAGTAGTTTCAAGAAGCAGCTTCTGCGCCAAACTATCTTTCAAAATCCATTAAATGTCCTTAGGAAATGCCAACCACTTTCCATCGTGTTATCACCAATATATTTGACCATTTGCATCTTTGGCCCCAGCTTCATTAGTTTTCGCCTCGTCCCCTTGTCTCCACGCTGTAACTCATACGGCGCAATCTCGCACGGCGAATACTCCCCGGCCCCTCCAGCTGCTTATCTGAAGAGAGCGCAGACCTGGCGCGCTCACAGCAGCCGGCTTGCTTAACCTTATCTGCTTTACGCTTCTATATTTAAACAAGGAGGGCTTTTTGTTGCTGAGCTAATATAAAACATAACTTGACTAGATGCCTGACTTTTAGAGAAAGGGCATCTATCACTTTTATGTGGCATTTCAAAGAAGAAGGCATTTAATAATGCTGAAAGACAAAGAAGGGAGTCTGTCTTAATGTACAACTAGCCATCTAATGATTAACTTCTCTTCATGCTTAATCGGTTTATGGTAGAAAAAACCCAACAGTGCTGTGGCATCGTTCAGCGTTGTTTTAAAGAGTTTGCTGCACTGTCTAAAATGATACAAAAAACATGTACATCTGGTCTATAGTGGTATATGATATACTTTAAAAAAATGCATGCAGGCAAGACTCAAAAGCATTTAAAGGAGGAGGATGAGGTGGGCAGCAGCGAGCCTCGCCCTGCAGGAGAGAGCAGCGGACGCAGACCGTGACACCCCTGTGCACCTGCAATGACCGCACCGGGCTGTGCCACCTCCCTGGCCCCCAGTCCCAAGGCCAGCATCCCACTTGTCCCAGCCCCGCCAGGGAGCTCCTGCTCTGCAGAGTGGGACAGGCGGGCAGCTGCCAGCAGTATGTGAAAGGGAAAGGACTGCATTCACCCCTGCCCCAGGGGCATGAGAGGCTGCCTGTGTAGGGAATTTCTAACTTGAGAATCCAATGGGAACATTATACTTTTCTGTCATGACTCTCTAAGACAGCCTTACTGGAGACAGTTCCTTGCATATCTGTTAATTTGTATGGGGTACTAAAGCTCTTTCCTTTCCATGCCTGCTTCCTGGAGAACCGGGAAGTTTGTTTGTCTTCTAACAACTGCTGCAGAAATTGCAGGTAAAGCCATCTTCAGCCAAAAGGTTGGTTTGGGTAGTTCCTGTCTAATAAATCCTGTCCAAGGTTTTTACATAATACGAAAGCGTTTTGCAAATATAATCTTAAAGTACATCAGACAAAACTAGGGAAAAAACTCTAGGAAATTGTTACAGTGGGTGTGGCTTTTTCATTTATGGTTGTTTTGTACTTTTTCTTAGACTATAAGTTTACATAAAGCAGCTCTCCCATTGCCTCTGTTTATATAAAATAGAAGTAGAAGCCTCTGTTTATATAAAATAGCAGTAGAATACATCTTTTCCTTTCTTTAGGCAAAAAATTAGTTCCTTTTTTTTTCTTTTTTTGTTGAGCTTTGCAGTTTGGTTGCTGTGCCATAACAGTCCATACAGAGCAATAGTGTGAAGCACAGTGTCCGTTTCATTACCATCCCACTGGTCTAGAGCAGTGCATGTGTCTGTGTTTGTGAGAAGAACCTGCAGAATCTGTTCCACCCTCAGCTTAAAAGAGAGAGGCAGAGTCTTCATCCTCACTCCTCCTCCAGAGGAAAAAATGCCTTCGTATGTCAGATTTCTTTTTATGAAAGCATACTGCAAATGAGGAAAACTGCGATTTTTTGGCTGGCCAATGCATTTTCAGTTAGTCGAAAGACCCTATGCTGATTTTTCACGAGGGTGGCCTTTATATGAATTTTCAACTGAAGTTATGTAAAAGTGAGTTAGTTGTGATAAGAAGTATTTTTTGTTAACTGTAAGAAACTGCAAGCAACTGCACAGAGTAACTTTGCTCCCACCACAGATTATAGAAGCAGTAATACTCGGCATACACTTTACAACGTATTCATGATCCCGGAAATTCAGTATGCACCCTCCTTTCAAAAAAAAAATGAAAACCTTGAGCCGAGTGCCCCTGGGTAGAGATCACTTAGCGGGGATTCAACTGGGTGTTTCTCTGGGTGGAGGGAGTTGTGCACCTTCTGCAACCTGTTCAGATCCCAAGTGCATTGCCTGAGTCGCCCCAAAGGGCAGTCTGGATGTACCTGCCGTGATTTTCCTGGGAGGGAGTCCGGGCAATGTGCAGTCCTTGCTGACATTTGAAATCACAGCTCGACTCTGGCCTGCTTACAGTTTGGCCTAAACTTCTTAAGAGGCATGTGAACTTTCATGAACCCAGCCTGCGCTCAGGACATGGGGCTCTGATTATTAAACACTTTTTCAATGTCTGTAACAGCTTTCACCCAAAGACCTTAGGACACTTGAATGCACTCATGATTAACTGCACACTCTGCACTCTGTCCCAGTAGAAAACACCTGGGAAAGCCAAAGCCATGTCAGCTCTGAACATACTTTCCCAACACGAGGACATGGTGGAGAGGGACCTGGGCCAAAATCTCATTTAAACTACCTCAGACAGTTCAGCAGTTCTGCTTTCCAGCTCTGCATTTTGAGTGACCCTTTTCTATAGCATGATTTCTATCGGGCTATAGAACAACCACTTCCAAATTATACATATATACAATATACAACCAAATCTGTCTGATTGTTATACAGTGAGGATAAGGACAGTCCCAGGTTCAGAGTACTGGTATATGATTCGAAGACCCAGTTTCCAGTGTTTCCTTTTCCCATTACAGGATTTTTACTGGGGAGAAGAAAACAGTTTTTCTTCTCTGTTTCATACATATTTTTATCACTTTAGTAAACAGGTTTTGTTCTTGATATAAAGAAACTGTCCTACTGCAGCATATTATGTGGATCAATGCACTGAAAATGAGATCTGCCCCAGTGTAAGTGTAGCGGTGGCCAGGTAGGTCTCATGGATAACCCATATTCAATCACTTCCACTGACTCCTGTGGTTGTCTCTTAGCAGAGAGCTGGCAGTGGGCACAGTGTCTGCCTTAGATCCCTTCCCTTGCTCTAGGGACTTCCTGCAGCACAGAGAAGTCCTTGCCAACCTTTTGAACACCAAAGCCGTATCAGTCCCTCCTCCGTACAGGTGGTGTTTACAGGAAGTTTGCTTTATTTTTATTTTTCCTTTTTTTTCTTTTATTTCAAAGTTGCACCTATCCTACAGCCCAAACTACAAGGGAGTTTTCACTGTCTATGTTAACTGGATTTTGTGTGTTTGAATATATCTGAAGGCAACTGTCAGCGCTGATCCTTAAAAGTCTTCTACTCCTTTCAGTCTTTCAGACACAGCTAAGCATAAAACCACAGAGTTGCACAGCCAAAGCTTTCTGCCAGCTTTCTTACGTAGCTGGGATTTTATAGCGATATCACACTTAGGTGTGACTGACAATCCATAAAACCCCAGAAATTAGAGGTGGAAAAGGCTGTTAGGTCACCAGCTCCGTTTCCCTGCCAGGGTGGGATATGCCACAGGTGTTTCTGCTCTAAGACTTGCAGAGGTGCTGTGCCAGTGGTGGTTGTCATTAATTACTGTATTTGTGAGCCTGAGAATAAATCCTGGTGGTTCTGAGCCATGACCTTATAGCAGTGGGAGTCCCAGTAACTCAGTTCTGCCCAAACTTGGGACATCATAGTTGGAAACATGATCCCCTGTGGTCTTTTGTCCAGAATAGTAGAGAACAATAAAACGCACGGATGAACTGGGTTATTCATGCAAGGTGTAGTTTCTATAGCTGGTGAGAGTTGGACAGCTATCTCTGCCCACTTGGTTTAACACCTTAGCCTGGCCTTGCTGATTTTTAAGTCAGGGAGGAATTTGCTTTTGCTACAGGGTAGCTCATTCACAGTGAAGTGTGCTCTTTCCCTCCCTAGTAGTTTAGTACTGTGTGAATCACTGGGGTCTTGTATCATGATATTTTCTGCAAAGGATGTTTCAAGCTATGATGTGACAGAGAGCAGCCCTGCCGAGAAGGACTTGGGGGTCGTGGCGGATGGAAAGCTGGACATGACCCAGCAGTGTGTGCTGGCAGCCCAGCAGGCCAACCGTCCCCTGGGCTGCATCCCCAGCAGTGTGGGCACAGGACAAGGAGCAATGGTTTTAAACTAAAGGAGGTTAGATTTAGGCTGGATATAAGGAAGAAACTTTTTACAAGGAGGGTGGAGAGGCACTGGAACAGGTTGCCCAGAGAGGCAGTGGAGGCCTCATCCCCATAAACATTCAAGATCAGGTTGGATGGGGCTCTGAGCAACCTGATCTAGAGGAAGATGTCCCTGCTCACTGCAGGGGGCTTGGGCTAGATGACCTCTAAAAGTCCCTTCCAACCCAAAGCATGCTACGATTCTATGATTGTTTTCATTACTTGCTAGATATTACAACATTTTACTTTGAACTTGTAGAAGTAGGTAGTTTTTTCTATTTTTTCAAGTAAGAATGAAATTCTTTTAGTATTTTATGAGACTGTTAATGTAACTAACACAAAGAAAATAGAATTAAAGCAAATACTGACTCAGTTTTTACCACAATATGAAATCCTGTTTGCTCTCTGATTGCACATCAAATGTTGACATTAAGTAGCAGATATGCCACTTCTATGCCAGGGTTTCATTCTTGGAACATGAGATCAGGCTGATTCTATGAAAATAAATATTAAAGAAAACACACTCAGTAGAGTGCTCAGCTCATAAAGGCCCAGCGCTAAGAAATCTGGGCAGCTGCTGCCGCCCCCACTGAGGCTTACTCGGCTCGCAGCTCTAACTTTCCAAGTTTTGCATTACAGTTATATTTTTGAAGGTAGCCAACATGATCCCACTTCTGTTTAGAGTTACATGACTTCAGTTTCCAGTTTTCCACCCAACACTGTGTTTTGAATGAGCTCTTTTCTCGATACTGCAAGTATCAGTTCTTTTACTATTTTTCGGCTGCTTCCGTTTCACGATAACTTGGCACTTCCTTGGCTTGTTTTGTTACAATGCAGGAGACTTGTTTTTTTTAGTGTTGTTTCCATCTCCTTTAGAGCTTCTTCCAGTTCCAGAAATGACCCTGCAATTAGACCCAGCATGCTGCGTGCTTACTCTTCCTTCGCAGCTGTGCAGAAGTTAAACGTGGCACACGCTGTCCTTGCCTGATCTTCAGAAGATGTTAGGACGTGGGAAACTCATGTGTTGACAGGACACTGCCAGTGTTTCCCCTGAGCTGACACTCTTGGCAGTAGAGCAAAGACTGGTTCTAGGTGAGGAAAGGAATAATCAAAGGCAGCCTTTGGCTCTAGATGGGGACAGTAACAGCCAGGTTCTTTCAGCCTTTGGTTATCACCTTTGAATACATCTAGTCTGATGGAGTGCACCCACTTTCTATTGCCCCCTACTCTTCTCTCCAACCCCTGCCCAAAGAGGCAGAAAAAACCACAAAGTTATAGAGAACTGAGAAGGTTAGGGGACCCTGAGCAGTTACTGAGGACTTCTGTTCCACAGCCATGTAGTAAACACCATATAATGAGTTTTAAATTTTATATTTAAACCAGGAGGTCCTGGACAGGCAGGTAGACTGTCCTCGCTTGCAGTGATGCTCCATGACTGTCCTATGTACCAGCTCCTTTCAGGATCAGAGTCTGAGGAAAGATGAGATGAAATCAGGTAAGTGAGTAAATATCTAATACCAAAAAAAAGGAGCAGGAAATCCTTTTTCCTAGGGTTACATTGAAAGCTGAATGGGGACTTCAGGGTTGAAAGGTTAGGGAAAGAAATTATTTTTGATTCATGTGGAGCTCTTGTTGGAGGCAAGTGTTGAAATGAAAGAGCTTTGGGGTTAAGAATGTTTCTATGCTCAAGTCAGAGGTAGCTGAGAATTTGTTTTAAATAATTTCAGTAAAACTAGTGAGCAGGGAAATTAGTTTCCTTTCAAAGTGATGTGATGGAAAGGCAAAGCCTTGGGTTCCAGCTCAGACAAAAGCAAAAGGTAAATGCTTTGCATTAAATTCCTTGTGCATTTCATACTTTTACAGACATCTTTGAAATTTATACTGTAGATGCACTGTTTTGAACTACAAGCTCACCTTGCCTGACCTCCCCCATAACACAGGCCTTTGAATCTGACCCTGTAATTTCTGCATCAGGCACCTCTCTCTCTGCTTGAGCTATAACATGTCTCTTAGATATCCATCTAGTCTTGACTAGAAGATTGCAAATAAAGGAAATCCATCACCTCCCTAGGTAGCTGTGTTTAAATCACTAAGATAAGCCTGTACATCTAAGGCTTTCCCTGAAGTCAAGACAGCAACAAGAATTTGCTGAAGAGGCCAGCACTCGTGGGAGGGTAAGAGGCTGCAGATCCAGCCGTTCTTTTCATAAAACTGAGAAATGGGGAAAAGGCAAAGTGCTGCTCTAGTTCCAATGCAACATAAATGTAACATCGTTCTGCAGAGGATTTAATGTGAAAAATACTCTTCACAAAGTTTAAGAGCTCTGGAAGACCAATGGACTTCGGTGTATTAATTATTTGGTTTTCTAGGCTGACATCAGTCAGGTGACTGGGCAGTAATGTTACAGTGAGAACAAACTAAAAACTCTTTGGGAAAAGGGAGGTGACTCTACCTGTGAAAACAATTCTATTTCTGTTTGTACTATCTGATTACAGGTCATCTTTTTCTGTCCCAAATGTTTCAAAAATTGTTTTAAAAATATTTCACTTATGTTTTTGGCATTTGGAGAGCCAAATTTGGTGTCTGTACCAAAGACTTAGGTGAAATTTAAGCCCAATTAAACAAGAACAAAGTTGTCTGAGGTGACATTACATGGAATATTTTTATTTCATGCTGATGACCTCCGAACAATGTTACTTTCTAGCAGTGATACACATGAATCCAAATTTCAGTTTTGTTTTTCTTTATATCTGTATTTGTAAAAAACTATATTCACAGTTTCTCAAACCTGAGCATGAAGTTTCATCTGGGCCGATTTCAATATTATTAGACAATACACTTTCTACATTATCTAAGTGATATAGTTTTCACTGAAGTTTGAACAAAGGGGCTGACTTATGAACTATCTGATGGCTCTGTACCTTTTATATATAGATCTTTTGATACATTTTAAAATGTTAAGAAGTTTTCTTGTCTTTCTGTGGTTTTCTTCCCCTCTTATCTACTAAATCTTTATTGTAAGCCTCTAATGATTTTACATTTTTGCTTCATTCCTTTTCTGTCTCCCACTTTTCTTCATGCAGACCTCCTGTTCCTAGTGCCCATCAATCGAACTGTAAATCCCAGACAAAAATAATCAATGTGGGTGGCTCCAGGGTACAGCTGGAGCTGGGTGGTAGAAGCCTGGAGCTGAGGCTGCCTTGTGGTAGTGGACCTCAGCTGGTGTCCATCGGTGCTCCTTTGGTGGAGTGCTTTGCTCTCTTTTTGTTGCATTTCACTGGGAAGGGTTTCTGTAAGGTACATGCTCATTCTGTGAAAAAAAGTCCTGGGTGAAGGACAAGAAGGAGGACCCAGGGAACTACAGGCCGGTCAGCCTCACCTCCATCCTGGGAAAGGTGATGGAGCAGCTTATCCTGGAGGCCATCATCAAGCAAGTGGAAGAAA
>Ga0065711_1034775_pt1 | contig 23252 bp, 12 predicted proteins | sample Hoacrofraction12_FD_59098 | JGI IMG/M metagenome (GOLD analysis project Ga0065711, IMG submission 59098) | Hoatzin crop microbial communities from Cojedes, Venezuela - Epithelial fraction 12 v2 (version 2) | ecosystem: Host-associated > Birds > Digestive system > Esophagus > Crop | place...
AAAAAAAAAAAAAAAAAAAAAATCTGTTCTGCCGTATTTGGTTGTTATTTACAAACAGCATCTACCTGTGTGCAGAAAGTCTTTGGCTCTTCAAGCCTGACTACTGCAGATGCTGAAAGCAGCATATGCGCAGTGTGAGAGTCTGGGGCAGCTCTTTGAACCACATGCACTTCGCATAAACCTCTGCTTAGTATCTTGATTCTTGCATTGGATGCAACAATCCTTCTTTTCCTGGGAAATTATCCTTCTCTGCTCCCCATGCCACCCATACTGCATAGAATCACAGAATGGTCTGGGTTGGAAGGGACCTTTAATGGCTATCTAGTGCAAATCCCCTGCAATCAACTAGATCAGGTTGCTCAGAGCCCTGTCCAACACATAAGCATCTGTATCTGTCCACTGACTTTGCCTCCTAGATTTAAGCTTGCCATTTCATTCCTCTACTTCCACAAAAAAAAAGTTAATTTGGTCACCGGTTTACTAGGGGGAAGAAATAAACCAAACAAAAAGATAAAGCAAAGAGACAATATAGAACATTAGGTTCCCAACCAGGTTTGGAGAGGGATTTAAATCAAACCTGAACTAGGTAAAAAAGTTACCATGTTTCCCTTTTTCTTGCTTGGTCTGCCCAGGACAACTCTAAAGAAACAAAACCCCTGTCTTCTGTGAATATATGATCTGAATTTCATTGGGATGGTCACACCAAAACCAGATCACTAGCAGTTTTCTTCACGATTGCTCCCTCAGCACCCAGAATCCCTCCCCATCGCATTGGTCAAGTTTTGTGACTTTAACAACAACTTTGGAAATTATTTACCATTGTAAAACTTCATTTTCATGAGTTTAAACAGCATCACAAAAATTTTAGCTACGCTCTACGCATGCTGTTCTGGGCAACGTGCTCTAGGTGAGTCTCCTTCAGCAGGGGGGTTGGACATGGTGACCTCCAGATGTCGTTTCCAACCTCAACCACTCTGCCATCTGTAGGGCTCTCCCTCTGGTGACAAGGGGCGTATCCTTCTCCCTTGACAGCCATCGGAGGAGCCAATCGGGGTGCCCTGTTAGCACTGAGGAGGACACCACAGCTGCCCCACCTGCAGTGTTGGGCTACTCACTGACAGGCCCTTGTGCACAGGGCACTAGATCCTCATCACAGGACCTGAGAAGCCTGAGGTTAAAACCAGCCCACAAGGCCACAAGAAGGTACCAAATGCCTTGCAAAGCAGACTTTACCCCTTTGGAGCATCTGCCTTCCTGGCTGGGTGGCCAGTGGTGGGTGGCTCCCAGAACCTCCGTGATGTCAGACAGTGATTGTGACATCCCCCTGACCTCACTGCTTTTCAGCAGCCACAGGTTCCGTCCCCGTGATTTTGTCCAGGATTCCTGCAGGCACACACACAAAGCGTGCAGGCTCCAGCACCATCGTGGTTTTCGTCTTCAAGCTTTGGCTTGGTGGATAACTGCAGCTCCAGGTGCTCAGTGAAGGTAACCTCTCCCAGCTCTCCTCCCCTCTCCTCCGTATCAGCTGCGGGGTGCTGTGGGTCCCACACAGTGGATGTCCCGGGGCTGTGGGTGAAAGGAGGGTGCTAGGACCATCCAGCACTGAACACTCTGAGAGAGCTCATTTGCCTTCCCAGACTGTGTCCTTCAGGTACCCTGTGCTAAACCAGGTCATATCTGGGAGACAGTGTAGGGGCTTGTGCATCTCAGGCACACCAGCTCTTCCCCCAGGGCCTCCTGACACCTCACCAGAGTCTGCCCCAGCTGTTTCTCCAAATCCAGCTTGAGCACTGGGGAGGTGTGGAGGACACCGAGCTTCCCCCTCCTGCTCTGCCTCCCTCCTTCCCACCCTGGAGCAGACCTCCAAAGAGGCACAGGGATGCACATCATGGCCTGGCCCCATCTCTTTCCAAGCCCCAGCTGGAGCATCTCCCAGCCACAGCTACACGGGCTCTCCCTCCCCAGGACTCCTTGCCCAAGCCTGCCTTTCCATGGCGTGGGGGCACGAGGTTTCCCCGGCCCCTCAACGTCCAGCGGGGGCTGCCTGCCTGGCGGAGGCAAGGGGGGAAGGCAGGGCTACAGGGCTGCCCTTGGGGCTGGCTGGCCCACACGGCTGATGCTGCTTTGCAGCCCGTAACGAGACCCTTCGGGAGACCCTCACCTCCCCTCTCCCACACCTTTCTTGGGCTTTCCTTGCTTTTTTACTCCTGGCGCCAGAAAACCTCAGGCATCTTGCATGTGTCTCTTGTCAGGACATGGTGTGGGGCACCAAGGAAGCCCTGGAGGAGAAAGGCTCTGCTGCAAGGGCCAGCACCAGCCAGCCGGCCCCGGCAGGGCCGTCGCAGACAGCAGCGAACGGCCAGTGCCCCATCTGCTTGGGCAACATCAGGAACGCAGCCTACGTGGCCTTCTGCCTACACCGCTTTTGCTTTGCCTGCATCCGGCAGTGGGGCACAGGAAGTGATGACTGCGCGCTCTGCAGGCAGCCCTTCGAGCGGGTGCTGCACTCTGTCAGAGCAGACGACGACTACACGGAGTATGTGGTCGGTTCGCCTGCCCGCCGCCGAAGGAACGCAGCCAGGATCCGGAGCAGATCCCCACAGCGGCGCTACAGCCTGCGCAGGAGGCCCGCTGCTGGGGGGGGGCACCGAGGGCAGAGGGATAACACACCACCGGGTCCCTCGTGCACTGCTTCCCAGCAGGCTGCCCCAGCCAGCGCTCCCCAGCAGCAACCACCACCGAGCGCCGCGGAGCGCCTGGACGGCCCTGCTGCTGCACCCTGCATCCGGCCCTGCACGGTGTGCCTGCAGCGCCTGACCATGGACCGCTTTCCCTGACAATAAAGAGCCAGATGCTTTTCATTTCTTCAGTGGGTGATGGTTTCAAAGGTACTTCCCCCCTGCTTTCCCCGCTTCCCATTTCCAAGCAACAGCCCAGAGGACTCCATGGCCTTGGACCAGCAGCTGCTCCTGCTGGTGCCTCAGCATCCAAACGTACCCGGTCGCTCTCCGGTCACACTAGTCTCATCCTTTCTCTGACACTTCTCTGCAACACGAGCCAAAACTCCACCAGACCAAGATACCATGGCTGTGACTGGCTGAGAGGCAGGAGGAGCTTTGTTTTGCTCTTCTGGCTACTTGAGGTCTCGGTCAAAAAACTCATTCCAAGGGAATGAAGCCGTTTTGGTGACCCACACGCCTTGGCTTGGTCTCTGTCAGGGGAGCAAAGCTCCACACCCCAAGCATCCTGCCTTTTCAGTGGCAGTCCAGAAGCAGACTGACATTCAGGCTAAAGCTCTGGAAGAACTGGAGCTCAGGAGCAGCACTTCAGAGTCTGTACTGAACAGAAAGCCTCGTCAGCCTGTTTCCAAAAACAACTCAGTGGGAAAAACGCAGTCAGCACCTTTGGTTAGCAATACCATCAGAGAATCATAGAATGGTAAGGGTTGGAAGGGACCTTAAAAATTAAATACGTAATATGATTTCACCTATCTAGGAAACTAAACCATGTGCTGGAAAGAAGAAAAAAAAAGACACAAGAAAACTTGAGAAAGAAAAATAAAATACTTAGAATCCAAGAAAGGGAGAATAAGAATGTAACTCTAATTTATGTATTCTTAGTGCTAGTCTTAATTATTGTCAGATGTTCATATAAAATAACAAGAAGTATTTCAGAAATACCAAAGACTGGAAGGAGGAAAACATCTAGAGAAGAATAATGAAGAGTAAAATGTTTTCCTCTTAAGTCAATTCAGATTCCTCGTACTATCTCCAATATGAAAAAGACTTTCGAAGACTAATCCATTCTATTTATCTCCAAACTTAGCACATTCTTGACAGACATTTGTCTCATCTGCATAAAAGTGTCTTCAGTGACAGCAGCTCACCAGGTTTCTTTGGTAAACTTTCCAGTTTTTCATTACCTTTTCACTCCAAAGCGTTTTCTAATATCTGTTCTACTAAAGAATAAATTTTTTTTTCTCACAATTTAAGTCTATTACTTCTTATCTGACACAGAAGCATATTGTCTCCTTCTTTGAAACAGTCTTTCATGTTCTTGAAATCTATTATCCTCCCTAAATCTTCTCTTGATTTTATCTTTCCGTGCAGGTCATAGTCTCAAGACCTTCAACTTTCTGCTCTGGTTGGCACTCTCATCAGTTGGTACCCACTCATTATAAAGCCTGGTAGAAAAAAACCCTGCACTATGCTAGGCTATTCATAAATGCTGGACTGAGTAAAACGATATCTGCATGTATTTTGCAGGCCACAAGAAATGTTTTAGTATAATGTCCACTTTCTTTTTTTTTTTTTTTTAATTTTTACAATAATATGATGTTGCTGACTTCTGTTTACCTTGCGGTCCTCTCTAACTTGGAGACCTGCAAAACTTTTACCCAGACAGTTGTTTCGTAATTTATATGTGTGCAATTTATTATTTCTGCCTAAGTGAGTATCTTGCAGATGTTCCTATTGAATTGCATCCTATTATTTCAAATCTACCTCCAATTTTTCAAGATTGTTTTAGATTCTATTCTTGTCCCCCAAGACACCTGCATGCTCTCCTGAGCTTGGTATCTGTTGCAAAATGAGTGGTTTAGGCCACTTACAGAATCACCATCAAAGGTATTAGCAAAAATGGTGTTAATATAGAACTGTAACAGTGCAACTTAATAAAGTTCGATGGTAAGGTTCACTCTATTACTTATCAAATGAACAGAATACAAAATCAAGACATGATTAAGATGACATGATTTATGCAGAGACTGAAAAAAATTGAAAAGGGGTAAGGGAGACCCTCCCATTGAGTCACAAGGTCTGGAATGGACCTCCCTGCTTTCTAAACTCCTTCTCAGAGAGGAGCCTAGGTGCGGCTGGATCCAGACTTCGCCTCAGACCACAGCGGTTTATGTCTAAAGGATATGTCTAGCAGCATTTTAAGGTTTATTTACAGTCAAAGAGAGAGAATCACAGGAATTTAGCAGTAATTAAACGTTCATTAGTAAAGTGAGTAAACAGGATTTACTACAACCACAGTAGTGGAATATCATGATTTGAATCGATTCACACACACACACACACATGCACACAGACAACATGCATATACAAAGGTATCTGCTAAAAATTCCCATCAAGTGAAATACACCCCTCAGGTGTTCTGTCAACAGGTGAGGATGGAGCCTCAAAGAGTGAGGGATCCCTGTAGTTCAGGTCAGGTTCCATCAGCAACGGTAACTTCAAACTTCAGAGTCTGAGAGCTCTGAGAGGTGTCCCACTCAGAGGGAGGTGCTTGGCGCAGCCCACTGCGGTCCAGGAGAGCTCAAAGGGCCTCACTTGGTACCGCTGTTTATAGGGTTGTGACATGATTGACTTTAGGCATTAGTAAATTTCCACCCTGGCCACAATCCGGGTTGGTAATTACTGGAATTCTCGAAATTCCCATAACACTGGTACCAATTCACCCAAGTTACGATCCAGGTAGGATATGTCCCAAGGCTGTAAGGGGATGACTGATTATTCCAGCTTTTGTTCCCCACTTTGGCCGGGCAACTGGAGTTCCTGGTACGGTCAGTGCTATTCCCCACCTTAACCATGCAAGGGTTCCTGGTGTGGAACTAACCACCAAAGTCGTTGCACAAAGGCTGAGACTTTAGGGGAATTCCTAAGACCACAAAGCAGCTGCGGGGGGAGGTTTGGATGGGATGCACCACCACAGTATCATACACAAATTTAATAGGCATATTCTCTATTCCAGCATCCAGGCTATTCATTATGAAGCTCCAGGATGGCATGTTCAGACTACTGAAGCAGTCCTCTCAAGAGCAGTACACAGACCAGCAAAAAACCCCTAAAGAAATATGGTATATAAAGCAAGCATATCAGTGGGAAGAAAAATTAGCAGCAATTAGAATCAAAGCAAGCCCATGCATGGACTGTGCTACAGGAAGAGGAAGTGTGTCTGGATAGTTCTATCGCTAAACAAGATGATCCCTAGTAAAAATCAACAGTGACAAGTTTTTGCTTGTTTGTTTGTTTGTTTGTTTTCAGAACTACTACATCTGTTAAGTCACCTTCAGGCATCTTCAACTAGAACAACTTTCTCCTTATCCTGAAGCTTTTAGATTATCTTTGTCATATATTCTTGCAAGAGAAAACCATGCGTTTCAAAATTCTGTATAAATAAAAGGGAGAGTTCAGTGACTGACATCGTAATCTGTTACTCTTTACTTAGCGTGACAGATCATCTCATTCTGCTTGTCTTTTCCTAGTTTTAACCTCCATAGTGAATAGACATTAAGATGTTGATTTCTCTAGCTATAACCATAGTAACAAGAGGAAATACAGCAGTGTTACATCTCTGTTTTCATTTCCATTCCAATCTTCTTCCTTTCCCAGTTTCAGGATATTAGTATAGTTGAAGTAGAGGATGACTGCAATGACAGTGAATTAAATACAGAATAATATTGCTATGGTACAGTCAAGCAACAGTACTCAAACTCTTCTCTTCCACCTCCACAGCACAGAATATAGATCCATGTGTCCCACCAGCTGAACAATCAGTAACCACAAAGTCACTAGGTACACTTCTTTTTCCACTCCAAACAGCAGGCACAGATCACTTAGCTCATATTAACACTATATTGTGATAGTACCAGCAACAGGTATGTTCACAAGCTGTGTGTAAGAATCTGAACCAATGCTTCTAACTGCATGCAACTTGCTTAGTGCAGCCACTTCACACTGGCTACTGCTTCTTTTCTACCGTCCATTTTTAACACAAGAATCTTTGAATAACAATCATAAGCCAGATTCATGACTCATTAATCACCAAATTTTCTTTCTCTATATATTTAACTGCCATGTAACAGCTCTGCTCTAAATTCTGTATATTCTGCTACCTATGAGCTAATTTAATCTCTGGCTTTAGTAGCATGAAATTTAAGATAAGTTTAGTTTATTGTGTTACTTTCAATGGTGTATTGTACTCTTCTGAATTGTAAACATACGCAAAAAATCATATACCACCTTTCCCCCCCCCAAAAAAAAAAGATAATGAAAACAGAAAAATAGCAGAGGATGTTGGGTGCAATGCAGTCTCTCTTACATGCAAAGATAGCCATGACATTGTAGTGGTGAAAATTAAGAAAGTGTACTCTTTGTGGCAGACTAAAAGGATTACATCCTCTGTTAGTACAGCTGGAATAGCATAGTATATAACGCACCTATATAGATTATGAAAGATTCTGGCTAGAAAAGACAGAAGTCTTTTATTTATTGTAATTTAAGTCAGATAAAATTCAAAAATCAGGCTAAAATTCTCACTCTCAGTTGTAAACCATGGATAGACAACTGTTTGAGAGATAAATTTTTAATGCTTATTTACGAGCTTCCCTCTCTTTGTTTATTAAATATTCAAAAAATAATTTCTACTGTATACATTCTACCTACTCCACAGTGTATTTAATATATAAAATCCAATTGATAGAAATTTATCTAGTAGAACAATTCTTACACACCGGTGATTACTATTAATGCACACGGGATAAAAATTCTAGTTGTACTGACGGTATTAAAGACTCTATTAAACATAGAGCAGAAGTAATCAGTTTGTTAACACTCCTGAAAAAAATGCCAGCATTTTGACTTGAAAGGATAGCATACCAACATCTGTTATTCATGTCCAGAGCTTTTCCCAATGCATGTCTCTAAGTGCAGCTGTGTATGTACCAATGTTCCTGTGTGCAATGGTGTGTGTACGCACCCATGTTGGCTTGGCTGAAGCAAAATAATACCTGTTCCTCTTTAGAGCAAAAAAATATAAAATCATCTAGACCACAGATTTGCTGCCTTTCATTGAGGTATAGATTTGCTATTGGCATGTATATTCTTGTTCATTTTTTGATCTGAAGCTTTGTATTTAATTGTGTAAAACAGGATCTCTAAAATGCAGTAAAGTTGAAAAGTGAACAATAGACTAATTCATTGTGATTATAGCCCACCTCCTTGCATACCTGAACCCCCAACCCCACAAAAAGAGATGCACTTTTCAGGAAAGATTTTTTAAAAACTGTGAGTATGAAATCTGTTTTTGATCCCTAAATTGGTGATGTGCACAAATAGTAAGATCCTAAGAATGTTGTCAGATTACTACATATTATACTAAATAAATGTAATTTGTAAGTATATTTGACTCATTAGGAGCTAATCATCTGATTTTGCTCAGTCATTCTGTATTGACATACAATGAGACTTTTTCTAGAATGCACATGCAAGATATAGCTTGCTTTAAATTTCTTGAATGACTGAAAAACAATGCACCTTTGGCAATATGCACGAATATTTTTTTATCAACATTATTTTAGTAAAAAAATTAAATGGTAAAGAGTTTAATTGCACGTAAGATATGTTTACATTGCATACTTGTTTTGCAGATAATTTTTTTTAATCTGAATTCTTATTGAGATCAACATAAGTCTTTAAACATGTGAGTGACGTGAGTTAAGGAAGCAGTAAGGATTTAGATTTTTCTTTTCACAGTTTCGTAGCAAAGAATGAACTTTTGAAACTTCAAATAAGGTGGAAGACAGAAACTAAAAAATAGGATGAAGTGTGTAACATTTCAAGTAGAGTTTCATTCCTGCTCTAAACTACTCTTCCTATTCCTCGTTTCTTTCACTTTGAATTGTTGGCATTGTTCCTAAAATTTTCTTCAATTGTTATATCAAATTTGGCTTTCAGCATCAATTTTCTAAACAAAAGTAAATTTTACTACATGTAGGTCTAACTCTAAACTCTATTTTTCTTAGTAGAAGCAAATGCTCCATCCATTTTTCTCCATCCTGTTAGTCTTTCTTTGCTATGAAACCTTTTGTAGGGAAAATATACCAGTAATTTCTGATTTGACTATAGAGTTTCAGATGCGGTAAGAAGGTACAATGTGTTGCATTTGTCTTCTGGCATATTTTACTGTCCTCTATTTTTTTCTGATTCTCATTTTATTTGTATTTTAATTCTTCTGATTGGCTCTTTTCATTATACTTTATTAGTCCTGTTTTGATGTCCTATGCATTTTCCTTCATATGTCCATTTAATCTTGAATAATTAATGAAAATAATCATAGCTCTCTAGACAGTGATTTTGGCATGTGGTCCTCCTGTTAGCCGTCAGCTTACAAAACATGATGCTCCTAAGAGGGCAGTTTCAAAAAGTCACACAATTTAGTTATTCACTTCCACAGAGCAGGAATCACAGTGTGTTAATACTTTCCTATGGTGGATTTTATATTTTGGCAGTAGATCACAGTAAGGCTGCAGCTTTTCAAAATCTGGCAAAGTAAAGGAGAGTCACCAGATGGAGTCCTCAGGTAACATACTGAAATCAGTGTAGTTTATTAATACAGAAGTGTTTGGGTAGGTGGTGTATTAATCTCATACTTCAGAAGCACACTGACAGTGACTTCCCAGATTTCCGAGTTCACAGAAAAAGACACGCTGGTTACTGAAGAAAATTCACATATTTGCCTAGATTTATTTCAAAGAATCTTTGGAAGGTTTATCTACCATGCGCCACTCTATTCCTCTGTCTTCCCAGCCAAATAGACACAGTCCAGCCTACCCATTTAAAAGGAGCCCAGGCCGAATAATTATATACTCCAATTGTTCTCCATCTGCTGCTTGCTTGATCTACAAATGCCTTTTCTTGTACCAGCAAGCAAACGGCAGAAACTCAGCTGTTCAGAATTTCCATCTGGGAAATTGCAAGTTGCTATGTTCCAGTACCCAGAAGAATAACCTATTCCTCTGCATATAGTTAAGTATAGATTAAAATGTATAGGAAGGGGAAGTAATTTTTAAAATGCAAATTATCTTGTTTCCACTGCACTAATACTAAAGAGTAAGCAGAAGAAAATCAAGTAGCAGATAAGCTGTCTATGACACCTTTTTCTAAGCTAGAGCTCTGCAAGTTAGAACACATGCTGCACCCTTGGAAATGTGGATGACAGCTATATCCATAGGGTACTGGAGAATTTCAGCAAACATTTCTTAGGGTCAGGTTCATATTTCCTCTGGATTCATATACCTCCAAGATTTTTACACAAGGGACATTTACTAAAACAACAGAGTAGCTCCTACATTTTAAGAATGAGCCTTACAAGAATAGCAAAGATTGTTGTGTCTAAAGCTTGGAACAAAGTAATACAAATCTGATTTCTTTTAAGTGCGTATTTGGTGTAAAACGAGTGTCTACCAGCAGAAATAGAGCTAAGTTTTTTCTTTATGCTGCCAAAATATGCAATGAAAAAATTTTCAAAACGAAATTTTTTACACTTTTTGCTTTTTAAAATTTATTGTAATTCATTTTTTCATTATAGAAAAAGAATTTTCCTTGTTGAACTAAATGTTTTGCTTCTAATAAAAAAAAACAAAGGGGTTTATTTAATACTATCGCTGATCTTTGGGGGGATAGACAGTAAATTTTTTGAAAATATTATTTTCACAACTAAAATTTAATCTTGTTCAAAAGAGCCAATTAATTTTGAAATATACATTTTAACATTTTAATATGTTATAATTTGAAAGATTTATATGACTGTAAGACATACTGGAGCAAAAACTTCTACAAACATTTTCTAGATGACAGCAAGACCACAGATGTATACACGGAAGGAGGGAAAAAATCCCGCCCGATACTCATTATATAAACAAATAAACACACAAAAGTAGTCAAAGTGGGAAAAGCAGAGAAAAAATACATATGATACATATTAACATCTTCAGTAGAATATAAATTTAATGACTGATTTCTTTGTCACACTTGCATAGACTATGCTACTCTTAAACAATAAGGAGTATCACTGTATCGGGTGTCTGTGCCTGCGTGCTGTTAGCAGGGTCCTGCAGGGGTGGCCTCTGAGAGGAGAGGCCAGAGGTGCGCCATGCTGGACACAGCTAGTTCCACACATCTCCCATGGGCCCACCACAGGGCATAGCTGAGCCCCTCAGCCAAGATGATGGCGCCTCTGGGTAAACATAATATATTTAAGAAAGGGCAGAAAACACTGCACAAAAGTGTGAGGAGTTAAAATAAGAAAACAAAAAGTGTGAGAAACAGTCAGGTGAACATCTACAAGAAGCAGAGATTCTGCTGGAAGTTACGTCAAGGCATATGGATGCCAGGGAGGTAGAGACAGTCAACATGGCTTCATAAAGGGCAAATTGTGCCTGACTGATCTAGTGGCCTCTTATGATGGAGAGACTGCACTGGTGGATAAAGAAAGAGTAATTAATGTAATCTACCTGGACTTGTGTAAAGCATTTGATAAGGTCCCACACAACATCCCTGTCACTAAATTGGGGAGATATGGGTTTGGTGGATGGATCATTTGATGGATAAGGAATTGGCTGGATGTCCACATCCAAATAGTTGCAGTCAATGGCTCTATGTCCAAATGAAGATCAGTAACAAATGGTGTCCCTTAGAGGTCTGTACTGGGACTGGTACTGTTCCATATCTTTATTAATGACATAGACAGTGGGACTGAATCATAGAATCCTAGAATCACAGGTTGGAAAAGACCTCAAAGATCATCAAGTCCAACCATCAACCCAACACCACCATGCCTACTAAACCATGTCCCGAACTGCCACATCTACACGGCTTTTTGAACACCTCCAGGGATGGTGACTCCACCACTTCCCTGGGCAGCCTGTTGCAATGTCTGACCACTCTCTCAGTAAAGAAATTTTTCCTAATTCCCAATCTAAACCCCCCTGACACAACTTAAGACCATTGCCTCTCGTCCCATTGTTAGTTAGTTGGAAGAAGAGACCAACATCTGCCTCACTACAACCTCCTTTCAGGTAGTTGTAGAGAGCTATAAGGTTCTCCCTCAGCCTCCTCTTCTCCAGACAAAACCACCTCAGCTCCCTCAGCCGTTCCTCATAACACTTGCTCCCCATACCCTTCACCAGCTTTGTTGCTCTTCTCTGGACACGCTCCAGTACTTCAATGTCCTTCTTGTAGTGAAGGACCCAAACCTGAACACAGTACTCCAGGTGCAGCCTCACCAGTGCCAAGTACAGGGGCACGATCACCTCCCTACTCCTGCTGGCCACACTATTCCTGATACAAGCCAAGGATGCCGTTGGCCTTCTTGGCCACCTGAGCACACTGCTGGCTCATGTTCAGCCGGCTGAACACTTTGAGCGTACTGTCAGCAAGTTTATGGATGACACCAAGTCAAATGGCACAGTCGATATGCTTGAGGGAAGGGATGGCATCCAGAGAGATCTTGTCAGGTTTGAGCAGTGAGTAAATGTGAATCTCAGGAAGGTGGTTAGGCACTGGAATAGGCTGCCCAGAGTAGCTGTGGATGCCCCATCCCTGGAAGCACTGAAAGTCAGACCAGAGGGGCTTTCAGCAATCTGATCTAGTGAAAGCTATCCCTGCCCATAGCAGGAGGTGTTGGAACTACATGATCTTTAAAGGTCCCTTCCAACTCAAACCACTCCCTGCAGCTTGTGGAGAGACTATGGTGGAGCAGACATCCACACTGCAGCCCATGAAAAAGACTCATGTTGGCGTGAGGAAATAGTGTGAGGAGAAAGACATGTCAGTGAGAAACCGTTAACGGATTCACCACAATCCCCCCTTACACATCCCTCCTGCACCACTTGAGATGGGGACGTAGAGGATTCAGGAATAAGGGAGTGAACTTAAGCCTGGGAAGAAGGCGTAAGAGGGAAAGTATTTTCTAGTTTTGGTGTTGATTTTTTTGCCTTTGTTTCTCACAATCCTACTCTTTTTAATTAGCAGTAAATTAAATTATTTTTCCCCAAGTTGAGTCTGTTTTGCTTGTGACAGTAACTGGTAAGCAAACTCCCCGTTTCTATCTTGACCCACGAGCTTTTCAACTTATTTTATCCCCTTGCTCTGTTGAGGAGGGGGGATAAGAGAGCAGATGGGTGGTCATCTGGCACCCAGCCAAGGTCAGCCCACCAGAATGCTGCGTTTGGGAAATGCCGGGCAGTATGTAGAATTTTAAACTGCTTCCTGCATCACCCGCGGTGGCTCATGCAGCAGGATGCCTGTGTTGTCACAATTAAGAGCATGCCAACATTCCCTTTGTAAAACATCCACATTCAGTGGATTAGAAGAACATGGCATGAAAAATTCTTTCTGAGCTAAAACTAAGCATACGGTACTTAGGCTGTAATGGCAATGCTGATGCTGTGTGAGGCTCTCGCAGTGTGTTACTAATATTAATTTCTCAAGCATTCAGGTTTAGCGACCTCAGTGCTAGAGTTGCAAAATGACATGGGCACTGTAACACTGAGCTTTGCAATGCCTCACTCCCAGAGAGGAAGTTTGTTCTGTCCTCAAATGTTCTCAGTTTGAGTATGCGACATGCAGTGTTGGTAAGGGTTTTTGTTACAGCCGTTTTGTTTGTGGTTTTCTCTTTCCTGGTCCTTGATGTTGTATGTAGAGTTCTCCAAAAAATGTAAATTTGCGTCAAGTGAAAACAAGAAAAAGCAAGTTTGATTAAGATGTTCATGAGAGGTGTTGATACATGGTGAAGGTATACTAAAGATGGTAATTAAAGCATTTTATTAAACTTGTTCTCTGTTCGATGTCTTTCAGCTTGTCAGGAGAAATTACTGCTACAGGTGTTTTCATTTTAAAAATGAAACAAAATGATGAGGGATTAGAGAACAAAATCCTTGCGGGAATCTTTTAGTTACTGTATTGATGTTACTGCTGTCTTCTGTGCGATGCAGCAGATGTAAATTTACTGGCTGTACTTTTTTTAGCAATTTATAGAACTAACCACTACGACAGATAGTCTTAAATACATAATACCTTTCTTTCTGTCTTTTCAGAGTAATGCATAGAGAATAAAAGTCCTGCTGAACGTTCCCAAACAGACATATGTAATAAGTACTTCAATCATTGCAATACGTGAAACAGTCCTTCACACATGTTGGGGAACAAAGTATGGTATAAATAGATTTTATGATATTTATGTCCTGCTGTATAAGAATCATCGACACTAGAACAACTATGAAATGTAACACAACACATAACTATGATAGACGTCCATTGTCACCCATTTGGGACCGTAAGTCACTGCTTCAACTGATGCAATGAATGGGTTATAAAATCTACCTACTGAGAAATTATTTTGGAGCTAATCCAGTAATCTTTCAAGGTTTAAAAAATAAAAGTATAATTTAAAAAATCCACTACCAGCAAAACAGATGTGCTGAGGAGTATGATGCACAGAGCACGCAAAGGTCAGGTTCAACAAGGTTCAGATCATGGCTGAATCTCACTGTGTCCAGTAGCTGTGCAAAGTGATGGGTAGCCATGATCACTGATTGTACTGCAGTTCTCAACTATTAAGTTCCCTTTATATTCAGAACCGTATTAACAATTAACCAAAAGCCCAGCTCCTCCTGCGAAAGAAATAGGTTGGCACAAACAAATTCTGTTTCTCAGTTTGTGGTCAAGCAAGCACCATGCAATTATTTGCATCCTATGTTGTTTATTGAAACTGTCACTTTCTTTTAACGTTCATCACATCTAGTTGCATGAAGACTCATTTCCAGCCTTTGCAAAAGTGTTACTAAGCAAAATTTGGCTCTTGGCATGATTTATACTATGAATGTTGGTCAAGCCGTGAGTTTCAAAAAAGGTAGCTTTGAAATTAATTAATGTGGACTTAATAATTAAAACAGCAGTATCAGCACCCAGTAATTTCTGCTACATTAGTCACTTCGCAGAGTTTATTTAGTTTATCTGAATTAATTAATTCTCCTTTCAGCACAGTCATTTATTTTCAAGGTAACTGCTGTTTTGAACTATTCAGCCTTCCTAGTGAAAAGAATTCAGTGTGGTATCAGGGAATTATATCGTGCCTCTCCTTTTATCTTAAAAGCCTCTAAGTGCGTGTGGTAGTTGTAATGGGAAAAATGTGACTGTTTTCCTAATAGAATGGTGTTTCCTAAGGTACACTTCTGTGGTTATAAGCAGTAGATTGCATCTTCTATGGCAGAAGCTGTTAAAACTGGCACATTAAAATGTTTGCCCATTTTGCTCAGCAAAAATTAACAGTGCTAATCTCTGTACAACTCCAGATTTCTAATGCCAGATCCTGAATTACACCAGACTTTCACTTATTGTAACTGAAAAGAACGTAAGCAGAGCAAGATCTTGGCCATCCTTCAGGTCCCTGTGCTGTAAGACAGCCAGTGCTCTGCAGCACTGAGCACAACCTAAGACAACATTTGGATTATTTCCACCAGCCAAAAACACTCCTACAGGTCTCCCACCATCACAAACTCTACAAAAATAACCAATAAACTCAGAAAAACAGGAAATATAAATCAGCTGTTGTTATGTTAAGCGACAAATGGACATATCAGGGTTAGTATTATAAGATATGGAATCTTTAACAGGCCTTAATGGACTAAAAATGTAAAGTATGTTAAAGTCTCTGTGCAGCGAGTTTTTACCGAAATCTCCGTGAACAGTTTCTGAAAGGCTGAGGTACAGAAAAGTCTAAATCAAAAAACTTGCCATACTAATTCATCAAAATCCATCCTATTAACCAATCATTTCTGGTTGATCCCAGAAAAGAAGAGAAAATTGAAATAAAGCTTTTATTTTCATCAGAGGTTTTTCAAACATACTGTTCTGGTCACCAAAACAAATTTAAAAAAGGGCATCCAAATGTAAACTCTCTGAAAAAAAGAGGTAGAGAACACAAAGGAAGCTGACATAGAAAGACAACTAGTATGAACAGCCACACTGTTCACCGTAGACTGCAAAATAAAATGCTGATCTTCTAAATTCTTATTTAGACATCTATTCACAAGTTCGAATTACTTTCAGAATTACTAACATAACGATAAATCTTTCAAAGCAAGTGTGAAAAACTGACCAAAATTTTGACAGCCAGCACTATAGTTATCTTCATCTGTTTATTATACTAATATTTCAGGTAAGTAAATAATGTATTTTTCTTACTCTAATATTCAAAAGAAAAAAGATGGAAAAAACCTCCAAAACTTAAATATTTTACATATAACAGCCCAAACAGACTCTATATTGCAGAAAAATAAATATACACTCCTTCCACGTAACTACTGACATTTTGATGTGAAAACAGTTCTCCTTACAAAAAACTTTCTAAGCATTTTATTATACGGAATGCTAATTACATTCCTTTTAAGTGATTTTTTTTATAAACCATATAAATAACAGGTAAAATTAATTTGTGAGCTTGTCCTTGATGAAGCACAGAAGTGTTTCCAGCTGGAACTGATTATGTTTAATCTTTGTTACAGAGGGAAAGTAATCCAAAAGACAACAGTAAATAATTGTGTTTCTACCTTGGTTTAAGTCTGTATTATCAGTGCTATTGAATAATATAGATAAATAGCAGAAGATAGCTCACATTGTCCAAATAAATATTTCTTAATGGGAATAATAGTTTCCTCTGCCAGCCAGGATCACTTTTAGTACATGGAAGGTTAACGGTTTCGAAACACTCTTAAAGAGTGAAAGTCATTGTTCTTTTGTGTCTCTTGCAAAATGTTTTCTTTAAGTGGTACTTAAAATCAATCGCCCATTCTAACCTTAAATAAAGGACAGGGCACTCTAATTAATGCTAGGGGGTGCGTGTTATCTTGTTCTGTTCTGGTTTTGTTTTAAGGATCTATATCAATAACAGATGCACATAACTGGCCTTGTACTGCAGTGAGGAGAAATAAGTCTCATTCCACACTGCTGATGGAAAAGACTTGCTAGGTCACCAGGGTCACAGCTCCTTGAACCATCCCGACAGGCTTATCCACTAAGCTCCGTTTACCACGAAACATCATATCATGAGTGGGAGATCTGAATCTAACTCCCAGTATAGCCAAAACGGGTTGAGCTGTTGAGCAGCATTTCGGTACTCAGGAAAAAAAAAAAAAAAAAGGAAAAAGAAAAGAAAGCAAAAAGAAAAGCAACAGAAGTAGCATAGAAATAGGGAAACAAAGAACTGATTTCCACAGAAGAAGTATAGGTTTATTATACAGAATAACCATGAATATGCTCTCATACTCATCTTTGCTCAAATTTATCCCTCTGCAACTGCTTTTGCTAGACTAAGATCTATCAAAAACATTGCATGCTTAGCCTCTCTTTGTTCTGTTAAACTCCAGAAAGATCCAGACTGATAGATACTAGTATTTTGGTACGGTAGAGACCTTTTTAACTTTAGATCAGCTGATTATTCCCACATGAAATTGACCTTAGTAAAGCTCGTTTTTTAACACTAGGCACATTGAATTCTGCGTGTCCAAGCCGAAATGCGGTGAAGTAGTGTAGTTAGCATTTCCACCCTTCAGACCTTGAATGATCCCAAGTGATCACAGTCACAAAATTGAATGGTTCCTACAAAGATACACAGCTGTGGTAATTCAACAACTGTAAAATACTGTGCTGTGGTAAGGCTGAGAATAAAGGCTTTCCAACAGAGATTGCATTCACATAGTGTTAGGGCAGGAAAACAGTTACAAGTCAGTAGTCCAAGCCACCTACCAATCCCATCTAGTCAATGTTAGACAGCAAACCTCCTCGGAGACACCAATGTCAGCACAGAATTCCCTAGAAGAAGACATACACCTGTTTGGGTTAGACACAACGTACCTAACCCATTTCAAACTGCAGATCACTAACACAGTGAGGATCTGTAATAATACCACAGGCTTCAGTTTCCTACACAGGTATTCCCTGAGGGTCACTTGGCTGTGAGTTTAGTATGTAGAACATTGCCAAGCAATGCATTTGAATTTGAGCCCACACCCACGCTCAAGATTTGTGTTGCACAGCCTGAGTGCTACCCCAACACATCCTATGGCACATTCCTAACCTATTCTGACTACTGATGTTTAATAGCTTCACTACAGTGTTACAAGAGGACATTACGGTTGACAGGGACTTGAACATGACCAGCCAACTAATTACTAAATAGCTGGTGTGGTTTGTACCCTAATTCAGAAAAGGCAGCATTACACTTCAATGTTCAACAGTTCCTTACAGATTCAGTAGTCTTAAGCCTCCTCAAGAGTCGTTAAAATGTCATACAATTGTGCAGCAAGTTCTACTATAATGCCTTTTCTTAACTTAGTGCTATAAACCCCTGAAAAAAAGAAATTTTTCGTGGAAATCTTTCAGAGCTTCAACTACAGCAACTCTGTGACGTTGTTATGTAAGAATTAAATAAATGTGCCATCTCTCTGCACTGTAGATTGTGAAACGCAGAAATCCCCGAGGGGAGTTTCAGCTAGATCGCTATCAGGGGTTGGAGAATGTTCACTGATTACGTGAGAATTGTTATTCAGAGGCTCTTTCAGCAGATCTTCTCTCACTCCAGAATTTTAAAATCCTCATTTATGCCAGCAGGTCACTGAAGTAGAACTATGTTTCTTAGGGAAGAGGTGATATATACAATAAAGTGGATGAATGCATTCTACTGAAGAGTAATGCAACTTTTACAGTGTCATCTTTTTCACATTAAGGCATTTCTGTAGATTATGAAGGCTACAGTCACTCCTCTTAAGTCATGATAAGAGGAGATTGTTTACAATATCCACACCAAGATCTCCTACTAAATTTTTCAGGGAAGAACATCAAGCAAACCGGTAAAAGCAATTTTTACAGTTTCACTTCTAAATGTTATAATTGCTTATGTACTGCAATAGAACTCAGAATTCTTATCTGACTACTGGAATTTCTTATGCTAGGCAATATACAACTAATTTAAGAGGAGACAGTACAAAAACTAAGATAGTTTCCCTACCATCACCACATGCACAAGCAGAAGAAATGATCAGAGGACTATATATAATCCTAACTGAATTCTTTAAAAGATTACTTTTCATCATCTGAGATTAAATAACTCTTTGTACATGGACTTTTACATTGTAATTATCAAAATTGGTACAGATAAAACCATGCAAAGGGTTCAAGTGAATCTGTGTCATTTTAATTTAAACAGAAGTATTCATATGGTCACTCACCGTGTTTCAGCCAAGGGAGTAGCAAACAGCATTCCCAATGCACATCTGGTCATGCCTAAAATACAGGAGAAAAAAAAAAGACAAAACAGTGGGCACAGGTAGGGAAGTACAACCTTCTAGATTTTTCCAGTATTCAGTGTAAAACTGAATTGTGCTTCCTTATGGACAAAGATTTACTTCATCTTTATCCTGGAGGTGAAAATTCAATATTGTGTCATTGGCAGGGTTGATTACAGAGAGAGCAGTAAGGTTTGGAAACCTAAGTAGAGGGTTTAGAAACTGATATTTAGAAATGATGGGGGTGGAAAGGGTCAGTGCAGGTTTGTGGGTTTAGAAGGAGGTAAGAGTAGGAGGGTTCAGCGGGATAAAGGAAAGGGAACAGGAGCAGTTACTCTCATCTTTTTAAGGCTGACGGTGACAAAAGGAGTGTCGGGTATCAACAGCGGTTTGAAGACCTGCGGATCTGGGATGGAATGACACTACATCCTTATTTCCTCGACTGAGGAACAAGCATCCTGCTTGCCGGCAACTGCTTTCTCCAAAAGTATTCTTTTTGACCCCTTCTTGCACACAATGCTATCTATACTTCTAAGCACTGCAGCAGCAGCTTCTTCTCAGGCTGCTGCTATTTCAGCAGGGAGGAGCCTGCCTGATGTCTGCTGCTTTTGCAATGATGGGATGAACTGGGACAAAAACAGGCCCTAGTGTCAGGCCAAAAATCCAGGAGTGAGTGGCTGATCCTCCTACCGCTGCCAGAGCGTGAGACGATGAAGATGGCTGCAGAGTATATATCCCTCCTCCCCAAAAAGAAGTCTCTGCTCCCTAGACCCCAACGTCTCCCTCTGTGATGGCAGAGGATTATACAGATGGCACAGAGGAAAAGAGCTTCTCAGGAGGTGCCTGCTGATCAGGGATGATCTTTAAGCTTCACTGAAATGGACAAAGGCAGCGGTCTGCCTTGGTTAGGCCTGTCCATGAAACCTGCAGATGTCCTCTTTATCAATATTGAGCAGGAAGGTAGGTAGCAATTTCAGAACCCCAGTACCATAGTGAGAGATAAGATGTGAGAAGATATTAGAAAATTATAGCTGGAAAATAATAAATTTCCATTCCTTACGGGTCTTCTGTATGTCATACCTTGTATCACGGATCCCTATGATATTTTCCCCTTTCTCTTCCACCTTTTTCCCAGCCATGCCTTTTGCAGCCTTAGAAGTCCTGTGTATTTCATATTTCTTTGTACAGAACCTGCTTCAGACCTTTCCTCATCTCTCTGTGCATAGTTCTGTTACATATACTTCTATTACGTAACATTCTATGTGTATTTCACATCTATACCTACTTACAGTCATACGGTTAGAGAAAGTAATAGAAAGACATGAGGTCACCAGATATGCATACAATATTCATACTGTCAGCATGTGACAGCTTTATATAATGGCTTTATATAACAGCTTTATGTGATTACACTTCTGGTTAACTCCTTGTTCAAGTATTTTTCATAAATCTGTTTTACACAGGAGCAAAAAGAAAAAGAAAACCAAAAGGCAATAGATTGTGCCACAATTCCTAGGTTGACTGCACCTATTCCACATAAATGGCACGATTTTGCAAAACTTCCACACCAGTTTTCTCCTTTTGAAATCGAAGTCAAGGTCTTCTCCTTCTGGAGTGGAAATTTATGCTTCAGTCTCTCAAATTTATAATGATATTAGTTATCCTGTACGTACTCTTGCCTTTTCTCAGGGGCTAACAGGGAATTATTTAGTGAGTTAGCTAGCTCTCATAAAACAAAGCTAATTTTGAACAAAACACACCTATAAAGCCTACCAGAAAATAAAAAGAGATAAAACTTAACTTTCTTAAAACAGATAATCTCTCAAAAATTTAGTCAATCTTAACCAGTTATGACTAAAACATTTAATTGTCTTGGTCAAAGCCCTACATAATTTCTTGAATTGAGTGTGATCTGTCCTGTCTGTAAGTCAGCACTGCCTCTTAATGCAGTTTCAGGTTTTTTGTGTTACCAACCATCATGAACATTATAAAGAATAAAATGTTATTCCTATTGGCTGTAAACCTCAGAAGAAACTGACTTCATTCCAGACTTGGGAACTTTTATTAATTACACCTTCAGTGACACTCTTCCTGAAAATATCCGTTGTCTGAACAATTTAGGCAGGAATACAACTGGAAGCAAATAAATAAAAATACATCTCCAAATATTCTATGCTTCCAAAGTATCTGCAGCTAAAAATTATAAAAAGAGCAACTTGAAGTTAAGAGCCATGAAAGCTGACAAAAATTCTAATCTAACTTTGGTTTGCAGATGTGAGGCTCCTAGGCACCAAATGTGGCAGTCAGAAGCAATCTAAGTACCAAAATTCAAGTCTATAAGCCTCAGAACATCCCGAGAAGAGATTGCTGACACAAACGATTGCCCTAGGAAAATTCTCAAGATGCACAGCATTCTGCTGCCATGAATGGCCAGGACTGTTGCCATCTTGGCATGGCTGAGCAACTACACACTTGTTTGACACTTAGCTCCATTAGTAATCCGCATTGTCACGCTTTGCTCAAGGCCTCAATTGCAATGGGAGATATTCTGTAGTACAGCTAAAACACACTAAAACATCAGGTCAACACAACATTCAGCAGCCACTGCTACTTTAATTGAAAAATGTGGAAGTGAGGACTGAAAAAAAGGAAGGCATGGTTAACCTTACTAAATATCGTATCATACTTGTACTCATTCAGTAACTGGGAAATCCAGCCTCAGTATGCTTCTGAATGTGAGGATTTTCAAACTGAGGTTTCCCATCCCAAGCTTGAAGCCATGGCAAGGATCAACAGGCTAATTCATTACATGCTTCTCAGGAACATGCGATGATGAAAAGTAAAGAATGCTATCCTGTTCATTCAATTAATAAAGCTTTTAAACAAAAAAAAACAGCAGTCTGTTTTATTTTCCAATCATACAGGCTGACTGGAACACCAAAGAGAAATATGGTCAATTCCCATAGAAACAAAACCATTGCTGTCAGGGTCAATTCCCATAGAAATAAAAACAGTTGTCAGTACCTGTGATAAATTCAAGGTATCAACCTTTCCCCGTCTTTTTCTCCTTAAACCTTTCTAGTTTTATAGTCCTTTTCAAATTGCTTCAGCTAACAAAAAAACACATTTACTTTTCTAATTCTGAACAAGAATCTTGAAAAACCTGTATCTAGACAATTTGTGGCCATACCAGTATCATGTAGAAAAATAAACTATTCCAAGAACTTATAGAGATTGCTATATTATTACCCTGTTTCCTCGCCGTCCACTATTAAATGCATTTAGTACCATGACACTGGGCGAGAGCTCTGGCACAACTGTTCTTACAGTTCCACAGGAAATACTTTTCCTCTATCTGAAAGTACTTATTAAGGCACTATTGCTAGTACCCAAAAGACAAGCATTCATAGAAGCAAGAAGGCATTTTTCACTTTTTTGTCTTTATTCATATCTCTGACTTGACAGCTTTGCTAAATTGTTTATGATTAACACGTGGAAATTACAGGCATATTCTGTTCAGTGGGTATTATTTTATTTTATAACTCTACATCTACTGTAACTGTTCTGTTTGATGTATCTTTCTCCATCAGAGGTAACTGGAACTGAAATTCTATCTGAATGGATTCTGTCAGGATTTCCTCCACCTTTTAGTTTAATCTTTACCTGGCCTGATCACTGTAATCCCCTTTCCCCAGAAACTATCAATAAAGATTTTGGCTTGTCTGTACTGTCTGTTTTGGTAAGGCCACATCATAGTTTAACAAACATTTTTTGCTTTTAACCACTGAAGTGACGCACTTTGAATTGGCAATCAGTGTTTCTGTATTTACAAATTTACAGTTAGAAATTAGTTATTGGTTATGGGAAGCATCTGTTCTGCCTATATTTGGCACAGCTGTAATTGGGATAATAGTTGCTAACCGACGAAGACAAGGTAGATTACAGCAGAGCAATTCTGAGTCCATACTAGCTGTCAGACTGAGTTATGAACCAGTTTTCAGTGTCACTGAACTTTATATGAAACTTCCATCACTCAGCACAATCACTAGGGAACGCAACTAACCTAAAAAAAAAAATCATACTCTTGTCCCCCTACATTTCCCCCCCCCCCCTTCATCTGACACAG
>Ga0065711_1034776_pt1 | contig 23251 bp, 18 predicted proteins | sample Hoacrofraction12_FD_59098 | JGI IMG/M metagenome (GOLD analysis project Ga0065711, IMG submission 59098) | Hoatzin crop microbial communities from Cojedes, Venezuela - Epithelial fraction 12 v2 (version 2) | ecosystem: Host-associated > Birds > Digestive system > Esophagus > Crop | place...
CTGCTGTCTCCACTAAAAAGATTGTCCCCATCTTTCCTATAGGCTCCCTTTAAGTACTGAAAGGCTGCAATCAGGTCTCCCCACAGTCTTCTCTTCTCCAGGCTGAACAAGCCCAACTCTCTCAGCCTGTCCTCAAAGGAGAGGTGCTCCAGCCCTCAGATCATTTTTGTAGCCCTCCTTTGGACCCGCTCCAACAGTTCCATGTCCTTCTTGTGCTGAGGACACAAATCACTTTTTATTTATATATACGGGGACTGGGAGAAGATACAGTAACTTTCAAGCCTGTGTTTTACCAGCTAGCTGAGGGACAGGATGAAGCCATATTATCTGGGCTTGACAGATCTCAAGATCACGAAGGTGGCCTCTTGCATGTGGAGAGCCTGCCCTGTGCACGGCACTTGGAACATCTTGTAGCAAGGAAGTGTGCAACGGACTTACGGAAGGCTGTTTTACAGCTGAGAGTTTTGTTCTGGCTTAGTTAAAACCTCTAAAAACATGTCTTTCTGATGATTCCAGTTAAGGACAGCTTGGCTCTAAAATTATGAGAGTCCCCACATTAGAGGGACAGAAACAGACCCCAGCGGGCTTTGGGAGCAGCATTCCCCCAGTGGGGCAGGAAAGGGAATGTGTTTGATCGCTGCAGCTAAAGTATTTTCTGCTTGACGTGGAAGGCCAGGTGGGTGAGCAGAGATGTGGAGTTTGCTCTCCTGAATGAATCAGAGAGGAAAAAAGGTTTGGGAAGAAGTCCTCTCCCAAGGTACATACTCGTACGTCTGCTGTCTGACACATACCTACTCAACTTCAGCGCTCCAGTGGGTTTTGCCTGACATCATTTTAGATAAACTATCCTCGTGAAACAGCAGGATGATTTGTTATAATTCTTCACTATTATTGAATGTGGAGTTCTTACTCATTTAAGAAATATTGTGCTCTTAATTTTCTGTTTCATCTTGCCCTGGAGGATAGTTTGGTTCTGCTGTACTTCTCTGTACTTTTCTGTCCTCTCTGACTGTAAGTGTTTGAGACTTATTAAATATAAAAGCTCTTTGATATCAGCTGGAGCACAGCTGAGGATTAAGCCTGCCCCTCAACGCTCTGCCTGCTGCTGTCGTGTGTAAATCCTACATAGGAATCGCTCCCTTCCACAGAAATCAACTGTAGCCTGTATGAAACATAGCAGATGCTTCACAAAACAGATCCAAAAGGAAGTGAAGATCCCTTTTCCAATGAACTTTGCGATGAATATAAAATCCGTCATCAGAGCAGCTCCTCTCAGGAAGCCAGTAAATAGCCATCTATAACTCACTCATCTATAAAATGCCTCCTGGAATCTTTAATGGGTGTTAGCAAGTGCCTGTCAGCTTTCTGCCACATGGGAAAAGGCAGTACCGGCGGGGCACTCAGAAATGTTGCTGCCAGGCTGGTGTGCTGTGCTGCTTGGGAAGGGGCTCATCCCAACCTCCCATGGGTGCCCAAGAAATGCCCCATTCGGGCACTGGGCTCGGCTGACTCCAGCTTCACCAAGGATATCTGACAGCGTTGCAGTCCTGGGTGTTGTGACTGCAGGCAACAATATGTTAATCTCAAGAACATAAGGAATACTTAAAAGTTACCAAGAGCAAAGCAAAATGGTAGCATTGGTTATCAAAAGAGTAACAAAATTTGGCCATAGGATGGGAATCTACTTTTTTCTGGCAATGCTCAAATATTTTGCTGCCAAGGTTTCATCAGCTGTACTATATGTTTTAGTTATTTGAGTCTCCATTAACGTGTCTGTTCTGGAACTCATTTTTAGGTGGTTTACCCACAGGAACACCAGCCCATATGCTTAAAATAAAATAAGAGATATATATATATACATATCTAGAGAGAGGGAATATATTTTTTTTTTGCAAGTGATAGCATGCCTGTATATGATTACAATGTGTAAAAAATACTCCAAAGCCTTCTCCTCAATCCGTGTTTATAGGAAAAGTCCCGTACACTTATAAAAGAGTAGAGAGTTCTGAAACCAATACCATAAATCAGCTGTAAAACTTCATGAACTACAGCTGTGATGTAAAGCTTCCTGGACCGATGTGAGAGTCTGAGGGTCTTTGCAGCCTCTTGGTTAGGTAGCTGCACTGCAGGCTAGTCGCTCCTCAGCACTCGCCACGACCAAACTCCTGCTCTGTTTCTTGGCAGAGCTGCATGTTGCCTTACCAATTTCATCTGGAGGCTGGTTTGTTTGGGTTCTGGTTTTTTTCTCTAGATGCTGATTTGAAAAGATAGATTGACAAAGAGACGCAGATAAGCTGTGGGCAGTTTTACTGCTGCCACCCTCCCATTGCTGCTGTTCATACCCTTGCGAATCAGGGCGGGCTGGAGCAATCAGCTTTTCAGAGGCATCTGCCAGAATGTCGCTTCATCCAGATTTGAGGCTAACATGTATTGATTTATTGCAGTCAGGAGATGGGACCCATCAAGATTAATCACCCTCTGTGTTTACATTGCACCTTTGTTGTTTCTTCCTGTGCTCCTGTGGTCCGCCCCACTCCCCCCCGCCCCGGGTAAAGGCCTGTCTCATCTTCCCCTTAGTTCAGAGACAGCATCCTTCTTTCCAGCAGAGTTTGTCCCCTTTCTGACTGCAGCTGCATTGCCACACCACCCTAGCTCTGTAGGTCTCCGCGGAGCTCTACTGCCCAAACATGCACGGGGGACAGACCTGCTACATCTCCCTGAACGCTTCCAGCAGAATCAAAACTCCATACAAATATTTGCAATGCTGCCTCTTCACTTACTTTGTTTGTCGCTGTATGAAAAATCATGCAAGGAGTTTTATTTCATCATAGGATTTATCACATGGCATAGCGAAAAGGGGAAGGAACACTACAGTGATGTGCTGCCAGAAATGTGTATATCTTTGCAGTTATCTGCTGGCTGGAGTGAGCAGTAGCTCTTTATTATGGTCTACATATCTAATGCCATCACTACAAGTCAATGAGATCTACTGGTGGCAAGGAAGCTACCTGGGTTTAGAGTACAGCTCTCAAATCAACTGTCTCTTTATGTCCTCTGTTTTATTGGTCGTATTTTGTTTTCCCAATGGCTCACTCTGTGCATCTGTACTCTGCATTTTTTAGAACTTAAGCAACTAGTTCTGGCTACCTCTTGTGCTGCTCCTAATTTTGTAGAATCCTACTTAAGTCCACAAAGGTCACTGTTCTTTCCCCATGAGCTGTGTATTCAAGTGCCATTAATATTAAATAGGATTTAAGGGAATATGTTGAGGAAGAATAAGCCTCTTAAACACCTCTTTAACCATACCTGTTTTATTTCTTTGGCGTTTCTCACCTTTTGAAGCTATTTTCTTACTTCCCTGTCTATACAAGCATAGACCACATCTCGCCCTTCTGACAAGACTCCCTCTCTTCCCCTGTTGAAGATTCTCAAGAAAGTCAGGCACACGTCTCTTTGCACTGTTTTCTTTTTCACTTCCATTTAAGAGACACAGTTTGCTTCCTCGCTAAGACCATTTCCATTCAGTGGCCAAAACTACCTTTCCTCTGTTTTGCCCTGAGAAGAAACATGTACTACTTGCCTGAAGCCAAAACCAACATAAAGACTCATTGAGCCACTAGCCTTCTTTGAGCTCTTTAAAAATACAAAACCTTTTTTCGATAGTGTCTTTCGTCCTTAAGTACTTCACAAGTTACCATCCCAGCACTGCCGGAGGAGTTGGGCAGTCCTGCTGGAGTAGATGGCTTCATATGGGTCCGTTTTAGAAAGGAGATGCTTTCACATAAGGTTGAGTCTCTGCACATAGACAGTACTACTGACTTGTGGCAACCATTACAGTGGACAGAACTGCGAGTTAATACACAGCTTCATATGTTATTTCCTTCTCAAAATGATGGCCTGAGATAGAATGTGCCATTTCTACACTTAAGTGTACTTTTTATAGAGTAAACAACATTTCTGTAACTCAGATGAACCATTTAGCTTCAGTCTCTTCTTCAATTGTTTTTCCATCATCCAACAATGAACTGCTAAACGAGTTGAAAATCTGTTCTGAGCTAAAGATGTCTTTTCTGTAGTACTAATTGCTAACAACGTGAAACAGAATATTGAGATGGAGGAGGACAGAAGGTCACTTGCATGCAATCTAGTTTAAAAAAAAAATGATCTTGGGATATATTAGCCATGGCTTAGAAATCTTAGAATAAACGCACCTAACACCTGAAGATTTTTGAGGATGTTGCAAATTATCACAGAAGAATTCTGTTTTAATTGCCTGTAAATAACCTCCAGAAATGTCTGTACAGCTTCATAGTTTACAGTTACCTGGGTAGTATGTTGGTCACAATTTTTAGCTTTGGGTGACAATTTCAAAGTGTCTCTGATTTTATTATTACCATTTTTGCAATGATTGTTAGTTAACCGTGCCTATCTCAAACTTCTGTGATCTGAATCTGTAATCACACAGGGCCGATCAACCTGTATTTTCCAGGTGAGCAAGGTACCTGAGAGTGTAATGAAGGAGCTCTTAAAGAAAGTATCATTTCATCTGGAAAACTTACAGCAGGAAAGGGTGAGAGAGAACAAGGACCCTATCATGCAAGGTAGCTCTTAAAAAGTGGGCGTAATAAAGGGGCTGTGTGAGCCGTACACTGGGACTCCAGTAATAGCTCCTGTGTTAAGGGGAAAGTTACCACATTGCTGTTTGCTTTTTACTCTCCCCGCCACCTCCTGTTGACAGTGGCCTTGTGATCACCACAAAGCAAGAGCTTTGGCTTGCATTGGCTTTGAAGCCACCACAGCTGTTTGCTGCAGGACGGCCGCTGGCTGGTTGCTCTGCCGGAGGCGGCTCCTCCGCAGCAAAGGGGGCACAGCAGCACCCTTGCACCTCAGCCGCTCGCACCCGCAGCGCAGCAGGCCACAGACAGGTGATGGTGGAAGTAACTTTCTGAGCCATCACCGGCGTGCCAGCATGCTGGCTTGTCCCTGGCCTCTGCTATTCCTCCAGCAGTCAAAGATAACCCAGTCATCGATGCCACGGTCTTCCTCTCTGGGCTTCATTCGTGTCTTTACTTTCTTTCTGGGTCACTGGTGTCTTCTTTAGCTGTTGAGCAGGGCTGTGTAGCCAGCCATCTGGGAACGTCTCAGAATGAAACAGGTTCCCTCAGTTCTTCTCTGCAAGGCAGCGCCGCAGGTGGCAGCTCTGGTGTTGGTGAAGCTGCCTGCGGCGGGGTGGCAGGGGGCAACCACTCCTTTGCAGCCCCGTGCCCAGGGTCAGGATGACATGAGAACCTGTTTAAGCAGCGAAAAGAAAGAGAGATAAGTTCTTGCTCTCCAGACCTTAGAAGAGTTTGAAAATGTGAATACTAAAGGCTCAGACCATAAGTGAACTTGAAAAGAAATTGCTTTTGTGTACTTTGAGGATTCCCAGCCAGTCTCATGACTTTTTTATGAAGACCTGCCAGATTCACGCTTCTTGAGTCCTTCCCTTTGGTGGAACGGGTGATTTACCTTTTGGTTCATTCTCACCACTGCTGGTATGTCAAGCACATTTCCTAACAGCACAGGCAGACTCCTCTTGCACGTCAGGAGGCAGAGGGGCTGGGTTTGTCTGAAAGTTATGCAGAGCTGTGTCACGGCTGACCTGTTGACTGGCGTGAGGAGCTCGGTGCCGGGAGGAGAATCCCCCCTGGCCCAGCAGGCGCAGGGCCCCTCACAGCAGCTCCGAGGGGAGAGCACGTGGACCATTTCTTCTGTGCATCTGCACAGGCAGCACACTTCCATGGGAGCAGCGCCGGGAAGAAACAAGATGACTCCTCATCATTTACCAGGCTGCGATATGGAGGGATTATCTACAGCATCCAGGAGAACCTTTAGTTAGTGCACTATTAGATGAAATGGCATAATTGTCAAAAAAAGCACGGAGCATTTCTGTACTGCCCGCTGTGCTTCATAAGCACACGCAGAGCTTCACTAACACGCCATCAGTATGTATGGTGGCACTGACAGCATGGTATATGGAGGGAAGACATGAATAAATTAAGGTTTTTCTGTCTTACCAGATCACCCACAGAGAGACAGAAAGGGAGAGGGGCACCTCTGGGCAATGCCCCTGCCTACAGCAACAGCAAGAGGTGCTTAGCAGCTGCTGCCGCATCGGGCTGGGCATACATTAATGCTGTAGCTCAGACCAGGAGCGTGCTTTTCAAGTGAATTGCCAGGTTACCCCCCATTGCCATGTTCAGGTTGGCAGTCTGGGCACATGAGGCTGGAGGCCTCCCTGCTGGAACAAAATGGGATGATGTGGTTGGGGACAAAGCCCCTGAAGCCTGCGCAGCATCGGTGCTGTGTCAGGAGCACCCATGGTTCTGCTCTTCAGCTTTCTTCCTCTTGCCTGCACTGCTTGCCAGGATGCCACAGCCTCTGTGCACCTCCTGGTAAGACTAAGATGGGACGATGTGTATTTATGCAAGGGGAAAATGACACGGCAGAGATCATGGCAAGGAACAGGTATTAAATGGGTGGGAGGACCCAGGAACTAAGGAAGTTCTTGATGGTTCCATGTGCTGTAGTGTGCTTAATGTAGCGAAATCATTACATTATTTTTAGGTCCAGTTTTCACACGTGAGGTGTGAACACAGGCTTCATTTTGTTTTCAAAGGTGTGACTCTTCCTCCGCAAGCTGTTCTAAATATGTGCCTCCACGTTTAATGTGCCAAAATAAATGTTCTGCTACATTCTGATTCTGGTTTGGATTTTGCTTCTGAGTTTCAAGCCAGTAATGTGCACAATGACAAATTTGATATCAGTGTTCAACACCATCAGATACATGATACTTCATGGCTGTGTTGATTTGGTTATCTGTCTTTTTCCCCTCATTAAGTTGTTGGCTCATTCGTTGCTAAGAAAAATATAGAGAAAAGAAAATCTTAGAAAGAAAAATTCATTTAATTTCCTGATATGAACCCAAACCTGTGGCTAAATTGGTTTTTTTTTGGGGGGGGAAGCGTATATTCCAGTTATATTTAAAAAAAAAACTGATTTTTTCTCTTTTTAACAAGACTCCTGATCATGCTGGTAAAAATTCAAGCAAGTGTTACGGACTTTATCTAAAGCCTCAGCTGCTCAGGTAGCCACCAAATTTAGCTGAGCTCTTGAAGCACAGCTTGCAGGATTCTAGGGTTGTTTAATTTGAATATAAACCCTAGTCTAGGGTTTCACACCACAGCTAGACTTCATGTAAGTGACATTCTGATCTGGAGCCAAGCTCCACATCCGACCCAGCTCCAAATAAGTCAGAATCCCAAAATATATTTTAAGTTTACCACATGACAGAGTCCCAGAACATCATAAAAAATTATATGATAAATATATCTGAATAGGAATGCTTTCTTAAATAAATTCTTGTGCCATTGAGTCCTTCTGCCGTGGTGTTGAGGATGCAGCGTCAGTTCCTTGTTCATTTGTGCGTTACGGGTTTCCATCGTGTTTATGGACATGGAGGGCTCTGAAGCCACATGTGAAGAGCACAACATCAATTGCACAGATAAGAAAAAGAGCCAAACTTCTCAAATGCTACAACCAGGTGGCCCAGCGCATAACGCCGCGGCTGCCGCGCAGGAGGGGTCCACATTGAGCACTGCTGATCCTCAGGCCAACTGTGAGGCACCCGTTTGTCTGAGAGATGCGACACCGAGGGCTCCAGTGCCTGGCTCCTCGGTGCTCTCGGCAGGTGGTTACCAAGCAACATTGCAGCTTCAGACCCACGTTGTCCTCTCTGCCACCGGATCGATGCATCAGTCACAGCTGCTGCTATCAGGAGGGAGAGAATATGATTTTGAGGGAGGGTGGGGGAAGGTGGCTGTAAACGAAGGAGATCTATATATCACCCACCCTCTAGATTGCTGCAGATCGGCTGGCTGGTACTTAGAGATAGTCTTCGAGGAAAATTCAGGGATCTGAATTCATTCATTTCACAGCAAATGAGATTACTGTGGAAGAGGAAAAATTCCAGATGCTTGGTCTCCTTGCAAAAGAGCAAATGCTCTTGCATGATTTTTTAGACTAGGTAATTGCAGCACCTGCCTTTGCAGAGTTGTGTAATGATGCAGCTCACCCTTAGTGACCTTCAAAGGAGAAAAAAAATAAAAAAGAGGAAATAGCTTGTGTGCAGAAATACCTATAACACATCTTGCAAGAAAAAACTCTGAAGAGCGCTTGCCTGCTGGCTATGCTGCTTGTGAGGGAATGGGGGCTGGGACTTCACCCTGGATTCTCACACCATTCCTCTTTTACAACCAAAGAAGGTGACTGGTTTCTGCTTTTCCTTAGCTGTTTTTCCTCCGGCTGGATTTGTAGCCTGAACAGTTAGGATAGGAATTTGGTGCAGCACTTCATCCTGCTCACTGCTATAGCACTGCAATTATGCACACGAGAAGGAAGAGGGACTGCCCAGGTGAAAGCTGGTGGAAAGGCAGGGCAGGGAGTGCTCGCTATGCCCACTCTGTTGGTATAGCCAATATTTATACCCAGCCTGCTGATCCCTGCTTTACTCTTACATAGAAATGCCTAGCCCCGGCCAGCAGTGCCAGCTCCTCCCCTTGAGCTATGAAGAAACATTTCTGCAGACCTGCAGACTGTGAGGGATGCGACACAAGGGGAAAGAGAGGGAGCGGGGAGGATGTACTCTTCTCCCTAACACATCCATGTAGGGCAAAGCGTAATTTAGTCTTTTGCTTCATACCTAGTTTCCCTTAGCTGCGATGCAGCCAAAAGAAGCCTAGTCTTTATTTGCTTTTCAGATTTCTCAGTTACGTTACATACCTATTCCTCAAAAGAGTTTCCTAACTAGGCACACAAAGGGAGTCTGCATCTAGGAGTGCTCACTTAATGGAGTTACCTTGCTCGCATCCTGAATGAGCTTCAGAAGGACCCTTTTAAAACTGTGTCCTGCAAAAACTGATGTGATTTTTTCCTGTTAAAATTTATGTTTAAGCAAGCAAGGGGGTATAAAGAGCTGTGTCTAGTTTCCACTCAATTTCAAAACTGGATAATTTTTCTGTTCACAAAGAGATCTGAATTCAGCAAGCCTTATTCTTTGCATATGCTTGTCTATGAGATCTGCTCACCGCCCAATAGCGCTTAGCATCTCTCGGGGTGAGGAGCTCAGGACCACGTTCAGCGTAAATATGGGTGGCTGAGGCTTCGTCAGAGGGAGGCCTCACCTGATGAGCGGGAGCAGCAGCCGTGCCGGGGTGGCAATGTGGCTGCACAGCGAGGCGAGGGACACAGCACATTCTTCTCCCTGCCACAGGCATTCCCGCAAAGGCAGGGAGGCTTGGGGGCTGCCAGCTGCTCAGCCCTTTGCTGCTGGAAGAATGCAGCTGAATGTGAAAACCTGTCACCAGGCTGAAGCCACGATACACCTGTCCCTCCTGTCAGTCTCCTGCAGCAAAGTCTCACAGGGACATAAAAACTCAAGCCATAAAAGTGGGATTTAACTAGACTTATTCTAGAATGCAATATGTAACATCCATGCTCCATATGTCCCATGATGGGAATGTCCTTTTAAACCGTGCTATGTAAACAAGACAACAGCTGTGGAATGGCATGAGCTATTCCACAGTAATTCAGAGAAGAGTTAGGCAAAAGTTTAGAGGAACATTCCTTTTTGTTAAATACCTATGCCCAGAGAAATGGGAAGAATGTGTGATGGGGATCAGTGTCATCTCCTTCTTTTATGAAGTGGAGGATCTGTGAGAAACCCGTTAGAAGGAGCAAAATGGCTCCTCCAGCAATGACAACAGGGGAAACTATTTTCCTGTTGTTAGCAGTCTTGTGTCTAGCCTGGAAAGATAACACTTGGAGAAGTTCCTAGTGCTCACCTTTTATAGGTCAGCAGTGTGGGAGCCCTGGAGGAATGTACTCTGGTAAATGTATGGAAACAGCCAGCTGCAGCTGAATCAGTTGTTTCCTCCCTGGAGATAAATGTTTGTCTGTCTTTTTTTCCCCCGTTCCCTTAAAATCTAAATTAGACTGCCATAGTGTGGAGAAACTTCCTGATACTTCCAGTGAAAGCACGTATAACAAATGCAATAACAAGAACTGCTCAAAGCATCACTTCTTCTATTTGTTAGCTGAATTGAGAGGAAAAGGATTCTGGTTTTCTGTTTGTCTGTCGGTGGGCTTTTTTCCCACATGAAAATAAATATGTTATTCCATACTAATCTCTGGTTAAATAAAATGCTTTATTTAACTATAAATCAAATATCTGGGCTGTTCCCTACCCCCTTTCCTTTATTAAACATGAGTAAATTGAAAATAAGCATCTTCAAATTGCAGGTCAAGGTGCTTGACCACTCTTAAAAAGTCCAATGGTTTGATTAATTTGATTTTAACCTGAAAATAATGAGTTCTACCAAACTTTTGTTATTGGTTAATAAACCTTCCAGCGTTACAATTTTCTTCTGTTCCATTTACAATCTATGTACTGACTTTTGTAACAGACTTTAAGATTTACTATCTTCCTAGGCAAATATTGGCCAAGACAAGAGGTCAATATTAACCTGTCAAATCAGTAAATCCAAACATTCGCATTGGCAGTAGTTAATCTGCTTATACTTATTAAAAAAAAAAAAAAAAAACCAAGATTATCAAAGAAGTTAACGTTTCTGAAGGTCAGAAACATATTTATCACATAATTTACAAAACTAGTATCAACTGTTTATTTGGACGTGGGAATTAAAAGTTAAGATCATCATAAATCTTACTTACTTTGACCTGACCAGAAACTAGGAATCATCGTCACACACACACTTTTCACTTGGCTGTTTAAAAGCTGTGTTTGTCTAAGGCAGCTTGTAATTTTAGTGCCTAAGTGCAGGCCTGCAGGCTCAAAAGTGAGAATTAGGTTCACTGTCTTCCAAATACCTGCTCTGCTAAATACCCTGGCTACACTCACTTGCATTGAGACACTGGTAGCTCTGAGGGGAAAAAAAAACTCTTTCGGTGAGGAGGATAGATTTTATTAGAGCAATTTCTTCAGAGCTCTGGGTAGGAAGCCAAAATCTGCATTTGTGTAGATTTTCAGCAGGGAAATAAGTACAAGGTGTCCATCCTAAAGAGCTTTCCATCTGTGGTTATGGAGCAGTAAGACTTCCCAGCAATGGTTCCAACTTCCCCTAAAATCTGTTATTTATGATGGCCTTGTGATAAAAAGTTAGTCTCCTGTTGGAGTTACAGAGAAGTGGGCATACACCTCATCAAGCTTTCAGGGAGGACTTTGAAAAGAATATCCCACTTACTGCATTAATAGCCCTGTGTTTGAAAGAGGTACAGTGCATAAGCTGCGAGCAGAGAGGGAACAGTCTGTTTTCTCCTCTGCAAAGCACACCCTTGAATACAGTAAGTAAGGTCGCTGGAGCCTTTCTGTTTATTTCTAGAACTCAAGCGACATCCTGGCTATGGATTATCTCTAAGTTGGAAGTGCAAATCGCGGTGCAAATGAGTACATCGAGGACCCTTATTAACAGAAAGGCAACAAACATTCTTCAGGAAAAGAGAGGGGTAGCAGGCAAGGAGAAGAGGTTCCCGTGGGTCAGCTGTGGGGTTAGCAGCGGGAATTCAAGGCTTGTAGCTGAACCACCAACAATCTTTCTCCATTCTCACAATGGGGCATTGTTCAAGCATCTTGGTGATGTCCTCTATTTATAATGGTGTATTCTCTTTGAGTAGCCTGCCCTACAAACCGTATGGATTAGACATCAAGTCTCACATACTTTAGCAAGGGAAAAAGAGAGAAAGCTTAGAAAAGCTAGGCTTGCTTTTGCATTCCTTCACTGTCGAGGGCAAAGGAATAACACAAAGCATGCAGGAAAATATTCTTGATAAAGAGTGTAATCCAGTCGTGAAAAGGGGAGGGAAAACACAACTGTAATACTACCAGTTTGATCCTAGCTTTCAACATCGGGATCATGGTTGTTCTCTGCCCTTCACATTAATGTAGCTGAAGTGGCAGAGGTTTGCAAAGCACTATTTATTTCACTTGTCAGCTGTGATCACAATCACCATCACTCGTGCCGTGGCTATGCCCCCGTGTAACAGGATAGGGGTCCCCCATTCTGCTAGACCTTGATGAAGTATAAAAGACATCGATCCCGTCCCAAACAGCTTACCATCAAACCAACAGGCAACAAGCCTGAGCAACATAAAAGCAAGCAGTGAGGCGGAGGAGATGCTAAAGGGAAGTTTATAGCATTTCTGGGTTACATTGGATAGCTTTATACCCAGCCAAAAGTGTCTAAACAATTTAGAAGTGTTGAGCTCATTGTAAAAATGAGTAATTAAATGATAACAGCTCTGCTCAGGCACAGTTCCACACGTTCCCCTCAGCATGCTGATCTCTGAATATGGGGTAAGTCAGGAAGTTCACACTCAGGTAGCGTGAAGACTTTGCTTTTCTCGCACAACCTTAATCCAAGCCAGCTACAAAGAGCTGCAGAGGAGGCAGGGAAGATAAAGTATGTTGTGGAGTACTGAGGAGGATGGCCATAGAGGGAATACCAGCAGCAGCTGAAAATATGGCAGTGGATGTAAGCTGAGGTGTCAGCCTACGGCATCCATGTTTTCCAGCAGTCGAATCTAGTGCTGAGAGCTCAGAGGCTGTAGGTATTGCACATAAGAGCAGCTGCAGGAGCTAAAGGTTTGCCCGACAGGTAGTGTGTAACGAATGACTCTCAAAGGCAAAAAAGAAGATGCATTGGCAAGCGTATTCAGAAATTAGGCACTTGAGGAAAAGCAGCATTACAAGACACACAAGCTAAGTAGGTGGATAGACGGTGGGCTTGTCTACAGGGGAAATTCAGTCCTGACTAAGCTAAGGTGTGAATTTATATAGCCCTAGCTACTCTGCACTAGCTTCCTGTGTGGATAGCCTTAATCTGTACTAAGAATGCTTTTGTGAGCATAATGACACTTTTACTGCAGAAGTTAATGTAGAGCAGCTAATGCGCTGCAAATTCACACCCCAGCAAACACCACCCTGCCTGCCCTGCTGATTACACAGGAGCGCTTTTTCAGCAAGGGGCACTTCAAGCAACATGCAGTCAGGGAAAGCATTTCCAAATGGAAATGTTCAGTGTAACCCCATGGACAGAAATCGTTAACAAGGATTGAGCAGGGATTCTTGTGAAACAAATAGGTCTGGATTTTTTATAAGGTTGGGAGGGTTTCCCCAAGGAAAAGCTTTTTCTCTGAGGTGTCCCAGAACCATTTTATATTATTAAATAACCCTTTGAATATATGCATGCTAATATGCTCTATGTGACCTATAGGTATGACAGCCTTTCACCAGATACAGTTTATTTACCTCTTTGTTGGAAATGGTGAAACTGAAATGCAAGTGAAGTGATGTACCTAAGATCACATCTGGAAAGGGACCCCTAATCTCCTGATACTAAGCCCTGCTCTTAAGGAGTCTGGCTGTCATAAATCACATTTTATTGTCTCTGTGAAGGGAAGAAAGAGCCAAGACTTTGGCCCAGCTATGAATCTGGATCCAGATTTTGTAGCTGAGGCACTGTACTATATGATGAACCTAGTGAAAAACGTGCTTGCTGGAATGCATCAAAAATAACGCTTTAAAGAAAGAGGCTTTGAACAAATCCTAGTCATTTCTGAAAAAATGTTCGCTTTAATCCTACTGGTGTTGCTGAGACCCTTAATCCTGGAATTGTCTCGCTTACTTGAGTACTTGTGGGGGGAGAACAATCTGGTTCTATAGAAACAAATATACTCTTTTTATAAGTGATAGGTTAAGCATGCAGTCTGTCATTACCATAATGGCAGGAGAGATGCTCTATGAAGAATACTGGCGCATCCACACTCATTCCGTCACGGAGGGCAAGTCACTTTTATTATTGAAAGCTGCTGATGTGAATAACACAGAACATTTCCTGTTTCGCTGAATAGTATGTCACATTGTCACAGCACACTGTTATATGATCTGGTAATGAAACACCATAATGCACTTGTGCGTGGAAACAGACTTAAAGATACGGAGAGTACATTAGCCCTCAATTATCTGGCCTTGAATGGCCTAAATCTCAACCTTCTGGATGCTTTCATCTCTTGTACAAATGCAAAAAGCAGCATTCAGAACGGACAGCCAGCACTGGTTACAGGAATGCAGCAGCATCTTCTGTGAAGACAAATAAAAAAGCGTGCTGCTCAACATGGAAATATTGTGTACTTGTCAAGACACATCCCACCTGCTCTTAACTCTGATTTTACCCTTAATGTTTTACAAACAAACAAGTTTCCATAAACACTCAACTGTGTTGTGTTACACTGCAGTTACATAAAGAAGCTGCAGTGTGCTGCTTTACAGGGATGGAGCTGTTTTATAAGTGTATGCTCCAATAGGAAACATCTGTCCCTTATTTATGGGCATGGTTTAAGCTGCTGAAATGCTGATTCTTTACTCTTTCCTTTTCCCTCTCGCCTAGTGGCCTATTCTACAGTTTGCCAACCATTTACAGTCTACTCTAAATGTCTTTCTCTTATTTCCCGGCCTGAAATTAGCCATGATACTACTCGATATGCTGATATTTCTGATGCTTAGCATCTAAGGAGATGTCTGCTGCTTCCTTTCCAGCTCAGAGAAGATGGGTACGGAGAGGGAGAATTCCTCAGAACTCCAAGGCAGCCAGCTGACTCAGGCAGGGAATGTTTCTGTGTTACCATATCCCATCTGCAATGATATCGTTCCAAGGTTGAAGTGCAGTTTCCATCATAAGCCTCATTTTCCGGAGTTTGTAGCTCATCCGTAACTGGCCATTAGGTTGTCAGCCCAGCAATGAATATTATTCTAAGACTTTGTTAGAAAATTGCCTTAGTTTGCCTTTTTTTCTTTTTTTTTTTTCTTTAAGAGCTGAAGTCTAAAAATAGTTTTTAGATGTGGGATGTGAAAATCTCAGCAGATCGCAATGCCCTCACCAAAATATCATGGGTACTTTGATGCACACGCTCAGCAAACAGAGCAGCATAGACTGAAACATGGAACTTGAATTAAGGTTAATTGAATATCTTGCTGCATCTTGTGTGCCATGCTTCTCCATTCCTGGCCTTCCAACTCAAGACACTGTCTATATTTAGCTTTCCCACACTAACCCCATTCAGTCTGCACGTCGGACTTGATCTCGCAGATTGATCTCGCAGATTCTTCATTTAGTTTAGTTTTGCTCAATTTCCAAGGCAGAAAAGAGCACTGCTAAAAGCTCTGTACACCTCCAAGGAATGTGAAAGAAATTCCGCACTAAGATGGCTGTTCAGAACATTATGATTATTTACAGTTGTGAGTTTCACCCTCCCTCTGCTACGTAACTATATTTGCTTGTCCATCTGTGTCTCCACCAGACATAAGTGGAGACTCACTCTCAAGGGAAGGATTGCAAGGAGGATGTACTTTCTGTCCTAGTTACTGAGGCTGAAGGCAGAACAGTGCTCATTCTCTTGTGGAAGAATGTCTTCAGCTTCCAGGCTGGGTACAAGAAGTGTGAGCAACACTTTTTGATGTATTTTGTCTCTGCTATGGCTCTGAGGCTCTCTCTTTTTCCTGCAGCTCTCAGACAACATGTCTTCAGATGGATATCTCAAAATGCTTAATGCATTGCTGAACGTCTGTAATGTGGAAGGAGCAACTCATTCCCTCCTGAGCGCTCCTGGGCTCCTCTGCAGACGTAGAAATTCTCTTTCTGATAATGTGGTTGTGGCAAGCCATCTACCATGCTGATGAAAAAGAGTTGCATCTTTCCCTTGATTTAATTCTGTGTCATGGTCTCACTGTTGGATTACAAACCCATTGGAGCTAGGACCTGCTTTTGGTTTCCTTACAAAATGCTGTGAACACTTGTGATGAAGTCAGGCAAAAGGCAAGAAATAATAGCCTAGTCAATTGCCTCTGGAAACCAAAATTCAAGGTAATTCAAGTAGAATTCTGCTATTGGATTGTAACCTGTTACACTACTTTCAAAGCTGATGAAGACAGTAGGAAACCTAGGGAAACCTAAGGCTGCTACAATATTTCACTAATAGGGAGTCTGTCCAATCATATTGCTCCTCTTCTCACCAGTTTGCAGCTTTCCAGTTTAGTAATACAGTGCACCATTCCCAGAATGTGTAGCAATGCCATCCAAAAAGTTTGTTGCCCTTTGGATCTTCTCTGTCCCTTTGTCAAAAGTTTCTACCCTGATGGCAGAGACAGCATGGCAGGCAACATGTCAGCTCCACTGATGCCACAGCACACAATCCAATATATCAACTTAAAGCACCACTGTTTCTAGTTTATGTTAAAATACTGAACAGGGCACTGCTGCTGAGGAGCAGGTACATCTCCCGCTCTGTCACTTCTCCTACAGAAGCAGTAACCTTAAAAAATGGGCAGAGCAGCCATCTGGGGCAGCTAGGATTTAGCAGCCACTACCAAATCTGAAAAGGGATCACAAACCAGAGCCCTCAATTTCACCTGCATTATTCACTCACACTGTATTAACTCATTCCTCTCGCTTTTTACTGCTTTGGCTAACATATGTGGATATCATGTTGCCTATTGCTTAGCCAAGCCTGCTTCAGACCGCAACTGAAGAGAATTCGGAGAAAAGTAACGCAAGGAGTTTGTCACTAACTCGTCTGGTAATGACATACCCAGGAACACGGCCCAAGTAGTCCAGGATGCTGCAGAGAGAAGTACTGCTGCCTCCCTGCTCCACATGCGTAAGTAAATCACATTTCCTTAAGTAAACTCAAATGCACAGTAGAAAACTAAAGCTTCCCCCCAAGTCTCCCTTTCACTTGTTCAGTTTCTGAACTCTTAAGTTTTATTTCTTTTTGGAATGCCACTGCTAATGTACAGGAAATTAAATATCAACATTTCTTTCAGCACTTTTTAATCATATGCTTTGTGGCTAGAACTTATGCTGTTAGTAAATGCATGTTAAACCTTGAGAAGATTACAGTGCAGCCCTGTGATTTCAAGAAACTTCAGGGAAATAACCAGTCATTGTCCCACTATGGTGTTACAGCTACCTACAGTGTCAGGAAACAGAAAATTAACACTGATTTTCCCTGATTTACTCTCAAGGCAAGAATGAGCTAACAAATTGAAACCTAAACTAATTTTTATAGGAATTAAATTTATTCCATCCAAATTTGTATATAAAGATGGTAAAAGTCATCTCTTAGAAAGAAATGAAGCAAAACACAGTATCTCTAACCCCATGTCCTTCCTAGCTTCACAAAACAAACGTAGACATGCCCTAAGTGAGCCCAACTCCCTGAAAATAAGAAATAGGTAACTACTTCTAACAGTCCTACAATTTCAATTAATTTTGCTCTTGCTTAAATTGAAAACTGGGAAGACAGTAACTGTTCTTTAAGGGGAAATTGTGGTCCTAAAGGGAATATGAATAGAAATGCCTTGAAAAGAGCAACTGCCTACATCAGAAAATGAAGCAATAACCTACTAATAATGTGTCCTTGAATCCAACAGTGACTGGTACTCTGAATGCTGCTTCTTTTCCGGATGCACGTTATTCAAGGGACTTTTGGTATTTTCAGTCTTTGGAGCAAGGCTCTCCAACAAGCTGTAGCCAACTGTTAATTTAAGATACTGCCTCAGCCCAGCATGACTGCTGTCTTGACAAGTCTTTGTGCCTTGATAGTTCACCCTGCTGTTTGCACCACTCTTCATTACGAGCCAATACAGCTTCCTCTTATTCTCACGTAACTTCTGGAATGAGGAGTTTGCATTCTGCTCAGACATCATCTAACAATTTGACAAAGTAGGAGACCACCACAGACTGACCAAGCCAGCAAAAACTATTACCCAGCAGAATGCCTTCACTTCCTTTTACACTGATGTCTTATGGACGTATGCACCTGAGTCACGTTAGCAGAAATATTTGACACTGGGATGTGCCCTGCTGCATTGTCTGTTTGGAGCATCAAGAGTGGTGGGAACCTGCAACATGCAGCACAATGTCTGAACTGAGATACACAGTGACAAAAATGGGTTTGATACTTACAACTAAGGTGTAAATCAGTAGAAAAACAAAGATGAAAATGGTGAAGTAAATTTAGGTTAAATATTTTGTGGATGCAAAAGACACCAAAATGGATTCTTACTTGATCAGAGGTTAGAAGAAAGGTAAAAAAGCAAGTAACAAAAGAAGTTGTACATGGGTCTGGAAGACTAATTTATTTGAAGAAAATGTCTTCTGTGATTTTCCTGTTAAATTCATCTGTCTTTACAGCACAAAGTTATTATTTTTTCACATGCATCACTGTAAAAATATTTAGTGCAAATAACACTGCTTTCCCACATACCTCTACTTTTTAAGCGTTTTGCACTTGAGGTGCTATTTCTATCAGTAGTGAAACTAATTCCTCACATCACACTAGTGAATTTTTTTCTGACTGTGAGTGGTTGTGTCAGCACTAGAGCCTCATGGGGTCTAAAGTATAAATATGCACCATACTAGTGCTAAACTCCATTATTACGGGACTTACTATAGGTTTCTTTGTATACCTGCTTGTTCTCTTTAGCTATGACTTTAGTGTCAGCACCATATGCCAGTTGTCTGACTCTCAGACCTTTCCATCACAGGACTCCTTTAACGCAGATTTCCCATCCAGCAATAAAGGAAAGGCCACGTAATCCCACCAACACTTAATGCTAATGCTTCTGCATGGTACTCACCAAAAAGCAAGTAGTCCACTGCTGTTTTAAACCTGGTGGAAGGCCAAGTTTACATTTGCAAATCAAGATATAATCTACTAAACCTAGCACCATTTAACAAAATGGTAAAACTCTTCATGGCCCCTGGGAAACTAGTATCGGTATATTCCCAACACTGATCGACAAGAAGAGTACCAAAACATAGAAGGTCAAGGCCAGCTAGTTGGTTTTACTGGGGTTTGGTTCCTGGAAAAGTAGCACACGTCACCCCCACAGCTGGGGACTGAGGCAGCAAACTACAGCTGCCCCCTGGGAGACCTGCAGGGTCTGGCAATAAATACACATCTCCCACATGTCGGCCTGAGACCTTGGTGAGGTCTGGTCAAACTGTCCTTAAAATTCTTACCCATGCCAGAGTGCCCCATCTGAGTACCCCTGCTCTAAAGCATCAGAAACATCTGTACTAAAAGTCACCTTGTGGGTTTTCTAGGTGAACTCAGGGCTCCTCTGTCTTCCACAAGAGAAGGTGAGTAGCTCTCAGCTGGAACACAGAAGTCTACATATCCACTAAAAGCATATTTTTCTTTCCACTGCAACTGGGATTCTGCCTTCCCACTTCTCTGTACAGGTCCAAAATATATGTTATTGATTTATAATTAATAGTTTTGCCTAGCAGAGCTTTGCCTGTTCTGCAGGATAAAGAATCCAAGAAGCAGGGCTCAAAGATGGTGGAAGATATTTACTTTCAAGAAAAAGGTTATAAACAAGCTGTATGCTACCAGCAACACCTTAATTCCTTGTTTGAGCTGGAATCCTTCCTCATGAGAAAATTTAGAGGGGACTTTGCTACCATATTTGTGGTGAAGCCACAATAAATCAACAGGGTATTCCGCTCAAACTAGAGATCCAGGGGGGAATGGTATGAATTGCCAGCAAAAGCAGAACTATTTCAGAGTGGTCTACTTAAAACTAACTTCTCTGCTTGTTGATTATGTTGTTGATGGTTGGCCAAGATTTTTTTCAGAAGTACCTAAAGTTAGCTTAAAAGGCCATACTTGCGAATGTGGATGAATGGCCCAAATTACATACCCTCTGTGCTCCAGCAGCTCAGCCACTGGTTTAATTATGAAGGAAGCATGCTGCTTATTCATCTTCGTAAATATTTTGAAAATCTTAACCTGTGATTTTCAACCAGCTGCAATGAAGTCTCTGTCTAATCAACAGTTCTTAATCTATTCCACCAAGAAAAGAAGTAGAATTCTGTACACATGAGACTGTAAAAGACATAAAAATGAAGAGTGAGGTGAAGTGAGTTTCACCAGAATGGCCAATCCAAGAGCAAGCTGCCAACATTCCCACTTTTTCGATGCAGGCCTGTCAAGATGCAAGTGCCTTTTTCAACTCTTCCTAAAAAACCCTAGCCTGGAGGGACCTTGCCAGGAAGCAAGTTCATGGAATTAGATAGCGAAGGAGAGAGCGAGGTATCCGAAACACAAGTGGCGGGATCACAGTGGGGTGGCACTGAAGAAGCTGGCATAGACCCAACGAGCTGTTTGCAGTAATAGAGGAGAGAATTACTACAAACCCTCATTCTCGTTCCACTTGAGCAGTTGGTAGCTCTTAACTACATGCAGAGTATAAACGGAGAGTGAGAACCAGCCACCTTCAGCCAGAAGAAGAATGAATAAAATGCAGTAGGTCTCCTACATATGAAGAATCAGAAACCTATACAAATAAACTATTTCTGCAACAAGGCACAGTACCAGCAGCAACAGTCTGAACTACTAGTCTGCTTTGACAGCAATGAGAAATGGCAGCTGCTCAGAAGACATCACCTTAAAATAACAGCAAAAAGTGCCCCAAATCTGCATATGGAGCTCATGGTCTGGCTTTTTTAGGAACAGAAATACTTAGCCATAGATAGATTAGTTTCTGGGTTTGGCTTTTGAGTAATAAAAGGAGTCAGACAGTGATTTAAGAGTGGATCACCGAAAGTCCATACGCAGTTTGGCCATGTTAACAGTGCTTACTGCTTTTATCTCATCGTGCTTGATTTTAAAAAGACTAATAATCAACACTGCAGGGTAGATGTAGGAAACCAAAAGGTCCAGTTCTGCAGCTGTCCTGTTTGCATGAGCCTGCACTAACTTACTTGGGTGAGTGGTCAGTAGAAAACTGATAGGAGATGAGGATCTGACCCCTGTCTGGAGAGTCTCGAGGCAATTACAGGACAGAGAAGGAGGACTTCCATTAATGTAAAAGTATTTGTAAAACCAGATTCCCCCTTTTCCTGTAAGAATGTGTATCAAAAATGGAGAAGAGAACCCCTGTAAATTCATACACACTGAGCTGAACTTTGTGGTGGGGGTGCAGTTAAAGTAAACAGTGGAGAATGGGAGAGATGGGAAGAATGCATTTGACCGGAGCCTCCAGTGAACTGTTCTAATTCCTTCCTTCCTCTTACATTTTATTTCATTCCTTCAATCAGTCTGTGCATTTTTCTTCTGCAAGTTAATCACTCGGGAAAAACATACTTTTTACAAAGGTTAAAGTAGTGCTGGCATTCTCCTAGCAGGCAAAGTATTCAAACTAAGCTCCAAGATGCTCCCGATTGCTCTTATGAGCACTGAAAACACCATAATCTGCACATTAAAGGGGTTTCCATTTCCCCAGTGCTAGCTTTGAAATTTATTTCATACAAAAAGCTTCATGTAATAATGGGCCTGTCTTCATGAAGAGCAGCATTGGCATCAACCACTATCTTTAGTTTCTTTCTCACCCTCTGTGACTCTAGACTGGTTAATCAAGATTCTTGTCCAACTGAGTATGTCTCTCATTTTGATACTCCTAGGAGCACTGTTAATCCTACTTCCAAAGGAGAGCACACATTTAAGATTAACTTTTGTAAGAATTTACTGTGAAATGCTCACAAGCAGCCAAGGGACTTTTCAGGCTTGACACTTCCAGATCAAATATCCTATGATTTCCTTGGTGAGACTGTTCTGAATGTTGTCTTGTCATTTACGGATCAAGTCTAAACATTTCATCATAACCTCTCACGTGCAAAGCTCCCGCTACTTCCTCCTTCAAATCCCTCCTTAAATGTTCTTCCTTTGAAAGGCTTCCAATGTTCCTCGGCTCACCGATAACATCTGCACCCACTTTATGGTAAAGTAATATCAGTGACTTGTGCCTAAAGTAGACTTTGTGCTGCCTGTAGCTGGGCCTAGCCTTCCATCTGTTTGCAAAGCTTATATGTATCTTAAGAATGTCCCCTTCCTTCCTTACAAGGAACCAAAAAGCAACCAGAAACTAATATAACCCAGGATCATGTTTTCATGGCAGATCCTCTGGCTGGATCCTGCTAGTGGAAAGGCTGAAGACAACAGCGAAATATTCCAACTAGTTTCTACAGAAAGAAAAAAAGGAAATATTTCTATTGAACACAAGAGTTCTTGGAACCCTCACAAGTACACTTCTCACACAAGAAATATTTGCAAGCCTTGTAGAATAGAAATAGCAAAACTTAAACTATTTCTCATTATGCTCCGTGTTCTGCAAGACATACTCTTCCTGGATCTTAGGGCTTATCAATACAGGCTTTATGATCATGAACAAGTTTTTCAGCTCACCCAATTAAATTTTAAAAGTGCCTTTATGCTTTCAATGTACATTTATCTCCTTGTCTTCTCTCTGCAAAGCCCCACAGAATTACAGTTCACTTATTAACAAGGCTGCCCCGGAACTGTGCCATCAACATAGATTCATCAGTTTATCAGCATGCTCGCATTCCGCATGGGACTGATGCAAGAATTAGTTGGAAAAGTTTTTCAGAGCCACATCATCCCGTACAAAATAGTATGACACACTGAGGTACAGGTACGACGTGCAGACCTCCAGGAAGCTCTTCCAGTTGATGGTGGCTTTGCAGTCCTGGTGGTAGTTCTGGTGAGCCCAGCCACTGAGGACCTGCTCCCACTTCAGGCCATGCTAAAGGTGACAGCAAACACACTGCCTAGGGTCTGCTCTTGTACACAGGAGGGTCATGCCTCCGTCACTGCTGACTCTGCCCCGCCGAGTCAGAGCTGCCCGCTCCTTAGCAGCTGACTCCTGCCTGCTCTGAAGGGGGGGGGGCTGGGGTGCCTTCTCCCTCCCTGCGCTTTTGCCTTCATGATACTGCCGCTTTGGGAAAGGGTTCACCGGCGTGGTTGTCCACTCCGGAGCCCTTCGCCTCGGTGGCTTTGCTGAAATGGCCACACAGAACAGTGGCACTGAGAAAATAAAGATGGACTTCTGGGGAAACTCCATCTCTGGACTCTGCCATCAAGGTTCGTCCTGTTTCTCCCTCTCCCCTAACAAGAGGCAGCCTTCCCATTTTGGAAAGAGCAGAGATGCACTTGGCCTCCTCATCGCAGCGGCCCAGAGAGCTGCACACGGAGGGGGGGACTGACCGGGGATGCCCCACGCACGGCGAAAGCCACTCAGCCCCCGACCCCGGCACAGTGGCTCAGGGACCGCCTG
>Ga0065711_1007788_pt1 | contig 23250 bp, 6 predicted proteins | sample Hoacrofraction12_FD_59098 | JGI IMG/M metagenome (GOLD analysis project Ga0065711, IMG submission 59098) | Hoatzin crop microbial communities from Cojedes, Venezuela - Epithelial fraction 12 v2 (version 2) | ecosystem: Host-associated > Birds > Digestive system > Esophagus > Crop | place...
TCCTCGGGCACCTCTCCTGTCCTCCAGGACCTCTCAAAGATGATGGAGAGTGGCTCAGCAATGACATCCGCCAGCTCCCTCAGCACTCGTGGGTGCATTCCATTGGGGCCCATGGATTTGTGGGTGTCCAGATCTCTTAAGCGATCCCTCACGCAGTCCTCCTCGACCAAGGGAAAGTCGTCCTCTCTGTAGGCTTCCTCTCTTACCTCCAGGGCCTGGGATTCCTGAGGGCCAGTCTTAGCACTGAAGACTGAAGCAAGCATATCACTCAACACCCTCTACATGATTCACAAAGTCTCACAGATAAGCAGTTCTGTGAATGGAAGGACCACAAAACTGGTTGCCCCACAGACTCTGACTGAGGATCCGGCTCTTGCATGGACGCTGCTGTGCCACAGCCCTTCTACCAGCAGTACAGTAACAGATTCTCTGTTCCTCCAGCTGCTGAGGTCCTAGAAGGTTTGTAAAAATGTTTCGTTTTCCTCCACTACTCCACTGTTGATTTTTTCTGAAACCAGACTACTCTTTCAAAAGGATAGAAGGGACTGACTGACTGCATAATCCTGCATGCCTTGCTGATTTGGGAAGCCAGGTCAAAGCACTTTAATACCTCTGTGGGAATATATAATCTCCCCCAAAACTAGCTAGCTAGCTAGCTATTGCACCGTTATTGGTAACACAGAACTAACTGGGAATCACTGCCTGAGTTGCAAAATCTGGTACCCCTACAACTGCAGAGAATCCTAAAATAGATGTCTATCTCAGATGTCTCCACAAGGCTGCTTTCGTACACAGGTATGTGTTGATTAAATCTCCTTGCTGACCTGTGGCAATGATGTGCATGCCACCTTTCAGAAGCAGCTAGAGAGTGCAGGTGTAGAAGAAAAGAAGGAATTTTTACCTATAGACCCCTAACATACACTTCATGCATGAACTACAAGACTACTCAGAAAGCACTGGCAGTTCCTTAGGAGTTGGAGTCCATAGCATCTGGATTACCTCAGACTCTCACTAGCTTATAATACAGCTTTTCAGGCCAGAGCAATCTAGCCACACAAATATCAAAACACATCAACATTTGCTCATGTACACGTAAAGAAGTCTACGTTCTGGTCTTAGCCCACATTTACCGCTCATGTTTTTATTTCTCCTCAATGTAATGTGACATTAGCTATCAATTCTATTTTTCAATATTTATATGTTCACTGTTATGGCAGGACACCCCAACCCACTCCTTCTAAAGATCGTAAGATGTGAACTTTAGGTAGTGAAAGCAAAATAAGTTGTGCAATTTGTCTTTAGCCTAACAACAAAGTTAAAGGTTTTCATTCGCTCCTCTCTCATCTTCACTGAACCAGATACCCTGAACTTGTGCTTTCACGGGAGGAGAAAGCCCATCACCACAGTAGTGCTCTCCTAAACATTCACATCCAGTAAACATGTCTTCATCAGTAAACATGTCTTCATCAGTAAACATGTCATGCATTCCACTGCACATGCAAAACTGGCAAAAAATTTACAGGTATTTCTACTAGTTTTCAATTTTTGTGCAAGTCTTGGCAGTCATGTCCAAGACTGACTCCTCTGCAGTGAAGGTCTACAGTTCTGAAGACACCAATCATAAGTTGCTCCAGTGCACAAGGTGTACATTGCATTTGTACATGCAGGAACTAAAACAGACCAAAATTCTTTTCCCAAAATCCAGTTAGCATTAGCTCTTCACTGGGAAAAAAACTTTGCAAATATTGCTTTGGTAGATTTGTTATCAAGTTTTTTTTTTTAGGACAGTTTTTTCTAAAGTTTTTTACTAAAGGCTCCAGTTCATTAAATCTGAATATCTGTCTAGTTTCTATTTGCCACATACGGAAAAAAAATTGACAGGATGATGCTATTTGAAAAATAATTGTAGAGAAAACAGATGTCAATAGATAAACCAAATGCCTGGTGCAGTACAAGGTACACCTTGATTTTCATTAAAAAAAGTTTTAATGCTGTTGGCAGGACTTAAGATTGGCCTTTGTATATAGTTACGTGGTCACAAATTTCTAAGTGAGCAGGTTTGTGGAGAAATATTTATTTCTTCATGTTGGCCTTAAAAGTGTCTACATATAGCTCCTCCGTCCATATGCCGGTACATAAATAACAGCTTAATTTTAGAGCTTGGAGAATGCATTAGCTTCTATCAAATTTCCTGATGCTTCACGTATTGCAATACTTGGATAGTTTGCATCCCTAAACAACAGCATATCCTCCTATATTTTGAAAATTATGTCTGTTTAAACTAGGTATTTTATGTTTTCTGTGAATAAGTGAAACTGCTGCCTGTAATGTAAACCAAAAAGCAATGTCTAATTTTCTGAGCCACCTACAACCTCTATGGCTGCACCCTCCAAACAACTGAAGTTGAACTGCATTTAAATCATCTGCTGCTGTTGATGCAGATACTGAGTCCCCATTTTCTTAAGTAGGTTACATTTTAGTTGAGACCCTGTATCCAGCTCAAGGAGTTTTTCTGAATCTTCTAGATTTCAGTAGAGATTTACTGAAGAAAACAGTCAAGTCTAGCCAGGATAGTGCATTTTTTAATTCTCCAAAGCAAATCCAGGACAACCAGCAAAGCAAGAGGAAAGGCTGCTTAGCACTAGAGCACAGAAACAAGAAAAATTCTCTCCTGCATGATCTCTTGAAACAGAAAGTTTCTGTTGTCTGATAACAAAATTAGTTCCAGAAAGAACAAAGATCAGCTGTCCTTCCAGTCTCTTCAATGATTCCTGAAGGTAAATGGCTGAGAGGACAGTAGCAGAAAAAAAAAAGACAAAACAAGGCCTTAGCACTAAGGTGAAATTAGACAGAGAAAATAAATAGTTCTGCCTCAAATACTATATTCTCTGACAGAGAAATAGTCTCTCTCAAACAAGTGTTTGAAAGCCAAGATGGTGTAATCAAATCTACTTGAGTTGCTGCAGAACTGTTTTTCTTGAGATAATGCTGAAAGGAAAATATTAAGTTCATAATAAGCATATAAGTAAGAACGTTAAGTATCATTTTGCAAAATAAGTTGAAGTATCATATTGCAAAACAAATCTTAACTGCAGTCTCCCTTGTAGACAGCAGCCCTCTACCTCTTCTCATGTGAAGCTTTACCTTGGCAGCTGGAGAGCCAGATACCATGCTGACTACAACCAAGAATTAACATGAAGGTTCAGTGATGTTAAACACAACAGGGAGCAACTGCACTTGTTTCTCTTGTGGCCTCTTGTTTCCTAATGTCAAAGGCAGCCTCAACCAGCATCACATACATCCAAAGACACTCAGCCTGTGCTCTTCAGTGCCTGACATCTATATGGTATACTAGACAGATTTCTTTCAAAATTTCATGATTTCAACCTAAAACTTATATATTTAGAGAAATCCCATTTAGGATGAAAAGCAGTGTATTCTGAGTTCCTAAACAATCTGCTTAGAAGACACATGCATCAAAAGATTTACACAGGTCTTCCTTTTCCTTTGTGCTTACTATATGAGGAATACTACATTTCATAAGAAGGTGCTAAAATCACAGTTTTAAAATATGTAATTATTACTGAATGCTGTTTGATCTTCTTCAACAAATAACTACCTAACTCAAAACCTGTTGAGACAATGATATTTCTGGCCATGATTACACTGGAATAACAATTCATTTCTGGTTATGCTAGCGGCAAGTTCTTTTGTGGACTGTATTCTAGCATGAACTAGACTATATTTTCCCCCCTAGGACCACTAAATAGCAGAGGGTCTCTGCACAGAAGTAAGCCTTACATGCCTTCAGAGTGTGCAGCTAGAGTAGGAAACACACACTGGGTCGGTCCGTACTTAGCACAAAGCAGTAATAAAGAAAGAGGGTCTCAGCCCTATACAATCTTACATTGTTGCTTTATGGCCCTGAGCAGAGGCTGATGCAACTAAAGACTTTGGTTTACGCTTATGTCGGCCACAAAAAAAGGCAAGGCTCAGGACTCTGCAGGAATACTGTGTGTGCCAAATACAGCCATGTCTGCCCAGCAACAACTGGAAGTGTAGTAGGGACAAATGCAGCATATAACGGTTTGGTAAGTCTGGATGATACCGGTGTTTCTGGCGTGAACTGTGTCTTCACAGGAGGACACAGCAGCTCTCCACAGATGCAGGACTTCAGTGGCCACCCCTGCCAAGCACAATGGCTGCTGGCGCTGGAGGTCCTGAGGCACATGGCTTCCACATGGGTAAGCCGCCTTGCACCTATGTAAGCTGCAGTCTCCTCATGAACAGAGAGCAAAGCATCTAAACAGAGCTCATGAGTGAGTAATAAATCTTGATCCTTTATCTCTGGCCATGTTATCAATCCTAGCCAAAACCCAAGTTTTGTGTCAGCTACAGCACTCAGCATTGTATCTCTCCAAAGTCACAGAACCAGAGTTAAGGATAGTTAGAGGAAAATTTCTAAAGAGTATCAAGAATTTGGTGACTGACATTAAACCATTGAAAATCTCACTCACACATTGAAAATTTCACTCTCCTTTGTGAATGTGGAAGGAGTCAAGAAAATGGAAGAAACCAACATGACTGCTGCTTTAGGACAGATAACATTGAAGAGTTGCAAAGATATCTTTTTTTAATAATAATCAGTCTCTTTGCACCCAAAATACTGAATAATCTGGAATTGTTTTATTTTCCCACATCAAAAGTTCTTTTATAAGTTTGTGAAAAGTCTGTGAAAATCTCCTGTTTTATGACTGAGATCATCAAATGTCAACAGGACTTATTTTCCTGAAACTATGGTCACAGCTGGAAGGTAACCTGTTGTTGAAAGGGCAAGGTGTGACACATGGGAGATAAAAAGACTCATTAACAAAATGCAGATAATTATACTGTGACCAGCTTCTAAACTGTCTTCAATCTGTGACAGGAAATCCTGTTGGCCAAGTATTACCTTAGCTTTTGTTTTAGCTACTGGCAAGTCTTGGGTACAAAGAAAGACATGACAACACTAATGTGGTATCTCAAATCAGCACCTATATCAAAGAAGCTTTACTCATTTTTTAAAAGGTTTGGGGAGGTGGGAGGGAGATATGGGTAGCGAGGGAATACTCATAATCATGAGGTGCAAAACCTTTCCCTGTAACTCACAGCACACCCAAGAGAAGAAACCTATTGTTGAAAGATTATAGCACCTACAAATTGTCTTTTAACTTCACAAATCCATAGCCTTATAGCACACAGTCATTTCTGCCAATAGACTGAAATTCCAGAGCAGTTTAACATGAGCAAATTGATTAAGAAAGGGCAAATGCAAATACTACTGGCAGCTCACCAACTGAACTGTTGAGAACATAAGGCTGTCTTCCAGCAGCTGGCTAAATACCACCTACAATAGCCTTATAGACCAGGAAACTGAGCCTGCTGGGAGATCCAAGTACTTTTTTAAACTTAGTATTAACAGCATATCCATTTGGGGAAATGAAAAATTAAATTAGGTTGCTATAAATAATGTCAATCCCAGTGTCATAAGAGGGAAGTTCAATTAGCTCACACTGGTCCCAAAAATCATATTCTGAAAATGAGATAATGATTAAACACAACATGTTTTTTTTCAAATTATCCAGTCTGTCAGTTGTTCAGAGGGGGAAGATCAACAGTGTCAGAAACCAAGAGTCTTCTCTGTTAAAATGCAGCAGCTGTTTGTAAGGGCTTGTTGAAATCACGATGAAACTTGAACCATACTGGAGGGAAGACTGTGAAACAAAATAGCCTCTAAAGAGCAGCTGTGCCTGAAGAGTTGGGCTTCAGTGCTTTTAAACTGCGAGGTCCTCGCAGAGAGATTTTTTCCAGCCTCGGGAAAGAATTCTCTCGATACCGGGGTGAGAAGCATTTTAAAACCTCCCTGGGTCAGAAAGCTCATTTATCTGTTTTGCTTTCTTGCTAAGACTAACCCACCAGACTTTCAAGAATGGATAGTGGTAGTCTCACTAGTAAGTGACTGAAGTAGCCAACTTGCTAACTACCAGGGAGACAACACTTGACCTTGTATGTTTAAAAATAAAACCTGAAAATCTAGGATTGCTTACAATGCAAGTTAAGCCACCTTATATTCCATCTCCTCTGCTACAGAGGACAGAGTATAGGAGTCTCCTAAAGGTTGCTTTTCCCTAATGACATAAAAAAGAGACAACTATAAGCATTGCAAAAGGATTGCCAAATTCTCAGCCATTTTTCTTGCTGTTGCCGCTACAAATTTATGCAGAATCGCAGCACACATTACTTTACAGAAGTTTCCAGTTATGCAATTAATACTAATAGAAGTCCTTGTTATGCATAGACCATCATATTGGCTTTGTAGTACTGGCAAGCAATGCAATTCTATAAAAACTTGTGTAAAATCTAAACCAAGAGGAATGAGGAAACTTGATGAGGTATCTGCAGAGACAAAACACACCCAAATTCCAGGAAGCGCCAACGGAGAGCAGCAGTTGCACTCTGCATGGCATTTAGCTCATCTGGCACAGCCTCTGTCTTCTGTAGCTGCTGGCACATAGAGGGCAAGAGGAGATGCACACCTGGTTACAAAAGCACCCAGAGACTGTAAAGCCATTTAGAGTCCGAACAACAATTCTTTGCACAGGTATCAGAAACCATGTGGGTATACAAGAGCTGCACAAGTTTTGCAATCATTGCGATAAATGAAGTTAGCTATGCGTGGGTAGGGCAAATTGCAAGTCTGGGGCCCAAGCCTGATTCAGGGTGTTCAAGAAGCACACCATTTTAAAGGGACTTCAGCAAATTGCAGCAGTTCTGCACAGTGACAGCCTCCAGGACTCCAGCATTAGTCCTCCCTCTACCCTTTTCCAGCTCTGAACTCAAAACAGCAGCTTGCGGATGGAATAAGGTAGCATAGAAACACAGTGAGGGTGCTTAGCTCTCTTGCTGCCTTAGTCCCAAGCTCCATAGACCTCTTGTCCCATTGGCCAGAAAGGGAACAGCCAACTGGACCTGCCGTGCTCCTCAGAGAAGAGGCTGGCTTGCCTTCTGCATGCCTGTTTGCAGTCTCATGCCTGTCATTTGCCACAAGACAAGACAGGACAAGGGTTGACACACCAGCACCAGGGCTGCATCTGCTCCTGCGTGGATTTATAGGAAGATCGCCTTTAGACAGGTCTTCCAGAACCCAGCCTTGGTTTGCCACAGCACCCAAAGCTAAAAAAGATCAACATCTACTAATAATAGGTATCACATTTACAACGGAAGAAAAGAGGGGTATTTTCTCCTGACAAATTCAAATCGAATCTGCTTTCACCTGCATGAATACAGAGCTGTCAGGGTGGTATATGCCCAAAATCTGATCTTTCTACTTTCTTGGTGATTTTGCTACTACATTAGGTCAAAAGAGGAGAGGAGAAGAGAGGAAACTGGAAGATGGGAGTTCATCCTTGGGAACTGTCAAGCTCATCTGAGTATAAGCAGTCCTTGTCCCAATAACCTGGGTGATATTTGCCCCATTCCATCTGAACACTTCACAGCATTTCACACTCGGTTCTCACAACATTGCACATATCTGCCGATATGGACATCTCAGGCTCACATGCTAACAAACAGAGTTAACACGATAGCACGACGTTAGGGTCGGGTCAAAGCTGAGAAAAGCCTTGCCTCTTTCAGATGCTCACGTGAAACCTCCATCCCCATTACTGCAGCTGCGCTGTTGCATCCCTTTTGCCTTTTGGTTTGCTGGAAGTAGTGCCAGAAACAGGTTTGGAAGGGAAGGGTTCAGAGGAGGCCTGTGTGGCAGCCATTTTCATTCTTGGAGTTGGAGAGCAGACTCAGCAGGAATGGGAGCAGGGAATTGCAGATCTCTGTTGGCAGCATGTCGCACTGGAGGCAAGGCAGTTAGCTAAGACACAGCTGTTTCCCATTTCTAATACTGTCTGTGGTTGCATTTCTCTGTTAAGAGAAGCAGGTCAGAAGAATATCACTTCATAATACGTGCTTATTCTGCTTACTGGCAACAGAGCACCTGAAGGAAACCAACTTTTTTAGCATGCCTGACATGTTGCTATTTCCAGTATGTTTTCCATGTCCGTAATCTGTAGTGCAATGGGATGAAAGATGAGTATAACGGAGAGCCCAGTAAGTATCATATTACCATGAGGCTGGAGCTGTTTAAACTTAAAAATTAAGTGAGAAGAAGGTCTTAAAAATGCTGCATGATGTCAGGGTCCTGTGTGAGGAAATGAGACTCTGCAATCTTTCCACCCTGCTCTTCAGGGTTTAGCTGACTGTGTTCAAGGTTGGCTCTGCCCCAGTGCAGCCATGCTGCCATGGATGAAACTCTTGTGAAAACAGCTATGTTGTGAGAAAGACCCATGAGATGCCTCATGGAGACCTCTTCCCACTTGGCTCAGTGTGGAATTATTAGTAAAATTAAGGTTTTACATCTAAAAATTAAGGTTTATAGGAAAAACATAGCAGTGTTCACCCATTGAGGAAAAGCATGAAATCAAAAGGAGCTCTGAGGATGGGACATAGCTGCAGCAGGCATGCGAGGAATCCACTAACACAGCAACTCCCTGCAATGTACCATAGAGGACGGCAGGGAGTGGAGACTCCATGGCCCTGCTCCATAATGATAAAGCGGGAAGAGATGGTCCTCTAGAACTGATAAGCAGCTCATCTGGCCCCCTGAACCAACAAGTTTTCAAAACCTTGCCAAAGTCCTATCCTCTCGTGAACTTTGCTCATTTTAATATCATTTTAATACCAAAACACACCTCCATCCCAAAGGCTACCCGCCTCCAAGGTGCGACCACCCCTCTTCGAGTCTGCGCTCTCGATTTTTCGTAAACTATACCTTTAAATGTGAAGTGAGAGAATTTTACACCAATCATGATAAAAGGTATGTATGACTACAGTCACTCAGGCTCCACCTTAAAGGTAGAAAGGATATAAAAATAGCCAGGGGAATGGGGGATTTTTGGAGAAGAAGATAACACCGTAGATTTTCGGAGAAGAAGATCTTCGGAGGAAAAGAAAATAACACCATGAGCAAGTCAAGGGAAACTCCACCTCAGACTGCCTCCGACAGCCGGGACTGGCCGACGGGCTGAGCCTTGCTTCTCCCCCCTTGGGACGCCTGGGGTGAGACTCAAACTAAGCGCTTTTCTCGGGAATAGTTACTCCCTAATGTTTATAGCCAGGCTGTATTATTTATAACCTTTTCACGCGTTTTATGTTTGCACGTGCTTTCTTGCAGACAGTCACTATCACCGGCAATTCGAAAAACCTCTATACCCGTTGCACAAATAACACTGCACTGTTTCAGTAGCCCCTCGTCACAGTTTCTCACTGAAGGCGACCAAACGCGGCCGTGCCAGTTCATGAGTGCGACTGGACTGGTAGTGGCAAACTGGACATCACTCAGAATTTAAACCTAGCTGCACCTAGCCTCTCACTTCGGTGAAAAGCGTTAGAAAGCAAGGGGGTTTATTTTCTGCCAAATTAACGCGACGCTCAAGAGCTGCCTTTAAGCTCAGGCTTTCGCCCCTTTGTCCTTTCCTGAGCCATCTTGCAGCTGTGCACTTCTTGGCCTTGCACTTTGTTGACCCTAGTCCGCTGGCTTGGCTCCCTGGCTTGACCTCCTACGAGCCTCACTGGTGGAGCTGGTGGGGTGGCCACAGGTCCCCTGGATGCCTCTCCTCACTGTCCCAGACCTGTGCAGCTCTCCTTGTTGGAGTGCTGTGGTTCTGTGTCCTTGCTGCCGAGAACATGGCCCTGCCTGCCTCTCTGTCACCCTTGGCTCCCAGCACTTGTGGAGCAGCTCATCCCTGACAAAGGGTATCTTAAAAAAAAAAAACAGCTTTTGAACCAAAGAGAGATATATCATGTGTCAGCATCACAAACTTATCTGGAGGATGCACCAGGCTACCACTTCTGCAGTTGCTTTTGTGCTTGCTTTCAGGGATGCCCTCCCTGAAATATTCTGCCAGCTGCTATCCTGCCTTCCTCAGCCTACTTTCTTTCACAAGGCTAAAAAGCAGTCAGCCTGATAGCCTGACAGGGGTGGAAAGCAGGACAGACTGGTGGATTACTTCAGAATTTGTTCATGTTTAAGTGGGGGTGGCAGGTGGGGAAATCCATGAAGAGCAGTTCTTTCTTCTCACCCTCCCCATAAGACAGCATGTCAATCAACCTGCGCAGACTATGTGGGATCCCAGGAGTTCTCAAAAACAGAAATTAGGTTGAATTCTTAAATTGTATCTGCTTCAGGGAAGGGATATTCCCTCTCACATATTTATTCAGCTCTGCTGCACTGCAGCCCCTAGGCATCAAATCAGCTAGTAATTTCTGTTCTGTTTTCAGAACATGTCAGAAATCTCTGAAGATACTCACTGAGAACTGGTTGCAATCATTCCAGTGAATTAAGTGCCCATTAGGGGACTTCCATTTCTTTAACTTCTGAGGATTGTCTATGCAGGAGAGTTAGTCTAATCTAGAGCACGTTCAAAGTGCTGTTGATTTCGATCAACTCCAGTAGATTAGGCAGTTGTTACTTTGCTGTTCGCTTTCCTACAACCCAACAGAAAAATCAAATGCTATCTGAGTCATCAAATCTCTGCATTTTTTGTGATCCTAAGAAAAACTTCTATTTCTGAACAGCAAGAACTGAAAACACTTTCATTCCTATTCTCTCACCCAATAGCTCTATTCAGATGCTGGGAATTGTTTCTTTACAAAATATCCACAAAATCTTTAAAAATATCACAGAATCACAGAATGTTCAGGGTTGGAAGGGACCTCTGTGGGTCATCTAGTCCAAACCCCCTGCCGAAGCAGGGTCACCTACAGCAGGCTCCACAGCACCTTGTCCAGGCAGGTCTTGAATATCTCCAGAGAAGGAGACTCCACAACCTCCCTGGCCAACCTGTTCCAGGGCTCCGTCACCCTCAGAGGGAAGAAATTCTTCCTCATGTTCAGACGGAACTTACTGTGCTCCAGTTTGTGCCCGTTGCCCCTTGTCCTGTCGCTGGGCACCACTGAAAAGAGCTTGACCCCATCTTCCTGACAACCAGCCTTCAGATATTTGTAAGCATTTATAAGGTCCCCTCGCAGCCTTCTCTTCCTCAGACTAAACAAGCCCAGTTCCCTTAGCCTTTCCTATTAGGACAGATATTCCAGTCCACTCACCATCCTCGTAGCCCTCCGCTGGAGTCTCTCCAGTAGCTCTTCGTCTTTCTTGAACTGGGGAGCCCAAAACTGGACACAGTACTCCAGATGAGGCCTCACTAGGGCAGCATAGAGGGGAAGGAGAACCTCCCTCGACCTGCTGACTGCACTCCTCCTAATGCACCCCAGGATCCCTTTGGCCTTCTTGGCAGCAAGGGCACACTGCTGGCTCATGGTCAACTTGTTGTCCACCAGGACACCCAGGTCTCTCTCCGCAGAGCTGCTCTTCAGCAGGTCCACCCCAAGCCTGTACTGGTGGATGGGGTTGTTCCTCCTCAGGTGCAGGACCCTGCACTTGCCCTTGTTGAATCTCATCAGGGTCCTCTATGCACAACTCTCCACCCTGTCCAGGTCACGCTGAATGGACGCACAGCCTTCTAGTGTATCCACCACTCCTCCCAGTTTGGTGTCACCAGCAAACTTGCTGAGGGTACCCTCTATCCCTTCATCCAGGTCACTGATGAAGAAGTTGAACAAGACTGGGCCCAGTGCTGACCCCTGGGGGACACTGCTAGTTACCAGCCTCCAAATAGACACAACACCACTGGTCGCAACCCTCTGAGTTCAGCCATTCATCCAGTTCTCAATCCACCTCAGTGAACACTCATCCAGACCACACTTCCTGAGCTTGGTTATGGGAATGTTATGGGGGACAGTGTCGAATGAAGTCAAGGTAGACAACATCCACGGCTCTCCCCTTATCTACCCATCCAGTCATGTCATCGTAGAAAGCTATCAGATTGGTCAAGCATGATTTCCCCTTGGTGAATCAATGCTGACTACTCCTGATAACCTTCTTTTCCTCCACTTGCCTGATGATGACCTCTAGAATAAGTTGCTCCATCACCTTTCCCGGGATGGAGGTGAGGCTGACCGGCCTGTAGTTTCCTGGGTCCTCCTCTTGCCCTTTTTGAAGATTGGAGTGACATTGGCCTTTCTCCAGTCCTCGGGCACCTCTCCTGTCCTCCAGGACCTCTCAAAGATGATGGAGAGTGGCTCAGCAGTGACATCCACCAGCTCCCTCAGCACTCATGGATGCATTCCATCGGGGCCCATGGATTTGTGGACATCCAGATCACTTAAGCGATCCCTCACACAGTCCTCCTCGACCTAGGGAAGGTAGTCCTCTCTGTAGGCTTCTTCTCTTACCTCCGGGGACTGGGATTCCTGAGGGCCAGTCTTAGCACTGAAGACTGAAGCAAAGAAGGCATTCAGTAACTCTGCCTTCTCTGCGTCCTCCGTCACCAGGACACCCACCTCATTCAACAGTGGCCCCACATTGTCCCTAGTCTTCCATTTGCTACGGCTGTAGTTGAAGAAGCCCTTCTTGTTATTTCTGACATCCCTTGCCAGATTCAATTCCAGGTGGATCTTGGCCTTCCTCATTGCATCCCTGCATGCTCTGATAACATTCCTGTATTCTTCCCAAGTGGCCAGTCTTTCTTTCCACATTGCATGGACCTTTCTCTTCTGCCTGAGTTCCACTAGAATCTCCCTGCTCATCCACGCAGGTCTCTTGCCTCGTTTTCTAGGTTTCTTTCTCAGGGGGATGCATTGCTCCTGAGCGTGGAGGAAGTGATGTTTAAACAACAACCAGCTCTCTTGGACCGCCCTGCCTTCAAGAGCCCTGGCCCACGGGATTCCTTCAAGTAGGTCCTTGAAGAGGCCAAAATTAGCTCTCCTGAAGTCCAAGGTTTTTATCCTACTTATCGCTCTGCTTCCTCCACACAGGATCCTGAACTCCACCATTTCATGGTCGCTGCAGCTAAGGCTACCTTCAACCTTCACATCCTCAACCAGGCCCTCCTTGTTTGTTAGTATAAGGTCCAGCAGAGTGCCTTTCCTTGTTGGTTCCTCCACCACTTGTATCAGATGCAATGCCACATTGCCAAGGCATGTTTGGGAGTTTCTTGAGCAAGTTGCCATGTACCGTTTTAGCATGTGACCTATGTAGCAAAAAGGTTGCTATGGCAAGCATGCAGTTTTTTGCTTTTTAAAAATGCAGCACCATATTCCATAATCACACAAACTTCTGCAAGTTGCTGGCATATAAATACTGCTACTCCAAGCCATCTCCTCTTTCAAATTCAACCTTTTTGTTTTACTCTAATTTCTTTCAGGAACAGCAATTTTTACCATGCAACACTAAATTTTCAAACAATACAACTCTTTTTGTATAAACATGGAGTTGGTCACACACCACTCACAGTTGTTTTCCAAAAGAAAACACTTTCAGATATTTTAGCCATGCAGTTGGTATGATTATACTAGTTTAATAGCACACATGTTACAGTCCTGTTCTTTCAGATATAGAGATATATATATATATATATATATGAACTTTTTCACATGTTTTGGGCAGGATTCTGTTTTCAACAACTGTTGTATATTGACAGTAGTGCAGCTGGCAGCAGCAGTGGACCATAAGCCCCTTCACTACTGCTCCTTATCTAGAAGTCACTCGGTGTTGTTAAAAGGAGTTCTCAGACTGATAATCTCTCTGTTCTTCCCCATCCCATCACATCCATTTTCTTTTAACAAAATCATCTCATCTCCTCTCAACTACTCTCCTACTCTACTCTGTCCCAGCTGACCTTCATTCTCAGCGAATTACTTTAGAAAGCTCCTACCACACTGTGCAGAAGGGAAGGGAATATATTTCTAGAGCTTTTCAAATCTCCCAGATATTCTTTTTTATGTATGAGAACGGCTGTGCTTCCATAGAAGACTCTTCCTTTTTTGCAGTTGTTCCATTGCATGTCTTGGCTTCCTTTGCATACCTGTGGCATGAACTACATTGCAAAGAAGCCATGGCTCTGTAGTTATTAACATCTCTCTACACGTATGAAATGCTGTGGCCTATAACTGGCAGAGGAATACTCTCTGTGTTTGGAAAGGATCATAGTAAAACATGGAAGTACAAAAGCATATGGTCTTTTTTTTTTTTCTGTTACAAGAAAGTCTTCCCACCTTTTCTTTGTTTTCTTCCAATAGAACACAGATTTTCTAGTATTAGGACTTTACGCTAATTTGGTGAAAGTCCATTACATTTGACACAGTACAACACAAGATCTAGAACTGTCAGGCGTCAAGGACTTCAGAAGGTAATCCAACACTTGTATGAAGTACACTGACATGGCTTGTGCTTCATAAGTCTTGACATACTTGGCCAGACATTACTCCCCATACAGTTGGCTTGCTTCCTAGATGGAAGACTAGTCCCTTGCTGCTTTTGGAAGAGCAGACAGAGGACAAGCCTTCTGAGGTTCATTTGTGTACTTCATACTTATTCCTTAGGTAGTTCTATTTTGTGTGATCTTTGTCACACCAAGAGAGTTTCTGATAACATTTGTGGTTTGCTGATTCAGAGAGCTCAAATCTATTTTTCTCCCGGAACAGAGATGCAACCTATGAATAGATATGAACATTTACAGCTTTCGGCATGCCTGAGATAAATTAACCCTGGAAGAGCTGCAAAAAATATCCAATTGCCTCAACTGCCTCACCACTGCCATCAACTCTTCCACATGCTGTTTTGAACACAGACTGGCTAGTTGTTAGAATTTTTCTTTGTTAAATTACCTAGCAGGATAAGCAAGAGTTATTCTCCAGGTGTTTTGAAATCATCACAGTGATTATAGGGCAAGTGGACCTTGTCATTTGTCCTGCCCCAAACCTTTGCGATAAAAAATTGTCTTCCTGAATGAGTCTCCAAGATATCAAGAGGACTTTGCAAGACTGCACATTTCAGCCTCGTGCAGATTCAGAGAGACAAGATCAGATCTACCAGTAAACCTACTGCTTCCGTAGTAGGGCAAGATAAATAACACAAGTAGAATTGAAACTGCTGACAAAGTTTATTCAACATGCAAATAAAGCAAAGTTGAATATAGCATGAAAGGTCTGAAGGAAATAAACATTTAAAATAGGCTCTTGTCTCCTATTCCTCACCGTATGCTTTAAAAAAAAAAAAGATCAGAGCCAAGGATTTTTTTTGCTCAAGTGGTGCATGCAGAATGTGGTTGCTGAGGGAAAACTACTGCTTAGGTCAACGGTAGGGCATTTTTTTCAGAAGTTTCCCCACTTTGCTTGGATTATGCAGAGCCTCAGAACCACTGAAAGTCTACTTTCCTGGTCAGACTCCCTGTGGGATACATGCCAAAAAAAGTCAGGCACCTGTAAGCTTAGAGCTGGGAATGGATTTCCACCTGCAATTTAGGAGGACTTCTATTCTTTAGCAAAACTGTTTCTTGAAGATTTATCCTTTACCTTTGAGATCTGCCACCGTCTACCACCAAACTTCTTCCCCAGCACAAAAACAAATAAAACAAAAAATTCGGAAACACTTTTCTCCACAGCTATATAGTTTCTACTAGTTGTGTGAGATACTCGCTACTCTTCTCCTCTGTAATCATACTGTACTATCAGAAATTTCCATCAGAAGCTCCTATTGCCTTTTGCTAAGAGAATTCCCAAGGAGACATGGAAAGAGAAAAGGGAAGAGCAACTATCTGATATGGTCACAAACTTCAGTACTAAGAACAGAAATCTGGATTTATTTTTCAGGAGATGAAACTACCTGGAACAGGGACATATTCAAGCACTACTTGTCTCCACTATCTGTTTAATTCCAACAGATACAAAATACATTTTTCTTGCCCTGAACATTTATTGTTGGAGAATGGAACATTTGGTTATAAAAGCTGTCGGTTGAAATCAATAAAAATAACTCAGTTCTGAAGGTGCCAGAAGTCTGAGTTACATCAGTAAGACTCCACATCCATTTTCTGATTTGGTTATTCTACTAGGCTGTTTCATCTCCTTTCAGCATTACCAAAACAAAAAGAGAGACAGATGTAAGAAGGAAGACTGGCAGAGACTCAGCCAATAAGAGAGGCAAAAAGTCAATTAGTTGATGATTTTTACCTGTAATTTTTTGTGATCTATATGACTGCAGTCCTCCACAAAAGTTAAAAGGCACCCAGCAGAGTGGGAAGGTACAGGTAACCCCCTTTACCACAATATACAAGGAAAACATGCAATGTCTGTATATTGTTTTAGTAACTTCCTTACTCTACCTATGAGAAATTTCAACCCAGACAATTTCCTTCATAACTTTGATAGTAAGGACGTGCTTACTTTGTTCTTACTCACTAGCACATAAGTCTGGTTTAAGTTCTGTTTGTGTTTACCTCCAATTACCTTGCTGTGCAATAACAAATCTGCCTCTGTACTTCAACACCTGACACCAGTAAAAGATAACAGTAATATGTGTGAATTGAATTTGATACGACAGCAAATCAGTGACAGAAAGCCGGTGCATAAGCACAAAGGCCTAAGCCTGTGCCTGCATATGGAGCTCCTTTCAGTTTTCTGCTTTTTGCAGAGACATGCAGGCTTATGCCTCGAGGAGGCAGTTCCTCCTTAACACTTGGTAATAGCAACCCCTGTGCTGAGTGGCATCAACTCAGCAGAAAACAATCCCAGCTCTTGGGTCCTTACCACACACCTCTATACAAACATCTTCTTGATATCCACTGTCTGGTACAGATTCACCCTTTGCAGAGATTAGGACTGATCTTTTCCCTGTTCAGTTTATAGTCTTCACTGAAAAAAATGTTTAGAATTGTTTATAGCCCTCCCAGATGTTAAAACTGATGTACACTGATCTTGAAACCTGTATCTTTTCCCATACTAGCCTGCATACCTCTAGAATTAGGGTTTGAAATATAAACGTCAATATAGAAAAACTTAACATTTCAAGATATTTCCTGTTCTGTGCCTTCAGAGGTATGAACATTGACAGGTCTTTTCTGGGCCTGGGCTTCTGCTATGCTTGAAGGTTACTTAGTTTATGAGCGCAGCTGTCCACCCCATTCTGAATGGTGTCTTTAGTATTGCATACTACATCGCTTTCAGCCTACATAAAATGTGAGAATATCTCAAATAGAAGGTATTTTTTAGACTGGGAATGCAGTCATCATTGTGGAGACCATACATGATATTTTAGGTTTGTGGTTTCCAGCATTAAATCATGCTGCATCATCCTTTTAGATTAAGGGTTCACAAAAGGTTTGAAATCTTACACTTAATAGAGGGAAGATTTTGAAAAAAATCCCAAATATATGAATGAAAGGAATGCATTCTTTAAAAAACAAATTCACACTAATGAACTAGAGGCCGTTCGCTTTCTCACCCCATGAAAAGTCAAAATTCCATCTCTGTTCCAGATACATTTCACATTCACACAAGAGAGTCTGCATTATCTCTTTCAAGGCAGGGTAAAGTACGTGTGTAAAAATCAGGCTTGACTGAGAAGATCTAAATGTGATTCTAGTGGCATCACATCCATGGTTAACAAAGGGGTTAATGCTGCATTGCCTGGAACATGGTGCCTTTAGCTCTTGGACTCCCAGTGCTGGATCAGAAGATGCTGCAGCCATGTAGTGCACAGCCCTGCTCTGGTAGAAACTAACTCGGGTAGAATGACTTTCTCACAGAAAGATCATTTTTGCATAAGCACTCTGCAGGCTTAGTCTTATGCTGGTTAATGAAAGACAGAAAAGGTTTTGTCTTATCTATTTTCTTTACCACATCCTTTGGCAAGTTCTACAGAAGAGAAATTACATGTCATGCCTGGTTTAGATCAGATTTTTATCACTGAGTGACTTGGTACTGTGCTGACCCTGTTTTGTGATTGTGGAAGCAGCAAATGAAAACAGCAATAAGACAACAAACCGTACACTTCTGAATCAGTTCTTTTCCATGTGTAGCACCTTAAAAGCTACTGGGACATAAACAATTCCATCATCTTCATTAAATGTCTTTCTTTGGGTTTTTGTTTTTGTAGCTGTACCAGTTCTCTTCTTTTGTGTCTCCAGCATTAACGTTTGTTACCTCAAGACTGTATTAATTATACTTGCAGGAAACTGATGACAGCTCCGTGTCCTGCCATTTTTGAAGTCGGTATCCACCAGGCACTCAGTCCACCAACAGGCTCAAACACTTTCCCCTTGCGCCACAAGGGTTTAGCTGCCTGTATTCAAGGTCAGCTCTGCCAAGGAGCAGCCTTGGGCACAACTGCTGTGGAAACAGCTGTGTTGTAGAAAAGAGCTGTAAGATGCCTCCCCAGCTGCTGACTTGGCTTCCCGGCTGGCCCTGGATCTGCCTCATGACTGGGGCTGGTGTGGTGGCCACAGATCCCTTGGCCACCCCTGGTCACTGTCCCAGCCCCACACCACTCTCCTTGCTGGGGTGTGGTGGGTGTGTACCTCAGCTGACGTGGGCATAGTCCTGCCGGCCACTCTACCATCCTTGGCTCTCACTCCCGGCCCTTGCATAGTGTTTGCTCCCAGACGATGTCGTAGACTTGTCAGTTTCCTTTCCAACCCTAGAGTTAACCAGTACTTCTGCTTTTATTTCAGCTATTTTCGGCTCTTAGATTGTGTCCTTCATTTGCCCTTTTTAATCATGTTCCAGGATTCTTAGGGGAGATTGTCTTTTTTTATTAGAAGTTCTCAGTAAATTGGCATTTTGCACTACTTACAACAGTAGTAGCAGACTTTATCAAGTTAGTTCTCTCTAGTTAGGGACATGAAGTAACAAAATATATTTGTATGAAAACTTTTCCCCTTCTAATGGGACACTGACAGGCATCTACAGACAAAAACCCCACATGCTTCACTGTTAATTTTGTTCATGGTGGACACTGGATTCCTGGGTTTCTCCTGCACCACACTGAATGATTTATGACATGTTTTAACCTCACTGATGACAATTTGCCCTTGGATGTTATCACTCTTAGCATATCTTAAATTCAGATATCATGAAGGTAAATATTAGTCTCAAGAATCTGAAATGTCTCTGGTTTTCCAATGCTGCCGCCTGGCACTGAGCACCTTTCAAATCCCACAACATATTTATGTGTGAGGTAGGTCTCTTCAATTACAACTGTTTATTTAGTGTGTCTAGTAATTTTCTCACAATGCTTAAATATTTTTAAATTGTTTTCTAATATTTCATCATCATCTGTTACGGGGTTACTACTCATTCCATGGCAATCAAGTCACCACAACCACTGATCTTGTCCTCTGGGGTACTCAGTAGCCTGAAGACTAGTCAGTACTTGAAGAAAGAGCTAAGGGCTGCAGAAAGTGATACTAACAAACTTTTCCAAAAGAATTCAGCACTGAATTGACTACATCTCTACTTCTATGCTGCTTTACATCACAGTGAACAACTCAATTGTGTAAATTCTTCTGAAAATTCTATGAGTCAGCTTTTATTTTTTGTTTATTCAGTCAGTTATTAAAATTATTGTATATCTATACAGCGTATTATTTTATGAGAAATGGCTAAGATACTGTAGCATTTTGATATTGCAACGAACATGTAGTGAAGAGGATTACTTTTCCTATCACTCCATTTGGCAAGGAGCGAAGCTAGATACATGATGCAGGAGAATTCTCCAGAGCAAAACACATTATTCCTTTCTCTTTTATTTGACTTGTACTATAATATTGGTTTAATCTACTTGGGTGTTGAAGTCCTTTTAAGCTCACCATAAAGACACAGGGTAAGAAACAGTAGCACTGAAATTTAGGACCTGCCACTTAATAGCTGCAGTTGCATAGTTCATCCTCACTTATGGCTCAGCAGTCATGCAGGGATTGTGGGAAGATCTGAGAAAAGTCATCCTGACATTTGCCACAAACAGTAAAACAAACATATCAGAAATATGCCAGTGCCAAAGATGAAAATATAATTTTCTTTCTATTTACATCTTCAAAGTTGCAAGGGAAGTATGGAAAGATCTAGATGGTTCCATAGTCCAGGTCACTTCTTCCGTAGGTATATTGGGGCCTTCTCAATACCTAGTCTTGTAAGCTTCAGGGTCTTCAACTCTCATCCGGATGCTCCCTTGTGCAATCTGGCTTTCCATCCATGAGCTGAGGTCTTGAAAACTGCTCTCATGTGTTCCTTCTGGGTCACGGCCACTCCTTTGCATTGGATACTTGCCTGACAAGACTTACTGGCTGTAAGATGCAGCCAGCTGGAGATGACCATTCCTCAAGCTGCAGTTGATTCCAAGTCACTTTCCTCTTTGTTGACCTTCTCTTGTGCCCCATACACCAACAAACTCCTGTCCCTGAAATTGTCTGACTAAATAACAAACTAACTTTATAATTTTACTTCACTTTAAATTTGCTGTTTCAGAAGGTCATGTGTGATGAAAAATATTTTTTCCCTGGCCTGCTTCCTCTGATTGAACCGATTAAGGCCATACTTCTGTATCTGCACCTACTTTTATCCATACATGATTCTACCCACCCCATCCACACCACCACTCTGAGTCACGGGTTTCACAAATCTCAGGAAAAAGTTGTCCTGCAATTCAAAGTGCTCACCTAATTTCTAGCAGGACTGGGGGCAAGCACAGCTTTTACAGTTCTTTTCCTCAGGTGTGAAGATTTCAACCTGTTCTCAGTAAGAAGATTCAAAATTTCACTTTCAGGGCTGTAGATAGGCCAAACTGGTAACCTCAGTCATGGTGCATAGCTCCCCTAGTAATCCCATGTTTCCTTTGCTTGTTCATCTAAATTTAAGCATGATTCTAGCCCACAAAACCATCACAAAATCCCACTGCAGAACTCTGTAACACTTGCCTTGTCTCTTAAGACATCAGCTGAAATTCTGATCTTATTCCTAATCATATCTCACAGTTTTACTACAGAGAACTTATGTTATTTTGTTCCTACTTGGAAATCTGGAGCTGGATTCATAAAGACTCTGTGTCTGTTCTTAAACAATGTGTAGGACAACACTGTAGAGAAACAGATCACCAAGGCATCAAAAAATTCAAATTGTTGCTATTACTGTAGGAGATTTCTTTAAGGTTTTGCTTAAATCCATAAGCAATAGGAAATGCTAATGAGTACCCCTGAAGATCTGCAGTGTACTTACCTTTTGTTAGAAAAAAAGATGAAACTCTAAGATCACACAAACACCCAAGAAAAGGGAAATGCACAAAAATTTCTGAGATAGGAGATCTTTACTGTATAGAAACCATGAGTACAAAGGAGAACAGGACATCACAAAGCATTTTATTAATTTATTTATTTTTAAACAATAAGATGTTCTTCCTCACATAAAGACTACTGGAAGCTCTAGAGACAGGCAGTCAATAGAGAAAATGTTCAGATACTTATCTGACTTTTGTTTTTAATATTTTAGTCAAATCACATACCTGTAGAAGGTGGGAAGGCAGAGAATTCTGAATTACACAATAGTAATGCTGCTTGGCTAGTTCTGGAAGACGCAACAAGCTGAAGCCAAAGTAAGAAGGGAAGAAGAGGAAAGGCTGTAAATTGAAAAGAGTACAGCCATGAAACTGTTTTTCTTGCTGCCCATAATAAGAACTTAAGCATAAGTTAATAGCATAAGGAAGAAGATGTTGAAAAAGCCACGAAACCTGGGCAGTAAAGGAGCTAAAAGATTTATTGTGGTAGCAATTGTAAATTGCAAATTCTTGCATGTGTTAGGCCACAGGATATTATAAAAGGAGTAGCACAGTTTCAGTTTCCATACAGAGGAAAATGAAGTCACAAATTCTGTCTAAGCAGCTTTACTGTAGTCATATGTGAAGTAAAGCGTTCATTTCTAGAATGCTCCCTTATAGGAAAATAGAGGCAAACAGGAGAAATTAAGAAAGAAAACTATACTGCTTACACAAGAACAAAATCAATAACCTAAAAAGTACAGTTTTAACAAGAACTTTAAGGAAATGTTGATCTAAGAGAAAAATAAAAAAGAACGGCAAGTCCAGAAATCCGTATGTCTGACAGGGAGGCAGAAAACAGAAACACAGAAGCTTTGTCACTGTTGTCCACAGGTTAAGTCACATGTCTAGGCCTGAGTCATCTGTTCCTCTGCTCCCTCCTCCTCCATATCCCCCCTTATTTCTACAGACTGCTCCTTCTCTTAAATTTAGCTGCTATCAACATCTTCCTCGGCATTTCAATTTTCTTTCCTCTTTTTCTCACATTGCATCTAGAGTCCTATGTATCAAAAATCCCTACTTGGCTGATGCCTTGCATCTCCTTCTTAAGCTTGCATTGTTCACCAGAAATGCTCTAGCTGTCCACAGAATAGCTTTGCTTCTCACTATCCCTTCATGCCAGTCGTGTGCAACGTGAGCACAGTTAACAGACAGGGCCCCTCCAGTGGCAGCAGCCAGGCAGAGCTATGTCTGGGATGAACTGGGGTGGAGCTGAGGAGAAAGGTGAGCATCCAGCTGACTGAAGCAGGGAGCCTGTGGAAATGCACATGCAGATACCTCAAGGGAGGTCTGAGAGCTGCAGAGAGGCTCCAGGATTCAGGATGGAGCAGGGTCCTGTGCTGCTCCAAGGCTCCAACATCTCTCAAAGGAAAGAAACCACAGCCCACATCACTTGCTGCTGTGGCTTTTCCTCAGGACACATCTTGTTATTCTTAGTCATTTGGAGAAGTTGATTAGACAGTAGCTGACTTCTCTCACAAGGTGTTCTATCTGATTGGAAGGCTGGAACACCTTTCCTATGAGAAAAAGCTTAGAGAGCTGGGACTGTTCAGCCTGGAGAAGAGAAGGCTGCACGGAGACCTTAGAGCAGCTTTCTAGTACCTACAGGGGGCCTACAGAAAAGACAGGGACAGGCTTTTTAGCAGGGCCTGTAGGGATAGAACAAGGGGCAATGGTTTCAAACTGAAAGAGGGTAGATTTAGATTAAATATAGGACTGAACTTCTTTACTGTGAGGGCAGTGAGGCACTGGCACAAGTTGCCCAGAGAAGCTCTGGCTGCCCCCTCCCTGGCAGTGTTCAAGGCCAGGTTGGATGGGGCTTTGAGAAAACTGGTCTAGTGGAAGATGTGCCTGCCCACGGCAGGGGGAGTGGAACTAGGTGATATTTAAGGTCCCTTCCAACCCAAACCATTCTATGAGTCTATGTAAAAATTAGCATGATTCTGGGTATCGGGGGG
>Ga0065711_1034777_pt1 | contig 23250 bp, 11 predicted proteins | sample Hoacrofraction12_FD_59098 | JGI IMG/M metagenome (GOLD analysis project Ga0065711, IMG submission 59098) | Hoatzin crop microbial communities from Cojedes, Venezuela - Epithelial fraction 12 v2 (version 2) | ecosystem: Host-associated > Birds > Digestive system > Esophagus > Crop | place...
TGGGGAGCTGCTGGAGGAACGACGTCTCCAGGGCTGTGCTGGGTGCTCTTGCCGGAAGCAGCGTCGCTTGCTTGTCTGCTGAGGACTTCGTCTTGCTGCTGCTGAGGGGTGTGAAGGTGGAGGAAAGACGGCAGCCGTGTTTGGAAACTGCGCGTGGAAAGCTGTATGAAAAGAAAGTAGCTGAACCGTTAAAAAGGCCTTTCCCTAGGAGGGAATCTCAGTCACGCTTGGCGTGTGGCTGAGAGAAGCCTACCACAAAGCAGAGGCTTCCTTCTGCTCTGTGGCGCCGGGTTGAGAAGCGGCCCCTGCAGCTGCTGGCCCCGCAGACGGGCCGGGTGCTGAGGAATCTGGCTCAGGGCAGTGCTGTGACCCGTTCCTCCTCCTCGTGACAAAAAACTTCCATAAACTGCCCTAAGAGGAGGAAATTTATCAAAGAGGTGAGGCTGACTGGAGGTATACTGTTAGAATCTACCTTTGGGTTGTTTTAGAGGCAGGCAGCGGGTTTTTATGTCGAGAATGAGAGAGTTCAGTAGCTCTCCAGCCGCTTGTATTTTCCTCTAAAACAGAGGTTGCTGATGTACTTGAAGATCAGACGTATCCCCTAAAGCATGACATACCTCACAGTTTATGATCTTAAGTATGTGGATGTTCAACCTTTTAAGCAAGCTATCCAACATTGGTCCCCTGTGCCCCTATCTCCTAATCCACCTAGGTCTTTCCTACATTTTTGGGTTCCAGAAAAACAAACATCTCTCAATCTCTATGCTGGGAGAGGAAGAAGACATCTGGGTTTCTCAAGGTAGCAGTCGCCCTGCGGACAATATTAGATGCCATTGAGCAAGCTGCCTTTATTAGTAGATTGTGCTGCTCTGTTGATCATGTCTGAGATCAAGATTTGACCTGGAATAGTCTATGAGAAAACAGCACTTCACAGAGCTGACTTGTTTTCTTGGTGATCTTCCTAATGACTGGCTTTCTCCTCTCCCTGTTCTCTGGGGATCTACATAAAAACCAAAATAAGACAGTTCTTTGGAACAGCATTTTCTCTTCAGCTTCTTGATTCTTAGTAGCTGCTTTTAAGGGCTGTTGTTTGTTCTATTTAATAATTCTTAACATGAGTTAAAGAAAAAAAAAATAGAAGTGTTTTAATACTGTTACATACTTCTGCGTGATAAAGAAATAAAGTGTGAGCTCACTGTTTCCTTATGGCCACATGACCATAGCACATCCACTGGCTGCACACGAGCTCCCAGATGGGGGTCATTGGACCTGTAAAGCCGTAAGGGATGGGGATCTGCCTTGTTGTGATCCAGCTCTTTTTTTGTATGATCCCATTACTGTTACAATCAGCTGTGTTTGGGTGAAGCTGCAAGCAGGATCTGCAGGTGGGCAGTTTCCTGGTGGTGATTTTCATCTGCTCCTGCAATATAGCCTGCTCCTTCACAGTAGCTCAAGTTCTGTGAACTTAGAGATGCTCTTTCAAGTCCATGTTTCCTGACGGTTTTATTGTTTCTTTGCTCATTTTGCGGTTGGGATTGATCACTGTTCTACCTTTGCTTTTGTAATCGTCATATGGCTGTCTCTTGAAGATGCCCAGAGTTGGTGATAAAATACTTTGCATTTAAATCTGGTGTAAATATGCTGGAAGTTAAATAAGAATCTAGAGTATTTCTTTTTCTTCAGAACGTTCTGAAGTCACTTAGCATTGGTATCAGCTCTAAAATACATTCACTTTCAGATTTTTCACTTTATTCTTTCCACCACCTCAGCTTTTAATTATGGCTGTCAAATAGAGTACAAGCCAGACGTGGCATTTAGCAACCTAATTCTACCATCCTTCTTTTTTTCCATTTCCTTTCCTACAGGCATCCACAAATGCCTGTACCAGTGGGTACCTCTGACATTTCCAAATTGCAATTTGACAGTGTCAGAAAGGTTCATGAATTATTAAAATGTCTCACCATCATAGAGGTTGGAAAATTACATATAATTTGACAAAACAAGCACACACAGAAAAAGAAAACCCCACCCAGGCATTCCCAAATCAAGAGAGCACCTTTAAAACTTTCCTTTGAATTAGCTTAAAAGGCTTGAATAGTAGGAGAGATGCATGAGTCATCCTCTCGCTGTCTCTCTCTAGAACAGGAAAGCTAGCAGAGGGTGGAGGCATGTCAGCACATAGTGTGGTACACTTTAAAATATCAGCTGAAATGACTAGGCTGAAGAAGTGGGAGGACTGATATTAGTCACACGCTATTACACAGTTCAGAAGATGAAGGCAGAAGGAATTACCGGACAGGCATATGCTGCTTGGCCCAACCTTTTAAAACATGTATCTTGATTTCAGATCTCTTCGTTCTTTCTTCAGAATTCCTCTGTTTGCTCTGCATTGTGAGCAAAATTCGTTATCTTGGCCACACAGAGAACAGTTGACTGTTCTTAAGCTGAGATGTTAGAAAAATGGTCGCGTTTACCACATAGACAGTATCAGCAACTTACATCCATCGTCATTTTGCTCAAGCCTTTTGTTCCTTGTCCCACTGGCCAAGCATGGGAGCTGTTGCAATCTTTTGGGTCCATGAGCATGGGAAGGTTGAGGATCTGTGTGGGAGGCACCAAGATCGTGGAGAGAGCTTTGGTATGATTTCCTGCCCTGCTGCAAGCAATTCTGTGTTAGCTGTCTGCGCAGTGAAGTAATATATTCTCCATTTCTCAGGCCCTGTACCTTCACTACTCTTGGCATTTACATTATGCAGAGTTGGCCTACCTTGCAGAGAAATAGACTGCATTTTTTTCTGGTAAACACAATACATAGGCCAAGAACTTGGAAGTAAGCACTACATCAGGCTTTGTGATTGTAGTAGTAACAGAAATGAATTGGTTCAAGGAAAGGGGCAGCGTATCCGTTGGATGTGTGAATTTCCCAGTTACAATGGAAAAAAGCTTTTTGAACACCGGAATCTTTCTAACAAGTTGAATATTTACTTTTCTTCAGCGTCTGTAGCTGAAGGATTTTGAAGCACTTTACAAACCTCAGGTCACCCCGTGTGCTCATCTTGCTCTCCCAATGCATCTGAAACTATTATTTAAATCTACTTTATATGCAGGAAATAGGGAAATGACCTGTCAAGTTTTGCAAGAAACAGCTGGTATCACAGCCACATATTGAGATCAGGAGTTACCTTTTCCAGTTGTGTAAACTGCTTGTCCATGTTACTTTTTCGATACTCTGCAAAAAATCTTGAAGCCAAGTAAATAAGAGAAATGCAGATCACACGGCATAAGATCTTGTCTTGTCCTAGGTTGAACATGAGTACTTTCAAACTTAACTACAAGGCTCTGCATGTCCCGTCTTTCCCGAGCTATCTGTTTTTGGTAGTTTTTAAGTCTAGGCCATGCTGTGCCTGGTGCAAGGCAATTAGCTGTGCTGAGTAGGTCTGGAGGTCAGTCTTCCTTGATCTGAGTCATAAACGGCCTTTGGTAGTAAGACAGAGAGGTGGTCCCTGTTTTACCCGGGTCTTAGTGTAGTACGTCCCTCTGCCTACCAGTTTTATACAAAGATGGGAAGAGGTTTGTGCTTGGATAAACTCGTCAATAAATACAAACAACAGTTTTCTGGTCAGACCCTCTGCTTGGGCCGGTAGAGGTTTGCAGGATACAGTGCTTTTATGTAGCTGAGTTTTTAATAGAAGGTGTTTCATTAAATAGCCCAGATCTTGTCTCTGTTCTATACTGCTTTATCTCTGCAGTACATCTGATAATCTTATATGTCATGTTTAACCAAGCCAAGAATAAAACCGGCAACAGACCTTCCGAGTTGTCTGTGACTGTCTTGAGAAGTGCTTCCATCAGCCCTGTGAACCACTGTGGATTTGTTGTTCCCCAGATTTCAGCCTGTTTGCCATGTGCAAATATTTCCTTAGTACCACTCCTCAAGAAATATTTTAGATGTCAGATACAATACCTTTTTCTTTATAAGAAAAAAGAGTCATGATCATTTTCTCTGATTTTCTGACAAATTCTGAAATTAGTTATTGGAATTGTACCATTCTTCTGCCCTAATTGGATAGCTGGAAAGTGTCTTAACAGCTGTCAAGAATTCTCAAGTGAGTAAAATACAGTGCTGAAGCTTATGAAAGTTTTTATAAGTGACCTATACTACCTGATGTTATTAAATAATTTCATTTGTTAGAACATCAGGAGTAGTTTACCCTTTCCTCTGGTTAACGTGCTTTGTAGGCTGGCCACAGCTTTTTTTATGGTGTATATTGAAGTCTTCTTCCCAGAATTTTAAGGATAATAAGGGCAATAGCAGGCACAGAAAAAAGACCCTCTTGCCTTTTATGGTGAAACTTGGCTTCCTGAGTGCATTTGTTTGCTTTTTTGATTTATTTTCTTTCTATCAGAACCATCTGACCCTCATGTTTAAAGGAACATTCTTTGCCATTTTGAAGTCTGCGTGTTATAACATCAGTTCTTCAGCCTGCAGCAAGAGGAGCAGGCAGATGCATACTCAGCTGATACTTAACAAATCTGTCTCTCTTGGCATGCGGAATCTGCACCTGGAGCGTATCAGCAGTGTCCTTGGTCCCTATACAGGGGGTAAAAATCCAGGTTGCAAAGTTATAGATACCTCGATTTGTCAGAGTTTTCTTACGTGTGCAAAATACTGTACACAGTTCTCCTGCATGAACCTTTCCTCTTAGTGTTTGGAGTGGCAACTTTCTTGCTCAGTTTGAAATATGTTTTCCTCTCCTCTGCACAAAAAATACTCACAGCCTCTCCATTACGCATGCTGATTTTAAAGGCAAAATCAAAAATATTGGATGCTAAGAGAAGTGCACCCAGCAGCAGAAGAAAAATGTGCTAACAAGTCAGCCAGTATACACCCATTTCGTGTGGAGAACCAAGATCAGTGCTTTAGCAGTGAGGTCATGCAGGCTTTGGGAGCAAACGGAGAGAACCGAGATGGGGATTGCTGTGATAAGCGGGCTCCGTATTTTCTGCTGCTAAGATCTCCACTGTCAGAACAGAGCAACAGACGGTTTGTGTTTTGTTTATTACAGAATGTCAGAGCAGTAAGAGAAGTAGTTCCTTTCCTGGGGCCGTTTCTTGTTCTTTGAGGGTGCAGTTTCATTTGTCAGTCAAGCTGGTCTAAGTTGGCTTTGCGTCCAGATTCTGTCATCTTGCCCCTTTCCTTTTGCAGGAAGTCATGACTGTGCAGTTGGTCATCGAGATCAGGAGGCTGAAATCTAAAGCTTTTTTTTTTTCCTTTGCCATATCAGCTCCGTGATCTGGCTGACTGCTATGTTAAGGCTGGTTTGGTTCGAGAAAGGGAGCAAGAACAGGAGATGACAGGTCAACAGCTTCTGACGGCAGAACAGGTTACTGGTTTAGTAGATTGTGAAACAATACCTTCACTGCTAACTCCTGATTAGTATTGAAAGAGTCTGTTCATGCTTAAATTTCTGTTGGCTTTCCAAGTAGTAAGTTCTTACGAAAAACAAGTCATCGGAGTTGCAGTCAGAAAGCACTGATTTCCTGTTTTGTGGCAAATGGGCTGTTCTTTTCCGTTGATGTGAAAGCTCTTGATTTTGCCAGAATACCATTTTCCTAGGCACTAAAAGAAATCAGAATTCAGTTTCAGACTAGATCTTGTCCTATGCATTTCTGGTAGTTCAGCCATCATTTAGGTACCTAAATGGGAGTTGAGCTCATTTGGAAAATTTGTCTTAGTTTTTGGTCGTGAACCATGAAAATACACCACCACCTTTGTGAAGGAATTACTAGTCAGAAAGAATAGAATTGTCACAAGAATTGCTGCTTCAGGTTTGAAATTCCTGGCTTTTAGTTCAGAACTTAACCTCCTCTGAAAATTCCAGAAATTTTTCAGACAGCCATTTACCAGTTACTTAATTGTATAATTGCACCCCTTGTTTAATTTCTGTTTTTAATTGTTCTCATTAAGGATTTACATTTGATTTACAGGAGTCTGAGATTAGAAACTGACCCTGATAACGTTTATCCTTGTGTGATTTGTCTCTGATTGTATGTGCTTTGTAAGTCTCATGTAAACAAATGTGTTAGAAGTCAGCATAGTTGTGTGTTTAGCAAGTTTCTAGCACCGACTTGAGCAGGCAGTGCTAGAGAGGGCTGTGCTAACTACACAGATACTTTACTGCAGTCAGTGACCAGGTGCTTCTCTGGGAACAATTCCTAGCATCTTGTTTCGTTATCAGATATAAAATAGGTCACTTTGTGGCTTTGAATTCTGTGGTGAATCTGCTCAGGTGACCTCACAGTAGCATCCTACAATCTGTCATGGTGGGTTGGAGCAGCAACAATTTCTTCACAGCGTGAACTTGCCACTGCCCTTGCTGGTTTTTCTTTGAAGTAGGTCAGGTCTATGAACTGCCAAGACTGTGTGGACCCCTGATTTATTTTACCATTCTAGCTTCCAGAATGCAGAGTAGAGAGATCACCTTCTTCATTCTGTCTGGGCACTGGCAGCTGAGGTGCAGAAAACGCAGGTAGTGCATGCTAGGCCTAAATCAGAAAGGCTCTCTGTAGCCTTGTACTTCAGCTTGAAGAAGGTAATCTGCAAAGGGAAGCTCTTAAAAGACTGTTTCCATTCCATTGTTTACAAATTATTCTTTTCACTCCTGTTCTCTAACTTTTCTTTGGTTTTATGGAAGTGTTACTGTTGTATGATCTGTTTGAATAGATTATGTTAGTTGCGTAACCACAGTTAAGGTTTTACTTAGGGCTATCTCAGTCTGCACAGCTCCAGGAGAAACCCTTGTATCCAGGAGAGTCATCTGGGACGCCATGCTCAGAGAGGACTGAGTTGGAGCCCTCGTGTTGAGGGAGAGGGGAGCAAGAGACAGGGAGACTATTCTAGTACATTTTGGTCGCGGGTAGACAAATCCTGTGAAGACTTGGATAACTGAAAGTATCTCTGGCTTCATCTGCCTGTTTCTAACTAGGATACCGGATGTCCAGCATCTCCTCACTAATTGACCTGCATGTACTAGAACTGCCTTGTATTTGTCTCATTGCAGTCTCGCTTGAAGCTGGGGGGGGGTTAGAAATGAATTCCAGTTACCTAAACTTTACTGATTTTTCCCATAAATATCTAGCTATGTGTGTGGCAAACTTTCCATTCTGGACATCGTACAAACTTGGTTTTCGTAAGAAAATTACTTTTAGTAAACAGCAGTATCATTATTTAAACCAATTAAACAAAACAATATAGATTATTTTTTCCTTGCCAATGAGAAATATAGGGTGCAGGACTGTAGTGTAAGATCTTTATTAAATGTATTCGAGTGACCTGTTTGAAATGCCGAGGGTCCTTTGAGCATGTCTCTGTTTGTTATACGTTTGTATAACATCTAACACGGTGACCTGTAAATGGTATGTGTTCTGCCGGAATCACAGAATGGCAGGGGTTGGAAGGGACCTCTGTGGGTAACCCAGAGCAGGCTGCACAGGACCGCCTCCAGGCGGGGCTGGAATATCTCCAGAGAAGGAGACTCCACAGCCTCCCTGGGCAACCTGTTCCAGGGCTCCGTCACCCTCAGAGGGAAGAAGTTCTTCCTCATCTTCAGCTGGAGCTTCCTCTGCTTCAGTTTGTGCCCGCTGGCCCTTGTCCTGTCGCTGGGCACCGCTGAAAAGAGTCTGGCCCCGTCCTCCTGACACCCCCCTGCAGATATTTAGAGGCATTTCTAAGGTCCCCTCTCAGCCTTCTCTTCTCCAGGCTGAACAAGCCCAGCTCCCTCAGCCTCTCCTCGTAGGGGAGATGTTCCAGTCCCCTCATCATCCTTGTAGCCCTGCGCTGGACTCTCTCCAGTAGCTCTTCATCTTTCTTGAACTGGGGAGCCCAGAACTGGACACAGTACTCCAGATGAGTCCTCACCAGGGCAGTTTAGAGGGGAAGGAGAACCTCCCTCGTCCTGCTGGCCACACTCTTCTTGATGCACTCCAGAATGCCATTGGCCTTCTTGGCAGCCAGGGCACACTGCTGGCTCATGGTTAACCTGTTATCCACCAGGACACCCAGGTCCCTCTCCATAGAGCTGCTCTCCAGCAGGTCCACCCCAAGAAAGCAAGATGCAAAAGAGTTTTCTTTTTCCAGAAAGAAAATCCGTGGGCTAGACATCTCACGTCAGTCCCTGGAATAATATGGAACAAGTCTTTACAGCAGCTGTTTCAGTGACTTAAAGGACAAAAGGGGTTGGAAACAACCCACATTGATTTATGCAGGGCAGTTGTCTGAGAAGAAGTCACTGGCTCAGGTGACAAGGGCAGAGCAGGAGATGACATTTATCTTGACTCTAGCAAGTCTTTTGACATATTCTCTCATAGTAACCCTGTAGCCAGCCTCTCAAAATATGGACTGAGTGGGTAACCTACAAAATGGGTAAAATACAGTGGACCATGGCTTAAAGGGTAGTTAGTTCAAACACCAACTGTTTACCCATTATGACTGGCATTCCTCAAGGATGGGTAGAGTTTAACACCTTCACTGATGACCTGGACCATAGCTCAGGGCACAGTCTCAGCAAGTCTGAAAGACAGCAAACTGCAGTGAACAGTCAATATGCTGGAGGGGAGGATTGCCATCAAAGGGCCCTCAAAAAAAAGGAAAGAATGCGCTGACAGGAACTTAAGTTCAAAGGCAAATGTCAAGTCCTGGAACTGAAATGGAATAATTTCATGCAACATATCAGGATGGAGACTTATTGGCTAAAAGGCAGCTCCAAGAAAAGGACTGGGGAGTCCTGGTAGACAGGAGGTTGAACAGCAATGTGCCCTACAAGCAATGAAGGCGAGCCTCATCCAGCTCTATATTGGCTAGAGCATAACCAACAGGGCAAGCAAAGTGATTATTCCCTTCTGTTTGGCACGTCTGAGACCACACCTGGAGTACTGTGTCCACTTTTGAATGTCCCTGTAAAGAAGAAGGATCAATAAAGTGGGGAGGTAACCTGGGGCCTGGAGCCTTTTTTCTCCGTGCAATAAGGAGATGCTGAGGAAACTGCATCTATTAAACCCAAAGAAAAGTTGTATGAGGAGAAATCTAACTCAGTTTTCCAGTACTTGAGGGGGAGCTACAGAGAAGATAAAGCCAGACTTTTAGGAGGTGCCCAGCAAAAGGAGAAGAGGTGACTCTTAGATGTTATAGCAACACAGATTGGACTTGTGGAAAAAATATTCGCAATTAGAATGGTTAAGCCCTAAAAGAGTCTTCTAAGAGAGGTTTTGGAATCTCCATCTTTGGAGATGTTGAAAACTTGCCCAAGGTCTTATCAAACTTATCTGATTTTGAAACAAGTCTGATTTTGAATGGGAGTTTGGAGGACAGAGAGGTCTCTTCCAGTCTAAGTTCTCCAATTGTTCTATGAAATGCTGGTCAATTTTTCAAAGGAAACCTGCATATGAATACAAAATCATTTATTTGTTTGTTTTAACACCTTCATGACAATGTTCAGAGGTAATGAGCAGACACCACTCTTTATGTTGTGTCACAGTGTCTTGTCAGTGATACCTTGGTGCCTCTGAAAAATGCCTTTGAGATTTGCAGAGTGTGCAGATGGAACTCAGCGACATGTTTTTTGCAGACTATTTCCTCACTACAGGGAGTAATAACTAGTTGAATGTACTTAGTGCACTCTTGCAACGTAATTGTGGCTCAAGAGAAAAAAGCTTCTGCTACATCCATCCTGAAATTAAAATCAGCTTTTTTTCTTTTAAGATTACACTATTTATTTTCTATCAACAACAGCCTGTCAGATATATTCTGCCAGTCAGTAAAAGTATGGGTAAGGTGAGAGAGGGAAAAAAAATCACTTGCATCTGTTTCAGTGACCCGCTGGTCTACTCATTCTAAAGTCTGATCAAAATCATAAGAACTGAAGTATGTTATGAGAAATAAAGCACCTTGCCTGTGTCTGTCTATACTATCCATCCCATGAAAATACCAGAAGGATGTAAAGGAAGTTGTTCAATGGAATTTTCTAACCATTTAAGGCTTGCAAATCCTGGCTTGGGAATTGTTTCTGAATAATTAATAAAAAATCTGTTGTTCTCTACAAGCACTGAAGAAAGGAAAGTGTATCATTCTGAAAGGCAAACATTTTCTTATACTTTAAATGCTAATTCTTTAAAATATCACAACGGTGAACTAGGTAAAACCATTATTTAGAGATTAATAAGACGAATGTGTCTTGTAAAAAGGGGTTTATTGGTCCTTACCCAGCTTTAGTAAGCAGGTTTCTACATCTAAAACTTTAATGTGCAGTTGGCACCTGTCTAAATTGAAGTCAGCAGTTTCTGTTTTCTAGTTTGTCAGTCAAAATAAACTGGAGCTCTAATCCACTGTCCACAGAATTTAATCCTCACCTCATCATATCTGGACTATGAGTGAAATTAAAACTCAGCATTGCCATTTATGTTAACAATTTTTAAATTGTTTTAAAAGAAATTTATATGTAGTCATTCTGTTCTGTTTAAAAAAATATACTAGCATTTTATATATTGGCTGCAGTGTTCCAGCTTGCTATTTCAGCTATTTAATTCATCCAGACTGGACAGCAATTTTATTGTACCATTTCTTAACAGCTGACTGAAAGAATACATAAAGGAACTTCCAAACAACATAGCTGAGTCTATATATTTGGCTACAGGTGCTTGTATAGAACTTTTTCTCAATTTGCATTAATCTCTAGGCAATTTTAAGAAATATCACTGAACACTGGGTTGGCCAACGTTCTGCCATAGGGACTGTTGCAAAACCCAAAAGCCTAAATTATCAAAAAAGTGTGGTTTACAACAAAAAAAGAATGAATGTATTCTCTACTGTATATGTATGTGTTACTGGAGGCAGTAAGACCAAGAAGAGCGTGGTCACACAGAAAAGTCAGGCTTATCATTCCCTATGTAAACTCTGGTTTCCATAATAAAGTGAAATTGTAAAGCCAGTACCAAAGTAAAATTAGATTCAAAGAATTCCTGGATTCTAATGCGTTTGGATTCCCCAAACTATGTCTTCTCCCGAATAAAGAAAAAGTCTTCAAATTTTTCAGAACTAGAACTGATTATGACTTTTTTTTTTTTGAAATTATATTTTGGTTAAACATGACATCTATTGGAAAAGCTTGTTTGGTGTGAGAAAGACTGGCTCTATAGCATATAAGTAACCCATAACAAGCCAGGAGAGGGAGGAAAGATATTTAAAAACCAGATTGATCCAGGGCTAAATAACAAATGGAACACAGGAGAAAAAAATGTCATTATTCCATGGTGTGTCTTCATTGTATTTCTAACATGCAATTCTAGTCCCAAACAATCCCAAACCAGTAAAGCAACCGTTAAAAGTACACAGAGGAATGAATGATACAAAATGGATTATCTTCAAGTACCGGGAGTGTACAAGGAAGAGAGGACTGCAAGAGGAGTACCAGAATGGTCTGGAAAATAATACGTAGACTGGAAAAGCTAATGAGGAATAGTTGTTTGTACTATTGTTACGTACAAGCAATAAAAGGCATTAACTGAAGCCAGCAGGTGGCAGATGCAAAAGAAAAGAGGAGATACACTTTTTCATACAGTGCACAGTTACCTTCTGGACCTCTTTGTTGTATGACCTGGATGTAAACTTCTGTATGAGACCAAGAAGCAAGTTGAGAAAGCAAAGAGAGGAATCCACCAAGAGCTGCTAAATGCAGAGATCCCCTTGATGTCATCTGGGAACCACCAGCCTTTTAGGAAGGAAGAGAGTTCTGGTGAACTACGATTGTATCACTATATCCCACCCCTTTCTTTATTCCTCCCTGGGCATCTGCCACTGGTCACTGTTGGAAACAGAGTACTAGTCTTGCTAGTCCTAACTGGACATTTGATCTCATCCAGTACAGTCCTTATTATATTCTCACTCCTGGAACATATATGTGTATCTTTACTGAAAGAGTGGTCAAGCATTGGAACAGGCTTCCCAGGGTAGTGGTTGGAGTCACCATCCCTGGAGGTGTTCAAAAAGTGTGTAGATGTGGCACTTTAGGACATGGTTTAGTAGGCATGGTGGTGTTGGGTTGACGGTCGGACCTGATGATCTTAGAGGTCTATTCCAACCTTAATGATTCTATGATTCCATAGGTGTTTAAGCATTCCAAAACTGAAAGATTTATATTTTCATTCTAATGCACAGGAAACAAGTTGTTCCATGAACTGTGAAGTGATGCAGCCAGGGTTGCTATGAGCTTGCATGCTTTGTTCCCTGATCTTTTTTCCTCCTGCATATAGGATGAAACAAGAGGCAAAAGATGTTTTTACTGGTTTAAATACATAGAAGTGCTGCATGCAGCAGGTGCAAAGTGATTTGACCTTTGGACCATCAAAGTAGATGAGAAGTGATATGTTGACTGTTGTTACCCGTAAAGAATCTTTCCATTGTCTAGCTCAACATAATGTAAAGTCACAGTTTTGATACCTTAACTCTTCTGTTAAATTGGTTTGAAACTGGCCTATTACCTCCAAAGCTATCAGTAAGGTAACAGATATATAGACAAAAGAAGATTAAACAAAAGCATAGACAGCTTGACTTCTTAAGCCTTATTCCTTTTGTTTTGAAACCTCAGAACTTACCATGAAGTGGAATTGCTCCTTTCCAGTCAGATTCATAGCTTTATTCTGTACTTTCTTTACTTATATACTAGGAACTACATTACACTCTCTCTCTGAATTACTATGCGTTTTAGCTGCTAAGGAGAGTTGTAGAGAACAAAGTTAGCTGCCTCATTTGACATGTCTTTCTTTCATTACAACCTGTTTGCCACTATCCATCTGTCATCCGCATGAAAAAGAAACTCCTCAGTCTCTTAAATCTGACCTGACGCACCAAAAATGAGAGTTCCAAGAACAAGAAGCAACTTGCTATTCTGTGCAAGCTGGGATGCCAGAATGCCTGGAAACTGGCATTCCACTTCAGTCTTTTCTAGGCAGGTCCCTTCCAAAATCTGCTTTTCATGTACCAGCTGTACACTGTCCTTTGCTTCCCAAAGTAGCAGGAGAGCTGGCGACATCACCCTGCAGGAAAAATGTCTCTGGGAGGCCAAGGAGGAAGGCAAAATCCATGTCAGAGGAAGGTAGACTAGGCTGGTTCTGGCTTTATGAAGAAGACTTTCCTGTGGAAAGCAAGTAGTCTTTAAGCTGTAAGCTGTCTTGCTTCTCTAAAATAGTGGGATATGAGTTCATTAATGTCTACCTGCTACCTCTGTATTAGACTTCGAAACGTTTCTTGGGCTGCTACAGATAAGAGGTTGAGTGAGGGATCTGTCAAACTGCACCACAACAAGCCATTCATTCTGTAAGTTAGACAATGAGAATCTCCTCCTTCAGGGGAAATTGCTCAAAGTATGTGTAAGCCAAACCCTGGGATGTGGGCCCTAGTTCTGAGGCAGGATTCAAGTTTGTCTTGGTAACCTGCATATTCCCTGAGTTGTAGCACGATTTCTACCAATATTCCTGTGAAGCACTGAAGGATAATATGTTATTTTTAAGAATTCAAATAGTAATGGGTGTGTCCCCCTCCACCACCCTTGGATTAAATATCTCATGTCTTCTGACAATGACTCTGCGGTTACTCTGAAAACCGTGCCTGTACTGTACTGGCAGAGGTGACAAACCTGGGAATTGTATTAGCAATTATTCAAGTTAAAGATTCCTGAAGAATCACTAATCAAACAAGAGTTCAATTTTACTCCTAAATTAAGACAACAATATGACGCCAGAAGGATTAGTCAAATCTGTCTACCAATTGCATTTCAATGGTTCTGAGAAAAAAATCATATAAACATCTACAGAAGCATGTGCAGAGCATTTAAAAAGCAGGGGCAAACCTTTCCTCATTTGTCTTCTATGTTTGATGGAACTATAGAAAAACTGCATCTGCATTCATTTATGGAAATTGTCTTTATCCTCAAATAGCAAAGGGGATAAAGAAGAGACAAAAAATCATTACTCCATGGTGTGCCTGCACTGTGTGTCCTACATGCAGCCGTGGAAAAAGAAGAGTGATGAAAGGTAAGGGAATCATTTCATTCCTCAAAGGGTACTTGCCTATATGTACATGGGCAAGTCTTTCAGTGATTTGAGCTCAAGGTCTTTCAGTGTAAGATCAAGAATCACGTCCGCCCAGAAATTCCTGTTTCTCTCTAAACAAAGACTATCTTTGGTCAAATCATCCCCTCTGTTGCTATACATGAACCACTGTCAGATTCTTCACAAGGACACAACAGGAGCAGCAGCAGATGCTCCTGCTCAAGAAATGTTAGGGGTATGTATTTTCCTTTTTCCTTTTTTTTCTTTTTTTGAAATACCCATTTCATATCCACTCAGTATTTACCTGCCTGCCGATACCCTGGTCCCAAGTGCTGAACAAAGATTCTGTTTCTGTGTATTTGGAATACACTAGTTAAAGCTCAGATATTAATAAATTGAAATGTACAAAAGACAACTTTAACATTCCATCATGCCAGTACACGTACACACACTCACACATACATCTATTCCTTCAGAAAATAACCTCAGCCTACACTGTGACAACAGCAGTAGAAAATAAAGCTCCTGTGTTTAAATCATAATCCTGCAATTAATGCAGCAGGGAGCAGATCCAACATCATCTGTCATCCATGCAGAGTAGAAAGTGGAAGAACACATGCAATAACTAAAGTATTGCTTGAGTTCTTTTTATCAGTCCAAAGAAATTTCCTTATAAAGGTTCACAAACAAGGTGAATTAATTTGTTCCTTATATTTTATTCTTTTTTTTAAGACGTAGTGTTTAAGCTCTACAGTAATTAAATATGAACATGCTGAAATTTTTTGTAACATATTTTACCTCTGTTGTTTCTACAGAGCTGTCACTACCAGATGATTTATCTCACCTCAGAAGGTTAAATTGTTTCATGAGATAACATTTTCCCTTCAGCCCCATAGAGCCCCAGTGGGCATATTTCTGGATGCATTTTAAAGAACAGAACCAGCTGTGCATCTCATTATGTGAAAGGTCTGATCAGACCAGTCTCATTTTAAAATCAACAGAACTGACAGAAAGATTGTTTTGCTACAACAGAGCGATTCGCAGCTCCAGTACAGGTTGATGCCAAATTTTTAAAAGGCTTTAATAAGCCAAGCCAGCCAGGAGTCAGAACATGATGTAGCTGTGCGGCGTTGCTGCAGAGCCTGACATCCCTGATCAGCCATAAATTAATTTTCACAAAGAGTAGAGGAAGACATTCAGAAAGGAGTAATGTGCTCTGATACTGTCAATCTTATCAGCATGATATTCCATTGACATTCTAACCATTAGCTATGAACCTATGTAAAGGTTACAAATTAAGTAATGAGATGAAATTAAGAAAAGATAAATTTTGGAATGAGGAGCTGAAAATGAGTAAGGTCCGCAAGGCAGGAGCAATCTCAAATACAACTGTTGGGAAATCTGATTTCCAGGACTACATTGGACATAGAGTTGGAGAGTATGCAGAAATATGAATACTGCTGTGGGCAGGCATTTGGCCCATAGTTTTGTAATTTATGCAATATTGCTATTAGAGTGAGTTGACAATCTTTCTGCAAAACAACTTTTTTTCTGGAAAATGCTGATTCTTGTAGGACAAGTATTCTTTTGTATAAATATATCATTTTTGATGAAGCCGTAGCTGAGGATTGTGTCTTATGTCTAGGGGAGAATCACAGGTAAACCTCTGAAATGGTCACCTGCTCAGCACAGGACATGGGGCCACTCTTTTTCCATGCTAAAGCCAGACCCCCCTACAGAAACACATGTGTGAGCCTACAGAGAAAAATCACAGAAGGAGGAACCATTTTCAGTAGTCCACTTCTGGGGACAGTCCTACTGGGAGGAGAGGTCTCAGGTTCTGGACCTTTTCCTGATGACTTTAATGTTTTTTGGTACAGGTGAGATGTGGGAAATGTTTGCACTGAGACACTTATCACACTTCGAACCATGAAAGAGAGATTCAGCTTAGGCACCTAGAAACCATTTCATAGAAAACAGAGGCATGCATGTACTTCAAGACTTGGATTTAGGCAGCCCCGAACTGCAGCGATTTCAAATAGCACATTAGCACTTAAATACTGCATCGGTCCTTCAAAAGCACTGCAGTCTCTGGTGGTCTGAAATCAATTGTTAAGTTTTATGGACAGAAGCAGTCACTAATTAATTACGCTATTTATCCCTTATCAAATTAAACTGGCCTGTTAAAATATCAATACAATCCATTCAGCAAATTAGCTGTATTCTGTGCATAGTTACCCACATTTTCTGAAAGCAGAGGAGTAGTAGTCTGGTTTTAGTCCCTTATAAAATTACAAGCTCAAACAACCCCCACTGAATGTGGGTGTGCTTATGAAGGTCTAAACGTACAGATCTTCCCAGAACGTATGAGACGTCGGTGATCCTTCTTTTCGCTGACAAGGACACGCTCATCGTTTCCATGGTGGCATGAGGTACCTTGCAGAATAGGGTTCATCTGCTTGTGAATGACACCATGCTGATACCTTGGAAAAAGTTTAGTTTCTTATTTATGCATACAGTGTAAAAGCCTCAGGGACAGCTGGGCTATCAGTGATCTGCTCCAGAAGGACCAGGATCAGTCCTGCCTAAGTCCCCTCCCTCATCCAGCTGGAATATGGGTGGAAACAAGTACCCAGGCTTTTTAAAGTCTTGTGGACCCACTTATGGGCTGGTGTCCCTATAGGGACAATAAAGAGAGGATACCAGGACTCAGGGGCTCATTATGAAGTACACCAGCCAATCAGTCTGGATAAGGGCTTGGTGACTAGCCCTTCTGAGTACAATGATGCTTCACAAATATTGGGTTGCTCTGGAACCCTTAAAGTCAGAATGCCTTGCACAGACAATTTCTGCAACAAAGCAAAGTGTCTGAGCACCTCCAGACAGAAATTCATTCAGTCATCTTAGTTACTCATCTTTGGCAAGAGGAAAGGGTAAAGCCAGACGACTACCTTAGAACACGTGGATAAGGAATTGGATGGATAAGAAATTGGTTGGAAGGTCACAGTCAGAGGGTAGTCGTCAAAGCCTCCATGTCCAAATGAACACTGGTGACAAGTGGTGTCCCTCAGAGGTCCATACTGGGACCGGTGCTGTTTAACACTGTCATCAGTGACATAGACAGTGACATTGAGTGCACCCTCAGCAAGTTTGCAGATGACACCAAGATGAGTGGTGCAGTTGACACACCAGAAGGACGGGATACCGTCCAGAGGGACCTGGACAAGCTTGAGAAGTGGGTCTGTGTGAGAACCTCGTGAGGTTCAACAAGGCCAAGTGCAGGGTCCTGCATGTGGGTCGGGGCAACCCCTGGTTTCAATACAGGCTGGGGGATGAAGGGATTGAGAGCAGCCCTGCTGAAAAGGACTTGGGGATACTGGTGGATGAAAAGCTGGACATGAGCTGACCACATGTGCTCACTGCCCAGAGGGCCAACTGTATCCTGGGCTGCATCAAAAGAAGCACGGTCAGCAGGTCGAGGGAGGGGATTCTGCCCCTCTACTCTGCTTTGGTGAGACCCCACCTGGAGTCCTGAGTCCACCTCTGGAGCCCTCAGCACAGCAAAGACATGGACCTGTTGGAGCGGATCCAGAGGAGGCCACAAAAACGATCCGAGGCCTGCAGCACCTCTCCTATGAGAAAATGCTGAGAGAGTTGGGGCTGTTCAACCTGAAGAGAATAATGTGGGGAAACCTTCTAGCAGCCTTTCATTATTTGAAGGGGGCTTCTAAGAAAAGGGGGGGACAAGCTTTTCAACAAGGCCTGTTGTGGCAGGACAATGAGCAATGGTTTTAAACTAAGCGAGGGTAGTTTTAGACCGGTTATAAGGAAGAAATTTTTTACCATGACAGTGGTGAAACCCTGGAATGGGTTCCCAGAGAGGCAGTGGAGTCCCCATTCCTAGAAACATTCAAGGTCAGGTTGGATGGGTCTTTCAGCAACCTGATCTAATTAAAGATGTCTTTGCTTGCTGCAGGGGGGATTGGCTAGATGATCTCTAAAGGTCCCTTCCAACCCTAAGCATTTGATGCTTCTATGATTCTATGAATAGACACCAAACCCTAAACCAGTCAGTTTAGCTGAAGGTTCCTCTGACTGAGGTGGGCATCCAGCTTCTTTGAATGATACTTCTCTTCCTTAGGTTCCTTCCACGTCTTATGTAGCTCCTATTTACAAGACTCCATCTACTTTAAGTTCGTAAGACTGAAATTCTTCCATGACCTAAATAAACTTAGAAAGTCCTTTGGATAATGTAACCTGATAGATATCCTTTGATCTTGTATTTTATGGAACAAAATAGATGTTTTCACTTTGTCCAGCTTTAACATTACTGAAGATACGAATATTCATTACCCTAAACTGCAGCTACAAATATAAATAATTTATGCATACATAAAGAGGTTTTTCATAACAAAAATAGCTTTTATAGTGCAATTCTATTATGTACAGACTATTTGCAGTTCTGAGATCATAGGGTCAATAGATTCTTAGACTTTTTTATGAACATCTTGCCAGCTAGAGCAGAAAGTTAATGTTTTTGCTGCCTTAACCTGTTAAAAAAAAAGGAGAAAAAGGCAAATTATTTATTTCAATGAGCTTCTAGAACTGATTTTTTTCTTTAATATATCTGAGGAGGAACTCAAGATAAAACAAAATTCCCTGCTTTGCCACATGCTTTTAAAAACATGTGCTACTCTTTAACATGTTCCATGTGTCATGAAAGTTACTTCTGTCACTGACTGTTATTTACATAGTTGCTCCAAAAAAAGAAGATACAAATGAAAACTTCGTTGAATTAGAGGAGTAAAATAAAGCCTGATCCATCCCCAGCTGGATGTCATCTGTGTGTGTGTGTGTTTGTGTGAGGGTGTGTGTGTGCATCTTCAGCGTGGGTTTTTTCATGGCTCTTATCAAAAAGCAGAGAATATCTACTGCCAGCACAAATGAGTAGGAGCACAGGAAAATTCTTCCTGCCTCACTGGGGTCTATAGATCACAGTGACATAGAAAATGCACAGCAGATAATTACCTTTTCAGCATATTAATTAGAAGAGCTGGTTTGCACTATAATGTATAACACTACATGCACAGTGACAGTAAATTTAATTTTTAAACAACACAAAATTTAACATTTGCTTAATTATGCTCTGCATGAGCCTTAACAGACCAACAGACAACTTATTGTCTTCTACAGATGTTAGAACAGTGCTGTTGGACCCACACAGTACACAAGCACTGCCAGGCACACACATGATGGATTTCACTTCATTCTCATGCACAGGTATCCGAAATACATCTAGTGTGCCTGAGACATCTCCAAAGAGCTGGCAGATACAACACAGGACCAGCAGAATTCATGTCTTTCTTCAGTGGCAGTTAGACACTAGCCTTCTGAAATGGCACTGAAATGATTGAATGGAGATGAAGATGGACTGGGATGGGAATCATTTTGGGGCTAACCATTCTTAGAGTCTACATGTAGGTGCCTATATATCAGGTAAGTGTCTGTGGTCTTACTGAAGTCACTTCAGTGTAGTCAGTGTAGGTATCGCCTAGCCTCCAGTTAGCCATAGCCTCTGAGGCTATGTGTCACCTTCAAGTCATGAATTCCATCTGCTAGCCATCTACAGATACCTTGGTTGTCCTTTTGTGTCTCAGGCAGCAGGAAGTACCTATCTTTAGGAGGATCTTTGTTGACTGTGGGCACACCTTAGACATCTATTTGCAAGCTCATACATAGACACCTAAAGATAGGTACCTCTGATCAAGCCATGAATTCCTTATGTCCTTAACAGAGAAACTAGAAAGGCTTGCATGAAGAATATTCTGTGGATTCTGAAAAATATACTTTTTATTATATATGGATCATATAATGTATGCAAAGTCTGGATTTCTAAATCCTTTTCTACAACATAAATCAGAAGAAAGACTTGAAATGTCACTAAGTATGGAGTGAAGGCTTAGTAGTAAAAATAATCATGAGATCTCTCCTGCAAAGCATATAATGCATTTCGTTGGAGGAAAGGCATTGCTAAGACTGAAAAGAGACTGCAGAGGATTATCAACATTTTTTAGGGCTTTTAGCCTCTGAGTCATGAGGCAAGATTAGTGGCACAAAAAGAACCAAGATTACACAGAACTCTGTCCCATTCGGAAAACAACATAACAAAGTCATGTTGAGAAACTCTTTGATACTGTGACTAATGCAAAAACGTGATGCCTTGATGTTGGCTTACACTTGGGAAAGTGATTTTACTAGAAGTTCTGCAAATCTTCAAGTACTGCACTTTATTCAGTCAGGAAGGAGTTGGCCTATTCCAGTGAGGGAGGAATAACTCTAAGAAAAAAATGTCCTCTGTCTCTCCTTAAAAGCTTTTAATTTTGAGCTCCATAAACCAAGGCTGGAGAGATGGCAGCTTTACCGGTAAAGGGATTTTGTCTGAAGTAGAAGAAAGGCTTAGTTCAACTGAGATTGATTCCCCTACCAATAAATTCCCTTGCCAGTATTTTTTTTCCTTTCCCCCCTGTAGACAGCATTTCCACAACAGTGGTGGCAGAAGACACCTGATATTTTTTTTTTTCTGTTGCCTATTCTAACCCTGTGGGAATCGTGTACACAGAAGCAAATCTGAAGGTAAGTAGAGACATAGACATAAGGAAGAAGAGGAAGTGGAAAAAGCCAGGACAAAAGTATTGCACAACGCACAAAGAAATTAAGTTTTCTCTTTTCTTCATAATACTGTTTCTTTGTTTCCACACTGAAGAGTGATGATGCTGAATGGCAAAGTGGGGTTGGGAACTGTTCTGGAAGCAACTAAGACATGAAGTGGTATCTTCTCCCTATTGAGGTTGTAAGCACCCAGCAAAGAGAGCACAAAGCCACAGAAAATCACAAAATCAGAAAATGTAGGAGCTGTAAGAAACAGGATTGCCAGAACAAGTTCAGCTTTGTGTCATAATTCCCACTTGTTTTTTTATTTCAAATTCTCACTTAAGCTGGCTAAGCTTTCACAGGCTTTCTGTCAAAATTACCTTCAGTGCTACTACTATTGAATCTCCTTTTACCTGCGTCTCTAGTGAAGGAGACTGGAGACTAAGGCAAGAAATCCAACAAATACTTACACAAGGGAGAAACTTTACAAATTGAGTATGTCCTATGGGACCCAAAAGTATTTTTATGACTTGCTGGAATTGGAAGGCAACTTAGGCATAAAAGAGCAAAAGGATAGAGAGCCAAGGGGGTGAAAAAGCTGTTAGATATAGTTTGGGAGAACAGGAAACACATCTGTGCTTAGGTTTTTTTTTCTTTTCTTTTTTTTTTAAAGTTCCATTCAAGGATAAAAAAAGAAAGGGGAAACAGACTGAGGAACAAAATCAAATAGCATAGATGATGGTATTGACAAGTGGACCACTGTCCTCTTGTTTCTTAAAACAAAATTACTTCTAGATGGTATAAGGGAAAATTTATAGGAACCCAGCAAAGCTGCTTAACTCATTGACTTCTTTCTCTTTTCAGTACACAAGGTCCTCTGGTAAAAGCCTTGGCTTGTGGGGTTTTGATGTCATACCTCATTAGCTGTAGCCATCATTCTGCATACCCCTGAGCTGTTTGCACAGCATAATTTCTCTTCTGGCACAAAGGTCTACCACTGAGACCATAATGGGGGGATCAAGGTCACTATATTCTCAAATCAAAACCCGTGGGCATGGATCTGAGTAGAAAGCATTGTCCTAAGAGCTATGGATGGTACAAAAAGGATTCTTCCAGGACATGAATCTTTGAAAACTTTTGTTTCAATGAAGAATATTTTTAAAAGCTTGACTTACAGAAAAAGATTGCCAAAGTTTTTTCTAGCTGAAAACGTTTATAGATCAGAAGTAATTTTGAGGACATTACTGAATGTTGCAGATTTATTTTGCAAGATGAATTTATGCAGATTTTAGACATTAACAATAAAACTGAATAACTAAGAGACTTGAAACAGACTCTGTGGATTAACACATCTTCATGACATTTTATGGCACACTGCATAGACGTATGAAATTATTAAATCAAAGTAAGATGTGATTGAAATAATTTCAAACTACAAATACACCTCTGACCAAATGTTGTTCAAAAGTGGCAGTGTCATGCTTTTGGGTCCCCAGATCTGAAGTACATTAGAATTAATTATAAAGTCCTATACTATCTACATTGCTCTAATTGTTCTAATAGTGTGAGATCTACTGAATGTATTAAAGCAATTAAAGAGCTGTCTCATCTGTCTTTGCCTATAAGGTAATAAAGGGTTTCTTGAGAAAAGTCACGACTATATGTACTTGCGAGTTCTGCAACAAAAAACATTTCAAAAGAAATCTGTTTTATAATGGGGAAATGGTTTCCACTTACTGTTGAATGACTTGAATCTTCCAAAATCCAACTCATTGTTTAAACTTCTACTTTTCAGAGTTCTGTAGCACCCAAAATATAATCTATATTCTTTTTACAGTCTGAGAAAGATATTTGATATGATGTCCTTTTCAAGTACTTGATGAGTGAAGAAGCTCACTTCCTCATTACAGCCTTCTCTGATGGGCTGTCAACAGCTTTCAATATTTCCTCGACTGGAATTCAACAGAAGAGGTGCAGTTCATCTCAGGAAACAAGCGTTTTATAGCATCAAGGTATTAAAAAATAGTGGACACTGGACACTGACCCCCAGTTCAAGAGTGCTAGAGACTTTATTTGGAAAAATCAAGATGAAGACCTGAGTAACAATAATCCAGCAGGTTTAAGGAGCTTGCTTATATTCTATGATCATCACGAAACTTACTTTGATCTCTCAGTCAAGTCTTTGCACTGGAAAAACCACCATTTCTCAGTAGGTCAGGGTGACCTGCAGAATCGAGTCTATAGTTAAGAATTTCTCTAAAATAGAAGTTTCAGTAACAGTTCAGGCATAAGAAAGTCGCATCATAATCCAGTGTCTTATTGCAGAACTTCAGTTCACTGTCTCGCTATGTTTGCTGGCAAGGGTTCATGTTTTGACCTACACTGTGGAGCAGATCAAAGCACATAGCCAATGGGAAATACAAAACTTGTAATGAAAGAAAAAAAAGAAGACAGTGGAGAAAAGAGGAGAGGAGAGGAGAGGAGAGGAGAGGAGAGGAG
>Ga0065711_1034778_pt1 | contig 23249 bp, 17 predicted proteins | sample Hoacrofraction12_FD_59098 | JGI IMG/M metagenome (GOLD analysis project Ga0065711, IMG submission 59098) | Hoatzin crop microbial communities from Cojedes, Venezuela - Epithelial fraction 12 v2 (version 2) | ecosystem: Host-associated > Birds > Digestive system > Esophagus > Crop | place...
GAGAGGTAGTGGAGGCCCCATCCCTGGAAACATTCAAGACCAGGTTGGACAGGGCTCTGAGCAACCTGATCTAGTTAGCGGTGTCCCTGCTCGCTGCTGGGGGGTTGGACTAGATGACCTCTAGGGGTCCTTTCCGACCCAAAACTTTCTATGATTCTATCTGCTCTGCCCTGTCTCTCTTTGGCCAATCTTTCAGTGAAGCTGTGAACTTTACTGTGTAACTGAACTTTACTGGTGTAAACTGTGGTAGACCTGGTGGGTCCAGAGCCATTTTCCTTGGCCTGAATATGATCTAAGGGGAGCAGATCACTTGGGGATGGTTTAGTTACAAAGATGCACTGCAGGCCTGACAAACTGAGCACATACTTTTGTATTTAGGAGCGCATCAAAAACATTACATCAGAGTGTTCTGCCACTTGCTAGCGTATGCATTAGTATTGCTTCTCCTCCTTCTGTCCTTCAGAAGTACATGATGAGGTGTGGCACAGGTCCAAAAGGCTCCAAAAGCACTGGGAGAAGGGGCTGAGGCAGATCTTCCATTTCTTTTCTCCATTACAAGACAAAGGCTGCTGTGTAAAATAGCCCCAGGCTGACTTTTCCGTTTGTTCCCTCCTCCATGGTTGCTCCTGAGCTTCACCTCTGTGAGGGCAGCTAAGTCAACTGGAACAGCCACCAACTTTTTTTGTAGGTTGGCATGAGGGAAAAGTAATTATAAAACACTCAGGGATAACAGACACCTGAAGTAGCAGTATGGATAATACAGTTCTGGTGCTGTAGCTCATTTTGTAGCCTGTTTCCAAGTGCCTGACTGTGTCAGGGAAATAGAGGTGTCCTTAAACACTGATGGATTGTGTGCCTAGAGAGGCAGCATCCTGGGAGTCTGGCTGCAACGTAATCAAATTATTTCAAGAAATTTTTGAGGGTCTCGTGGGCTTGGCGTGATACCTGTGAACTAAACTAGTGGTTCCTACCGCTCACTTTTTCTTCCACACCAGTCGTTGCTGACTGGCCATGGGACACCAAAGTCTTGAAACTGACTGGTACGGAGAGCAGAGCCTTACTCCAACTGCACATGCTGCTCAGCTGTTTACAGTGACCACTGGGGAGTGCTAGGTTTGGGTCTAGTTGTTTCTCCCTAGTTCCAGAACAAGAAAATTTGACAGAATTGGAGCAGCCTGAGGAGCCATCCTAATGGCCAAGGTCTGCTCAGGTAGCGTCCTTCTCTGGGCCATAGAGCATCAGGAAAGCAAGCTTTTCCATCATGTGCCTGGAAAACTTCACCATCCTTCTATCTGTCCCTCCCAAAGCAGCTGAGGTAGCTTTTGTTGCCTTGCAACTGAGATTCCGTCAGGCTTGTGATGAGTAGCAGACTTGACTCAGAAATCACTGTGAAGGTGCAGGTACTTCTTTCTTCAGTGCAGGAGCTGGAACCTCCTGTTGTTTCCTGAGCTTGGTACCTCCATGTCCTCTAAGTGCAAGAACAAAGCATTCCTTGTAATATCTGAACATCCCGGTCTCCCATTTCCTCTTTTTCCTTTGTACTTACTAATTAGCCTGTTCACTTCACTGTTCGTCTCCTTGATTAAATTGTTTTCATAAATCATCTCTCCCGTGTTCTCTGTGAACAGATCTGTTTTGAGATGATGGGGCCTCTTGCCCTGGGTTCCTTGTGGTCAAGATTTCTTTTTCTCTGTTGGGAGGCTGACATTTGCAAAGTTATTAGCAGAAATTAAAAACCTGCCCACTTCAAAATGTGCTGGTTTGATCATGTAATTCCACACACTGCCTGGATTAAATTGTAATATGGGAGAATATAGGTTAAAACCGTCACTGATGTTCAGCAGTGTATTGTGAATTCTTGTGAATATTTGTTGTTTGACTAAGCTTGGCTAATGTACTACTGTGTTATAACATATATGCTTTTTAATTATTATAAAACTTCACATTTATGTGTATGGCTGGGAAAAAAAGGGAGACAAACATCCTCCTTGGGAGAAGGGCTTGCTCATAAATTGCTGTTTCCTGAGTCAGCACTAGCACTTTATTTCTGCTTGCTGATGAAATGGACCAGGCGTTAAGACATCATTTATTTTGAACTTAATGGACCTTCCAACAGCTACCTCCTGCAATTTCACAGCTTTTCTGCTGCTAGCTATTTTTAACACATTGAAGCTTTAATTTCTGATATGATATTTGGTTAGCAACTGGGATTTCTTCTGAAGTGTTGCACACTTCACTCAGTGTGCTTTCATACACAGCAATGTGGTCTTATCTGATACAGCTCTTCTGTGAACTCTGAATGCCCCTTAGTGACCTGGAAATCCAGTGCTGGTTTACTTTCAAACCTTTTCAGATTAGGATGTGAAAAACAAAATTACAGAAGGAAAAAAAAAATTCTTGTTATTCAGATAGGGTCTAAAAACATACACATCCTTCCTAAGCAATAATTATAACAATGTGAGCGGGGATGCATAAGCTGTGCGGGTTACCTCACCCTAACCTCTAACACACCTTAAGGACCTTGTATAGTTTTATTATTTTAAAGGTGCAGTAGCATAAAAGAACACAGAGTAATGCAAAAAAGCCTTGCTCAGTGATTCACATTTCTTTCTTTTCACTTTGAAACTGTAGAAAGAGGGTGGCTTTTCTGTTTTTAACCATTCATATAGCAAAATTATGCTTCTGAAACACATTAGAGGGGAAGAGTGCAGGAGTGACAGAAGGTGGGTAAATAAATAGAAATGAAGCAATTTTGTTTCTTTTTTTTCTCTGTGCTCCTTTTGTACCCTTTGCAACAAGGCTTTAGGGGAAAACATGGTGCTCTTCAACTGGGGAAAAAAGAGCCAGGCACTGATAGAGCAGAGTCCTCTCTTCAGACACCAGGGTAGTCCTGTGGCTGGTCTGTTCCCACTGGAGTTGAAGCAGCAATTATTCCATAAGTAGGATAACAAACTGGTGCAGTTCAGTGGGTTGTTGTGGCCCCTTTTGATGAGCTGTTTGAAACACTGTGACACAGTCAGTGTGTAGAAATCAGGCTGAAGTCTCTTACCTAGATATCCAAGGAATGTGCTTTAGCAGTGGTTTGTTGTCTAGAAAATGTGGACAAAATATGTCATTTACTTTTTGTCACCAAAAATAAAATCTAAGCCATGAAAATTAATAAAAGATGATCTTGTTATATCCATGGTGAAGCTGATTATGATTTTCTACCCTTCTACTCTGCTTCATCCAGACTGCTGTCCTGTAACCGCCAGTGAACGTACATGAGGTTTATTCAGGTGAGGTCTCATGCTGAAATTAATTTACCTTTCAAGATCGCAGTCTTGTTATGATGCAGGTTTGTCCTTATCAAGAAGACAATGCATCAGTAAAGGTTGAACAAGTCTCTATAACAATGTATTAACACTCCTGCCTGCAAGCAGGCCACAGATAGACTGAGTGGGTTAAACAGAGTAAAATTAGAAGCATAGAGTGTTGCTGGATGTTTCCTGTGCTTCAGGATAGTAACAGCCATCCAGCACTTCTACTCTGAAGACTGCTCTGAAGACACTTACGGTCTAGGCAGAGAATGGAAGCTCCTGCCTTTGGTCCTCTGAATCCCTCTGAGGTGTGTGTCTTTCCATATGGGTATTGCCAGCAATGTTCAGTTATACCTTATCCAAGAGCTAGGTTTTCCGGCGCTCAAGCAACCAGCTATTTCCTGTTGGTGTCCAGGGAACTGGGCATCAAACAGTTCAGAAAACCTCCACCCACAAACAGGCTGCTTGACCGTGGCTAAATTACCTCTGATTATATAACTTGTATCTCAAGTCACTTAATCCTTCAGGTGACAAAACCCACGGAGAGTTTGTATTTATATTTTAAAATGTCATTTGTATGTGTCTTGATACCATTTGTCTGTAGATAAATAAATAATTGAATAGCCAGGATGACAAATACTTTGTTGTCACAGCTCTCTGATGCTTGTGACAAATGACTCCAGGTCTTTTGTGCATTATCTCTCTTATTTTGTTTATTTTAGCACCCTCCAAGTCACTCAAAGTTTATGCAGCTGAAGACAAGAAGCAGTGTTGTGCCTTTGTTTCCTGACAAATGTTACTATTTGTGCGTTATCTTGGTTCTCCCTACTCCTCTCTGCACCCCCCACCCTGGCTCCGAATCACTTTGTGCAATTTTATCCAGTACCAGCAGAAGGTCAGGGGACTTGCTTTCTATACGTAGACACCCAGTGTGGGAACTGCCTCTGCGGTCCCCACAAAACAAGGAGCGGAGCTAATGCCTTTTTTGCTGTCAGGTAGTTCTGGTGTTAAAATATTGGGTAAGACCTGTTTTCAGCTCACTCTCACTGAAGCGGATTTGAAGCCTCCAGCTCCTCCAGGTGCGGTCTAGCACCCACTGAGAAAAATGGGGGGAGATGGTTCCTCTCTGTTTACAGTGCATGGAATATATAAACGTTTCGTAAGCAATGGGTGAGCATGACTTAAGAGATTAAAGGCTGATTACCAGTATCTGCCAGGGATAGCTGTGATCAGCTACTGGAAGGCCGCTTTCCTGCAGCCATTTCTGTACTGTGTATTTGATTGTCATTGAATTCGACACGTAAACATTACTGGGACCTCTCTGAGGTTATGAGGTGGTTGCAGAGTATCTCAAAAGATGCACACAGCCTTGATGATCAGCCCTCTGAATGACTCAGACCTTGCGTACTCACAGTACTTACCGTTCAGGGTTAGTGCATATGACGCAGTGTACACTGGGAATATCAACCCTGTACAAGATGGTTTTGCCTACTGTATGTCTTCTCAGTGTGGCACAGTGGGCCAGGTTGAGGCTGGTCTGATTATCTGCTGGTGGAGCCAGAGTCCTGGAGGGCTGAGAACTGGTGCTCCCTTTGTGGAGTCGCACCAGGTGGTTGGTATAGACATACTTAGAGAGACAAAGCAGCTCTGACCCGGTGATTAAGAGAGAAATAAAGCTCTTAACAAAGCTGCACTGAACACTTCAGATCATAAACCCCCTAGAGTGTTCATGTCCTTCCTTGCCCTTCTAGAAACCAAAGCTTTGAATTTTTTAAAGCCCCTCTTATTAATTTAGTAAGCATTCACTGTGTTCTTATAAACATTTGTGCAGAGTTCAGTGGAAGGAGGTGGCCTCTGCTAGAGAAATGGTAGAAATCAGATATTTTGATTATGTTCAAATTAGCGATATCTTCTTAAATAAGCCCTGTTTTCTCAAGTTGCACTGCAATAAATGTGCTGCTGCATGCAGTCACACCTTATGTTACTGTGACTGTCCATCTGGTACGTGGCTTTTGAAAACATCCCAGGAATGTGATTTGAACGTAGCGGAATGTAAGAATGAACTCGCTGGCCTGCCCCGGAGTTTGCTAGTGGGCAAGGCAGTTTTCTGAGACCTTCTGATGGCGGGTGCCAGGCCTTAGTTCCATGTGGAAGCGACACGAAGTTTTGTGCTGGACTTCAGTAACATACTGGGTAATTATTTGTCAATATAGCTTCGAGGGTATAAACTCGTACTGAAGTGGATCAAACAGACAAAGGCTGTTAAAAGAATTGGAGCAGAAATGCTACAAGTGACAAGAATCTTGAATATCAGGCTCCTACCCTGTCACAAAAGGTAAAAAGATGTGCAACGTAAGTATGGCAGTTACACATCTGTGCTTAGCAGGCCACATAAAACAGCCATCTCTCTTGGGGCTTTAACGTTTCCAAGCACTTTGCTGCTGTGCAAACACCCCAGCCCTTCAGAACTTGGGCATTTCTGTTATCGAGAAGAAAACCCATATCCAGCCTCCTATGAGACGTGCATGTACACAGGCTGTTCTGCCCAAGTAGACTTACGCTGAAATCTTACTTTCTTAAATGCCATGCAGCACTATTTCTTTTCTGCAATATTGTGTGCTTACTCCATAGCTTATGTTGTTCACCAGTGAATTTGTGCTGCCTATGGCATTAGAATGGAATCATGAAAATAGTGCTTTGCAAAAGAGCTTGTTCTCTAGAAGATGACTTAGGGCAGTGTCACTCTGGTGAAGTTTCTTCATAGTCACAACAATACAAGAAAATACTAAGTCTTTGCCACCAGAAATGGCCAAATGTGGTCTAGGATCCATTCATATTTTGCTGAAGAGTCATGGGCTAGCAGGAGAGCCTCTTCAAGCTTGCTCAAGCATTTTCAAGCTTGGTGCCTGAATTGCGTGGATGTGTGGGAGTTTAAACAGAATAACAGTACTCCACTCAGCTGAATTCACAGCACTGTTTATTATTGATTATTGTGGGTGTAGTTGTCCATTATCTGCTTGGGAGATAAAGTCATAATGCTGGAATTGTTCTACATGGTAAGACTCAGATTTGAGGAAAGTCAGTTGTGTTGAGAATTCTGAAAACATCAGTTGTGGTTAGCCCAAGAACTCAATACCTAGAAAGGAAATTAGGCAAATAAAGCAGTTTACAGAAAAGCTGACAACCTCTGTCTGAACAGTTCAGCACCTAGACAGCAGGAATGGAAACTGATAATCCAGGAAACATTCAGGTGTACCACCGTGAACAAACACACAGTAATCTGCCCAGGAAGCCAGGTGTCAATGATGAACTACAGTGCAGAGACTGGTTTACAGTCTAAAAGATGACAGAAATACCCTTTCCAAAATTTCAGTGGTGGTTGCTAATAGTAAGCTGAATATTATTCAAATACCCAATTCTTTACTGAATTTGTTATCAGTCTACTCTCACTGACTTTGTGTAGTAATGTGTTCAAGATTTGATTTGGAATTTCCTACACTGGAATTTAATTAAAACTCAAATTTATTTTGAAATTTCTTCATGCTTGCAATTTGGGGACTGCAATTCTTCATGCATTAGTTCTGTTTTTTTAATTCAGAATAAGCATGCTGTAGAACCAGAGGTGCTTAAATCCAGTCTGTTCTTTATGTGGAAAAACATAATGCATTAGGGGTCTCTGCAGCAGCTCTGGTTGCACATATCCTGCCAGACCTCTCTGGGGAATCTGTTACTTCATGACTCCTCGTACCCAAAAGAATAAGGGTTCAATCCAGACTGACTGGTGGACTGGAAAATTGAGGATGAAGGAAGTATCAATGAATTTTATATCCTCTGATATGACGAGGACAGCCTTCAAATTGGGAGATCAAGAGGTGAGTTAGAATTTATGCTTGAAATGCGTGGACACATGTTAAGCAGTATTATAGGCAGCCACCAGCTCTAGCAGCTCGAGACCTTGGGGATTCATCCTGCCTGGCGGCTGGAGCCTGGTCCATGAGCCCAGAGGCCTCTGTCTCAGACTGATGGACGCAGCTGCTGCTTTCCCATTTGCAGGTTCAGCCAGTATTGAAGCTAGCATGTGTCCCAGAGACAGACATGCACACACACACAGACAGAGGACACTGACACGGCTGGTCACAGGCACTGCCACAGATGAGGCAGCACCCACATACAGGACTCACGTAAAACATAAGCACAGACAGCCAAGTCTGCTCCTCTTTAGCTGGTAAAGATGGAAGTTCACTACTGAAAGCGTGTGCACTCCTCCCCCCGATTCATAAACACACATATGGCTGGGACTTGTACTGGCACGGCCCACCCCTCAGTCCATCCACCACCCCCACCCAGCTCCTGAACCCTTTTACACACTTCAGGGGTGTCCTTCTCACCACCTTGTCCAACTAATGGATCCAGAGCTCACGCACTTGTCTCACAGGTAGCCCCCACTCATGGGTCCCCCCGAGGTACCAGCACAGACCCTCTGCCTACTGGGTGCCTCTGCCCAGACCCAGTGGCCTCCTACTCACTGCCTGGTACAGCTGGAGGATTGCTGTGAAGCAAACCCCACCCCTGCACGCAGCAGGGTTGCAGAAGGTGCAGACCCTCTTCGCCCCACAGTGGTGCGGAACTGGTGCCAGGCACACGTGCTTGGGACTGGAGGTCCCACTCCAGCCAGTGGAGCTGGGGCCCTCACCTGCTTTGTCCTCCCCAGTTTCTCACAGTTGCTGGCTTTCAGGACACACACTGTTCCTGTCACAGTGGCTGGTCGCCAAGACCCCCACCCACTGTAGTTAAGAAAAGATTTAATAAGAAGACAGGACCAACTTCAGTCACCAGGCACAGGGCATGGTCAGACAAGCGTACTTTACCTGCCTGGGCAAGGTCCTGTGCAGCCTGCTGTAGGTGACCCTGCTTCGGCAGGGGGGTTGGACTGGGTGACCCACAGAGGTCCCTTCCAACCCCGACCATTCTGTGATTCTGTACTGCCCAGCAATGTTTTACATGCAACCGGTCCCTTTTATACTGCTTTCTGTCTATCCCCCCCCCCTTTTGTTGCTCCCCAGTTGTCCTGTTTTTCCATGTTTTTCCTTGTTTTCCTGTTTTTTTCCTTCTCCTTCCACTAAACATTGCTTTGTAAATTCTGCATACTCCCTCAGACCCCCCTCAAATATCTCAAATCCTCACATTCCTCTTTTTTCCCCTTTCTTATCAGTTACAAAGTCCAGGTGGCCATCTTGAAAGCTGTGCCTAGGACTTTCTTTCGATCATCCATCAATTAGTAATGAGAGACTTTTAATCCTTGGCTTCGTCTCTTTCATCTGTTGTCTAACAGGTTTGTGTCTTTATGTGTTCTTGCTTATCCTTTCCCCTTTTATTTATTACCCTCTTTGCACTGAAAAGGTCCTTCATCAGATAACCTTAATGAAGCAGACGCTCCTACCTTCCACATACCCTTGCTGTACCTACTTCCCAGGACATTCTCTAAGCAGAATGACAGAAAGACAAGTGATTTTTTTTGTTGGTAACTTATATTTGTGTCACAGCAAGAGCACCGTCCAGGGCACAAAAATGTGTCAAACTCTCACTTCAGAGCTTCCTTTGGCTCAAACCAAGTCCATGGTGCTGAAACAAATAAAAAAAACCTGTATCCATGTCTTTGAAATCCAGCATGGAAACACAAACTGCAGGTGATGCTGTAAAGATGGCTAGCATGACACTTGAAGCTATTTGCTTGTGTGACCTTAGCATCTTTGTCCTATGTCTGTTCTCTCTGGGACAAGAAAATGAGTATGGTTAAAGCACTGATGCAGCTGTAGCCACCAGCACCTTGCACTGAGCCAAATGGGCTGCATCAAGGTGGTGCGAAACAGGGAGCTGATGACAGCATCTCAGCATCTCTGTTTGTAGCTTACTTGTAGCTTGTGAACCATCTATGGCTTGCTGGGAGTGTGGCTGCTAGCTGGTTCCCAGAGCAGATACAGGGATAAGTCTCTCCAGGGACAGGGAGTGAGTTCTGATCCAGTCAAAAAGAGCTGAGGATTTTCCCCAGCACCTCATACATCTATGGTTTGCCATGCAAGCAATTGCTGTTTTGGTCTCCAGGCACCACATGAGCAGCATATGGGATGTGCCTGCTGGAGGCAGGTATCTGTGTATCTTGGACATTGGGACCTGTTAGTCTCAGGTCGTAACAACACATTTTGTTGTCTGGGGAAATAGTACCATCTAAGCACACTCTGCCTTCTCCTTCCCCACCAATTTTTCTCATGGAAACAAATGGCAAGGTAAAGATAATGTTCTTTTGCTAATTGTGTACAGACCTGTGATGTAAAACTAGTGAATATAATGCTCAGCCTGACCAGACTGTTGGGGTTCAGGAAACAAGCACTGTCTGTATAATGTGTTGCGGAGAGAACAGATTCTAGTCTAGTATTGAGGCCTGGATAAAAGTTTTGGGGTTCCAAATATCTCCCCATGTCTTAGTAGTTGGTGCCCAGACAGGGCAAGGGAAGGATTCTGACCAGCTCAGACAACTGATTGTTCTGGAGCACCAGGGAAGGCTGGACCCACACATTAAAAGAAATAAGCATCCCTTTCAGCCACAGCTTGATTGTGATCTGGGCAGTGCTAACCCTGTTCAGAAAGTCAGTAGACACTTCTTGTTCCTACGGCCTTGCTGTCACACTGCAGAAGAAAGATGGTCATTAGAGAAGCTGGGTCACAGATGATGAGGGAGGAAAGGGGGAGCAAATGGACTGACTGGTACCTCACCAAATGGGGTAAAGGCTTCTGTGGCAGCAGGAGGGTCTGAGTTGTGCTGACCTCTGCATGCCAGCGTCAGATGACTTTGGAATGATCTCCTCTGCAACCTCCTCCCATTCTCCATCATCCTAAAGAGCATGTCTTGAGCATGCACATCATCCCCTACGATGTGTTCATTCCCTGCATGAAGCTCTGAGCACACTCTATGCAGGCCCTGCTCTTTTAGTTCTTCCTACTTAATGTAGCCATCCATCCATTCATATTCAGAGATGGCCTTGTTCTGCAGGGCGCTAATTCTCCTCCTTTCTGGCAGCATGAGCATATTTCTTGCTTCTTGGATTGTGGTCATCACCATAAACTGATATTGGAGAAAGAAACCCTGCATGACTCCACATAGACTTTACAGGATTTGCAGGTTAAATAATGGTGGGACCTCTGCTGTTCATTTTAGCTAGCATTTAGCATTACTCACTTGGATAAGAAACTTGTTCATTGAAAACACATCACATATGAGTTGATACTGTTCCTTTAACCTGCTTTCCCAAGGCTCCTGACTATTTATTACAAAGTCTGAACAGGATACCAACAGAACTGACTCTTAACAGCATTCGGGTCAGGTATTGAGAAAAAAGCAAGCAAATACATGATGTGTGCCTTTTGTGGTAATGCCTGCCTGATCTCTGGGATACATCATCTTGACCTGAGGTAAGAAGACCTGGTTTTCGTAGAAACTCTTTTATAGTCATCAATTATGACTGATTCAGATGTGTAGCCATTAACAAAAATGTGAGAATATGCAGTATCCCTCAGCTAACACTAGATGTTGCCCATGGGCTTTAGAAGCTGATACACATCATGCAAAAGGGACCTAAGCTTGCTTGAGCACTTCAGAACTGCTAACCTGGGTACACGCTATGGGCATCTTATTCCAGAATTATTTTAGTGAGCAGTACAAGTATATCTCTGCCTCAGTTTATCTGGCCGTGACTTCTTCTTATTTTTCTCACCACTCTTCAGGCCTGGCTAGTCCCATCCGAATAGTGATTTGGAACGAAATTCTTAACTATTGTCTTGAGATATCTACTCTGGTTTTTGTTGCCTCTGTAAGAAGCAGTGCTACCCAGGGTGGAAATCTGCACACTTCAGGTGAATATGCCAAAGTTTTTACTAAGCCTCCAAAAATCCTTGCCATTTTCTATACCATACACAGCATCTTTTTGCTACATCTGTTGTTCCTTTTGTCATGTTGTTCTGTCTGGGACAAGAAAATGTATATAGATAAAGCACTGAAGCGGGAAGTTTGAGTACTTTGTTCAGATCCTTGCTTGGGCACAGGTCCTTTAACTGTTTTGGATTACTAGTTTTGCTCTATTTGTGCCTTGCTGTTCCTTTTCTTAAGAAGAGACCTAGGGTGCTTCCTTCTCACATGGGGGTGTTATGTCCTTAAGTATATATCGAAGTGCTTGGATGGGACTGATAAAATGTGAGAGAAAAGTACACTTACACACTAAAGCCATTAGAGGCATTATCTGTATTAAAGATGGGAAGTCTATCAGCTCTCCAGAGTATCATGTATTTTGGGGGAATTAATGGCCAGTGTACAGTCTTGGCAGCCAATTCCCCTGAATCCTGGCTAGACCACTGCTCTTCTTCTTGTGAGGGATACCTTGAAGTGAAGTCTTATCCATCTGCAAAGCCTTTGAAGTGCTATCATCATCACTCACTCAGAGAAAATCAAACTGCATGTGCTCTGAATTCCATCTTGACCATAGGGAGGCACTGGGCTGGCTGGATACTCATCACCCTGCTTTAGGAGACCCCAGGCTATTCCCACCTCTCCCCCTGTGTGCGAAAGCCACTTCCACTCCCAGCCCTATTCCCTTTCTTGAAGATAAATCACTTTCTTCCTAACGTGCTAACAAAAAGTCTCAGCTGTGTTTCTTTGATTTTACTGCTGCTCTTAGGTTTTATATCACTCTTGTTTTTTATACCAGTCATTCACCCAGTGGAATCATATGCTGCATCTTGATTCTGTGTATCATGCAGCATTTCAAACACCGCCTGTCTGGATGATAAATCTGCGCACACTGTCAGAAATGCCCAAGGCCTGAACAGCTGGCAATTAACAGGCAAAACGTATCTACGCGGCGTGTGTCTTCCTGTCGAATGCTGTCTTCTTGATTGGCGTGCCTTCCCCAAGTCCTTTGGACTTTGGTGCTCCGGGGCCCAGAGGGGCTCTGCCTTCCAGGTGTGGGGTTAAACATTTTGCCCTGTCTCAAAGCAAAAGGCAAGGCTGCAGTATCTGGCCACACAAATGCCACCTTCAGCACACTTCTGACAGGGCCACATTAGCTACACTGAAGCCTCTCGAGATGAAAGAGGTAAAGCTTTTTTCAGTTTTCAGAAACCTGAAAATGTGGCTGTTCTTGAAAAACAGCCTCCACGAGTAATTTTATGGAGTTGTTTTTTGCAGGATTAATGCATGAATTTAATTCTCGTGGTAAACACTGGCATCGTGTCACAGGCAAGTGGTCTCCACAAGCAGGTTCCTAGACCTATGTTTAGTCCTAGGTTGTCACAGCTAGGCAGTGCCACATCTGCCGAGGGAGGGCCGGCCTGCCGGTAACCGAGGGCCCTTGCAGCTGGGCCCGGCCCCGGGCCCCTGTACTCTCCAGAGTCGCTGTCCTCCACCGGTACAGGCAGCTCCTGCCCTGCTCGCTCCGGCGGAGCCCCCCGCCCCCCGCTCCACCAGCCCCCACTCTCCGCCCCTCACCGCGGCCCAGCCCCGCCGCCCTCGCAGCTCCGGGGCCGCCACCCGCCATTCCAGGCGCCTACGCCCGCTGCGCCGCGAGGGGGCGCCGTGCCTGCGGGGCGGGGATTGTTGCCAGGCAGCCCGGGACGCGCGCTGTGGTTGGTTGAGGGTGGCAGGCGCGTGAGGACGGGGCGGGAATGTGGTGTACCGCTGACGTAGGGAGCCGGGTCCGCCGCGGAGGCTGCCGGGAAGCGCTGGCCGGCGTTGCCTGGCAACGAGCGGCCTCGGTTGCGGCCGGGCAGGGGTCCTCGCGGTACGGGGCGGGGCCCCCCTCCCACCCGCACCTCCGGCCTCCCGGCCCGGCCGCTGCCGGAAGATGGGCGGTGTTCCTGTCGTGAGGGACCCCCGTCGAAGTCCTCGGGGGGGCCCTCGGGAACTGTAGGCCTCCTTCTGCACATGTAACCCGAGGCTCGGCTGCCCCCACGTCCCGGGGCAAGTGGGCCACCCACAGCTCGGTTACAGGCACGGTCAGGCTCCTGAGGGTGTTTACCCCGGGGCCACCCTCTCCTGTGCCTCGCATATGCAGGCAGCTAAGCCCAGCTCCAGTTTTTGGACGCTCCAATTTTCTCTAACTTTCAAACACAACCTGCTGACTGTTTTGATTCATCTCACCGGCAGAAAGAGGTCCTTAAAAAGGTAAAATCAATGACCTATCAATAAAGACTCTCTGACTTCGGAGACGTCTCTCCGAGGTCATTCAGTTTCCTTTGGGCTGGGCTGTGAGGGGCTTCTCTGTAACTGGAAGAGACAGGATTAGAAAATCTACAATCGTAGGCTTCGTCTGCCTGAAGAGAGAAGAATAAGAAAGGTTTTACATTTAACTGCTGCAAAATAAAACAGTGATAAGTGTTTGAACTGTTGTTGGGAGTTAGCCCTGGCAGGCGGCTGGGCCACACAGCCACTTGCTCAGTCCCCTGCAGTGGGATGGGGAGAGAGTCAGAAGCGTAGAAGTGAGAAGACTCACGGGTTGAGATAAAGACAGTTTAACAGGGAAAGCAAAAGCTGTGTGTGCAAGCAAATCAAAGTAAGGAATTCATTCTTGACTTCCCCTTGGCAGGCGGATGTTCAGCCAGGAACACAAAAGCAAGGCTTCATTGCACGTGACGGTTACTCGGGAAGACAAAACCCATAACTTCAAACACCCAGCCTTTCTCCTTTCTTTTCCCCCAGCTTTATATGCTGAGCGTGATGTCATATGGTATGGGACATCCTTTTGGTTAGCTGGGGACAGCAGTCCCGGGACAGCTGTCCCAGCTGTGTGCCCTCTCAGCCTCTTGTGCACCCAGAGCCTGCTCACAGGCAGAGCAGCATGACAAATAGGGCTTTGACGTTGTGCAAGTACTGTTCAGCAATATCTAAAACATATCTATGTTTTCATATCAACACCATTTTCAGCACAAATCCAAAACAGAGCACCATACAAGTTAGTAAGAAAAAAAATAACTCTATCCAGCCATAACCAATACAACTATGGATGAAGACAGTATAGAGGCATTTGAAGATGTACAGCTTAGATATGAAGTCGCCAAACTTCTGTTATTTTTTCTTTAACAGATAAGGTATGTTTATTTGTAGGTAATGATGTCTAAGATGCTTTCCCTGCCATCCTTCTTCCCTTAGCTATCCATGAGTGAGAACAGCAGGAATGACAAATACTCAAATGAGGAGTTACTTAGTACTGTCCATAATGCCAGCAAGCCAAGGGAAGGGCTGGTTTCTATGGCTCCCAAACACACAGGAATGAACCCAAGTGCTTTGAGGTTTGTGCATAACACAGAACTGTAAGACTGAACAATGGTCCCCCACAACATCCTTCTTTCTAAATTGGAGAGACATGGATGTGGTGGGTGGACTGTTCGATGGATGAAGAATTGGTTGGATGGTTGCATCCAGAGGGTAGTGGTCAACATCCAGATGGAGACTGGTGACAAGTGGTGTCCCTCAGGGGTCCATATTAGGACCAGTACTGTTTAATATCTTCATCAATGACATAGACAGTGAGATTGAGTGCACCCTCAGCAAGTTTGCAGATCATACCATCGCAGATGATACCAAGCTGGGTGGTGCGGTTGACATGCCTGAGGGACGGGATGCCCTGCAGAGGGACCTGAACAAGCCAGAGAAGTGGGACCATGTGAGCCTTGTGAGGTTCAACAAGACCAAGTGCAGGGTACTGCATCTGCGTTAAGGCAACCCTTATAATTAATACAGGCTGGAAGATGAAGGGATTGAGAGCAGTCCTGCCGAGAAGGACTTGGGGGTACTGGCATGAAACCTGTAGGGTTTGTTTCACTTTCCTAAGGGTATCTTTCTTTCACTGGTATTACAAAGAAAGAGTTGTTCTATTTACAATACTTTCTGAGTCCCTTTTGTCCCATTAGGTATTTTGAAACACCAAGCTTCTGCAGCAGTGACTTTTGCAGATAAATTACACAGGTATCTTTTAAATTAACTCAAATGTTATCTATTTTGCAGTTACTGTGCTTGTTCTACTCTGCAATGGCATTTCTGGCCACTTACAAATATTGTTAGTGTCTGTTTGGTCAGTACCTTGTGCTGATCACATAAATGTACAGGACTCTGCTACAATAAGGCCCTTCAAGTAAGACCTCTGCTGCTATTACACCATGGAAATTTGTTACTATAATGTGATAGCTTATGACCTCTCAGTAGTTGTAATAATTCTTCATTTTATTGTTGATATTCCTTCTTCCTTAAAAATAGGAACTGCCTTAACTTTATAGTTTTGGGACAGACCACTCCATCTCACAGCATATGGACATTCTCTTCTAGCTGCAGTGTGGAGAAGCCCATAGTCCTTCAGCTCCGTGTCCCTTTTTCACTAATGACTGTGAGAGAAGTTCCCCATCACTTGCTGCAGCTGCATCCACCTGAAATACCCAGCTTTTTAACTGCTTTAAGATATTTATTACAAGTGTTTCCCCAGAATTTACATTAGTTTAGGTAATCATGGTTGATTCTGCCTGTGGAAACACAGCTGATACAAAAGGAGGGAAGGTAATTATTTTTCTGACTTGCATCTTTTACATATTCCCTAAAATAATGTGTTATTGCATCAGTCTCCACACTGCTGTTTGTCTCTCCAGCTTTCTGAGATCAAATCTCAGAAAGATAATGCGTTTTTGCACTATCATAGTCAGTGAAGTAGATTTCTAATGCTATAGTGCACCTTCCTCACAATGAGCCATCTTCCAGACAAGATCAGAGATTTTAAATATCTGTGTAATCTAAGATTTTTGTCATCCAGCTGTATGGGATAGTTGATGTAATTGTGTGTTTACCTGTAGTTGTTGTAATTGTGTGTTTACCTGTAGCTGTTGATTTCTAACTAGACTTGCCCTGTATGGCAGATAAAGTTCTTGACTAAGCATGCACCTAGTACATAAAGAAGGTAGTCCTGGAACTTCGATTTTTTGGAAACCTGTTCTTATCTGTGGTGTCTTGTAGACATAAAAGCTGTGTTTCCATAAATTGTGACTGAAGAAACAAAAGAAAGAAGCTTTGCCTACAGTCTCTCAGAAGTTTCATTTGTTTATGAAATTCAGCAGCTCAGTCTGTCCTCTTCTAGCCTGCTATTGTAGTGTGTTACTGAACCACTTGTAATTTTCAGTTTTTAATGTATAATAAAATAATGGTTTACTTTAACATGCACTGTTTCTGACTCTCCTGAAAAAATGCATAACTTAATTTGTATACTTTATTGATACATACAATATTTAAACAAAAATATCTGAATGTACAGGAATTACAGGCTCTAGTTCAGAACCATAAATATTGTATCCACTTCAACTTTTGGTACTCTTGCTCAGGTCAGTCATACATTTCTTTGTGAATAACTGTAGTTTCCTGGTGAATAAAGTTTCCATTCAAAGTGGATTAAGGTGGCAAATTCTTATTCCATGATCATTAAAGAATACATTTGTGTATGTGTTTGATTTTCTGGACAGTAAATGTGAAAGCTTGGATCCAGAAATTCCTGAGTTTCCAAATATGCCAGATTTGTGAATCATTTGGATAATAGGGTGCTTAATAGAATTGCCACCTAATAGAGTTGTAGAATCGTAGAATCATTTGGGTTGGACAAGACCTGTAAGATCATAGGGTCCAACTGCAAACCTAATGCTGCCAAGTCCACCACTAAAATCATGTCCCGAAGCACCACGCCTACACATCTTTTTAATACCTCCAGGGATGGTGAGTCAGCCACTCCCCTGGGCAGCCTGTTCCAATGCTTGACAATGCTTTCGGTGAAGAAATTTTTCCTAATATCCAATCTAAACCTCCCCTGATGCAACCTGAAGTTGTTTCCTCTTGTCCTGTTGCTTGCTACTTGGGACAAGAGACAGACACCACCTCACTACAACCTTCTTTCAGGTGGTTGTAGAGAGCAATAATGTCTCTCCTCACCCTCCTCTTCTCCTGGTTAAACAAGCCCAGTTCCTTCAGCTGCTCTTTGTAAGACTTGTTCTCTAGACCCTTCACCAGCCTTGTTGCCCTTCTCTGGACACACCCCAGCACCTCAATGTCCTTCTTGTAGTGAGGGCCCCAAAACTGAACACAGTACTCAAGGTGCAGCCTCACCAGTGCTGAGTACAGGGGCACGATCACCTCCCTACTGCTGCTGGCCACACTATTCCTGATACAAGCCAGGATGCCGTTGCCCTTCTTGGCCACCTGGGCACACTGCTGGCTCATGTACAGGCGGCTGTTGACCAGCAACCCCAGGTCCTTTTCTGCTGGGCAGCTTTCCAGCCACCCTTCCCCACACCTGTAGTGTTGCGTGGGGTTGTTAAGACCCAAGTGCAGGACTTGGTACTTAGCCTTGTTGAATCTCATACAGTTGGTCTCAGACCGTTGATCCAGCCTGACCAGATGCCTCTGCAGAGCCTTCCTACCCTTGAGCAGATCAACATTCATGCCCAACTTGGTATGGTCTGCAAACTTACTGAGGGTGCATTTTATCCCCTTTCCAGATCCTTGATAAAGACATTAAACAGAACTGGCCCGAATACTGAGCTCTGAGGAATACCACTTGTGACTGGTTCCCAGCTGAATTTAACTCCATAGAATCATGGAGTCATAGAATGGCTTGGGTTGGAAGGGACCTTACAGATCATCTAGTTCCCACCACCTTGCCATGAGCGGGGACACCTTCCACCAGACCAGGTTGCTCAAAGCCCTGTCCAACCTGGCCCTGAACACTGCCAGGGAGGGGGCATCCACAGCTTATCTGGGCAACCTGTGCCAGGGCCTCACAATCCTCACAGTCAAGAATTTCTTCCTTTAATCCAAACCTACCCTCTTTCAGTTTAGAGCCATTACCCCTTGTCCTATCACTACATGCCCTGGTAAAAAGTTCACCATTCAGCACAACTCTTTGGGCCTGGCAATCCACATAGGTCTTTACTCAGAGAGGAGTACCCTGTCTTAGCCGTGAGCAGCCAGTTTCTCCATGAGAATGCTGTGGGAAATGGTGTCAAAGGCTTTGCTAAAGTCCAGGTAAACAATATCCATAGCCTTTCCCTCACCCACTAAGCCAGTCACCTAACACAGGTTAGTCAAGGAGGACCTGCCTTTCATAAACCCATGCTGACTGGGCCTGATCACCTGGTTGTCCTGTACATGGTGCATGATGGCACTCAAGATGATCTGTTCTATAACCTTCCCCAGCACCAAGGTCAGACTGATATATAGTGATGTAGTGCCACATCTCATAACAAGGGTAGAAAAGATGCAAAAAAAGTAAAATTGAAAATAGAAACTTGAAGGTTTAAGATAATGTATATTTTTAAATACACTAACATACATGACTGCTAAAAGTTTGTTTGGTTATTGAGTTGTGAATAATCAATTGAGGAGAGCAGAGAGCTTGGCAGCTAGTCATATTTTGAAAGCCAAGTGTTTTCTATTTTGCTCCATGATGTAAAAAAACAAACAAAAAACCCCAAACCACCTACCCACAAGAACAAAAACAAACACAAAAAGACCTCCAACGACACACACCTAGCTCATTTTACCCCCAAACCACGATCTTTTAAAGTTAGAACTACTCCCAGTTCTCAATGCCTTTTTAAAGGCTTGCATTTTCTAGGTGGCCAAGGCTGTAAGCAAAGCTGTATTGTATTTTACTCTTCCAGATGCCAGTTATTGCTGACATGAAAAAGCCCTTTTTGGAAATTGAGACATTGTGCAATTTTGGACAAATAGTTCATGCTGCTTTGAGCGATGTGAAAAAACCGACTATCCTTAGCTCGACTTGCTGAGCTCAATGCTTTCAGATTTGCTTAGTAAGTTAAGGGTGTTTCTGGGGATGCGCCTGGCAAAGCTTCTCTGGAGTCAGTTCTCAAAAGGGTCTTTTCAGCAGAGAGATCCTTGGTTTTGATCTTTGTGGTTTTCACAATTCTGGATCATAAAATATTAATGCTACATTGATATTGTGATTATTATAGCTGAACAAATAGAAAGCAAAAACCTGTTATTTTACCCGAAGCTGTTATGAGGGAAATTTACAGAGAGCACTATTACAGTCCAGATTTAATCTGTAGTTGCACAGTGTTACTCTAATCAGCAGCTACCAATTAGAGCATTTTTTTTGCTTTTTGCAGTTGCTAGAGCAACAAAACATCTATAAAACATCTACATTTAAGTCACAGTTGTGTTTTAGGCTGGGAAGTTCCTGTGTGAATTGACATTATTGACGTTTGCACTGAGAGAAAGCCACGGTTTGCTGGTGTGGAGCACTGACTGAGAAAGTGGAGTTTGGTCCTGTGCAGACTGACCCTGACACAGGCTACATGTAGGCACTTCCTTCCAGATGGGCACAAACATCTGAGGGCCTAGCAGCAGATCTGCTGCTTCTGCTTCTTCTGATTCCTGATAAAAGTTGAGGATTTTAGAATGAAATTGACAACCGTTTACTGCTTTCTTAAGGTTACTCTTGATGACAGCACTATTGAAATAGCAACTACAGTCTCCTCAAGATATATGGGTCCTCTTAAAGCACATGTAGATGAATGGCAGAAGCAACTCCTTGTTTTTCAATCACTGGTGAGTAGCAAATTATCAAGAAAAGAAAAAAAATAATTTGTGCTGTTGAGTTCATCTTCATAAAATCAACTGTATTGAACTAGCTGTAAAGAAAGTACTCTGTCTTCTCTGATATGGTTTTACAGTGAGGCTTTACATCGCAAAAAAACCTATTCATCTGGGGAACACAAATCGTTATTTAAAGCATGTCATTGACTTTATATGAAATAATGACAGGATTATTTAGGGTTAAATTTTATCTGAAGAAGGTTCCTCACCTGGCAAGCAAATGGGTCTGGAAATTTGTCATATGTGCTGATTGTAGAGCCATGGAAATACCATGCAGTTGTCTTTTCAGGTGCTGGAATTGATAGATAGGTTTGCCTGCTTAGTTAGATACGGTAGGTAAGTGTTTTGAGTATGCAGTGTCTTAATTCACAAATGGTTGAGATCTGGAATCAGTCAATTGAGCAGGCCCTGCTCAGTCAGAACTTTTACATGCAGTAGAAGGGGATAAAGACCCTGTGGTGCATGAAAGGAATATGTTGGGGAAAACTGTCTGGGTTATTTCTGCTTTGGGCAAAGACAAACCCATTCGTCGGACTGTTTTTGCTCAAGGGCACTTGAGCTCAAGGGCACTTGAGCTCAAGGGCATTTTACTAAAGAGTACTTGGTGGGTGATGCAAAAGGATGGTGAAGTCTGATGCGTACCTGAAGGAGACTGATTCTTGGTGAGAATACTGAATTTAGAACAGTATAATGTTAATTGCCACATAATACTAACAGCGTTCACGAAGTGTCTTCCAGGTTAATGCAGTGGTGATGAAACCTGAGCTAGCTTTGTCAAGTGGCATCCTGTAATTTCCTCGAGATTGACATCTCTAACCTGCAATCCTTGGACATAAACCACACTGAAGTACCATCTCTTCTGCCCGGAAAGAGTACTGTAACAGATGAAACCCACAGCTGTGAACTAATGAACTCAAGTGAACTTTTTGTGTAAAAACATGAATCATAACCTAATCATATGTATGTATGTCTGTATATATGTATACATATAGCAAAAGGCCCCTGTTTATAGTTATTACTATAGCAGCCAATGTCACTGACTGACCTTTTAGGTTCTGCGAGTGAGGAGTCGCAAAGGGTCCTATTTGCAGGGAGGGGCGGACAGGACAGGTGACCCGATACTGACCAACATGCACATCAGACTCAGTTTAAAGCTGGGCCATCACGACGGTCTCACTCTCTTTGTCCATGGGTGCCTTCTGAAGAGGACCCTGCTCTCTGTCCTGCCTGTGATCCTGATCCGGGTTCTGATCCGTGCATTCCTGAGTCCAGTTCCTGTCTGCTGCCGAATCCAGTCCGGGACTTCCTGGTGCTGCCCAGCAGCGTCTGGCTCCGGGAAACTCAGTGTCGGTTTTGTGCATTTTGCATTATTTCTCTTATTATTGATATTATTAGTATTAATAGTGTTATTAGTAAAACTTTATATATTCAATTTGTGAGTCTCTCTCCCTTGTCCTCCTTTTTCCCTTCGCCTCGTGGGGGGGCGGGGGTGAACAGGGAACCGCGGCCACGCAGTTCGTGGCCTCCCTGCTCTGGGCGGTGGCAGTGAAATACTTCACATCATGGAGACCTAAGTAATTCATGGCACAGGTGCTTCTCAGATGTAGGAAGCTTGGCAAGTACGTGGTTTGAATGCGTGACTTTATAGAGAGAGTGGTGAAGTGAGACGTACAGGGGTAGAAAAGTATTCTGCTCTTCAAGAAAATTCCTCAGATGGGACAGCAAACAAATATTTTGTGTTCAGAGTAATAAAACAATTCTGTGAATCTGAATTTTGCAACACCAATTGCTGCAATTGGAAATAACAGTAACAGAATAAATACTGAAAAGGATAATGAATTTTTTTAAAGGTAGGAACATAATGATTTTTAAACTATAAGCTCTCCCACCAGTATTAGTTATTTAGGTGTCAGAATTATTGCATAGAATTTATGCTTCATAGTAGAAACACAAAAATCGGGTTCTGTTTTCAGTTACCTTCTTTGTAGAACTGAAGCCTGCAAAATAATTGCCCCTTTTTTTTTTTCTTTTTTCTTTTCTGTTTTGGGAAGGGTGGTAGAAATGTCAGAGAAATTGGTTTTACTTAGAAAGTATTTTTAATGCTACTGGCATTCAAAGACATCTTCCTGGCAAGATAAAAATATCCTTACACGTAGATAAGTCTTAGCAGGAAATAACGACAACAGTCAATCATCTACCAAACACTCTTCATACTGCGGTTCAGCCTGGTGTAACATAGTAGGAGGACATACCAGTAGATGCATGAGCTGTTGTAGGATGTGTTTACTCTTTGCTACTTTAGTCAGCTTTCAGGCTGAGCCAATCAGAGATGAAAGATCCATCAAGCATTTTCTTTTCGCAGCTGAGAGTAGGGGTTGTAACCTGTTCATTTTTACTTGCATTTGGTTACCACATTTTCAATCATCTGTTTCATTAATATCAAAAATTGACTTGCTGTATTTCACCCATCTCATGATGCAGTTCCTTTTTATAATGGTATTTTGATTTTTTTTCCCTCTTCTTTCTGATTGCTACTGCATGACTGCGTGTATATTCTTTTCTTGCTGCATATGTTTGACATCCTTCCCGTGCTTCCAGTGCCACCCTACAGGAAAATGAAAGGAAACAGATTGTTTAATATTGGTTAATATTGGAAGTTTTGAAACTAGTCTCCTCTGCTCCATATATAATTTTATACATTTACTGTTGGTGTCAATGAACTTACAAATATGCCTATATATCTTTTAAAACTATTTTCTTGGAAATTAAAACTACTAATTAAACTGGTTTAATTCTTCAGAGAATGCCTTTTCCTGTGGACACAAAATGTACTAAATGTCATTTAGATATGCAAACCCAAAAGTCCAAAATTTTTTCCCCTGTAGACTCTTAATTTACTTTTACTGTCTTCTGTGGCTGCACTTTGAAACATTTACCTGTAATTTTAACAAATCAGACACCCAAGATTTTTGGTTTTGATAACCTGAAAGGCACATGTAATGTTTTACTCCAACCTGCAAGTGTAAATATGAATCAGCTTTTTTCCAGAAAATAGTAAATATAGTATTTTACCCTGGTGTTTATACATGTGAGAATACAGAATGTTTAAAGTGCCAACAGAATGAATAACTGCAAAATCTTTCTATTTGAATGTACTTCTGTCTCAAGTGAGATTTTTTTTCCTTTAGGGTAAATTCAGTGAAAAACACAAATTCTATACCTACAAAATCTTTGAAATGTCAACAGAATAGTACGTGCCT
>Ga0065711_1004512_pt1 | contig 23248 bp, 15 predicted proteins | sample Hoacrofraction12_FD_59098 | JGI IMG/M metagenome (GOLD analysis project Ga0065711, IMG submission 59098) | Hoatzin crop microbial communities from Cojedes, Venezuela - Epithelial fraction 12 v2 (version 2) | ecosystem: Host-associated > Birds > Digestive system > Esophagus > Crop | place...
CCTCTCCTCTCCTCTCCTCCCCTCTCCTTCTCTCTCCTTTTTCTATCTTTATTGCATTCCATATTCACCCTCTCTAGCACCAGTTGCTTTTCTTTCTTGGAACAGACAGAGAGTCCAGTTGCAGAGAGTACTGCAGAATACAATAAACCCAACTGCTATTGTTTTATGGAGAAACACACTCCTTCTTAAGTATGATTAATTGCTTTTTTGAGAAGCTTTGATATGACATTTAGTCACCTCTTAAATATCTCCAAACAGCTGTTTAATTATCTTGAAAATTATTAAACTAAGAGGTGAGTGCCCTTTTATTCAGAAATTGTGGCTGAATTTTTATCGTTATAGTTTGAAATGTTGCTTTACTTTATAAGTCAAGATAACTATCAGAGCAACTGTAACACTAGATGCAACATAAAATTTCAGATAACTTTATAAAGATGCTTACCATATGATTGCATATTTGAAAGGCACACTTGTACAAAAGTTATTGTGCTTTTGTGGGTTGGGTAACTCAAGTAATATAATAATTTTAAGTTATAGCTAGCCAGGATAGGTATATGCTGACAATATGTGTACAAAGAGAAAGAGACAAATGGAGAGAGAAAGAAGGAGGGCATGTATGCTAGTCTGAAATTATCTGGATGGGAAAAAGCATTGGAAAAACAGTAATGAAAAAATTATATAATCCCCTCAGCAGTTTTTCTGTTTTTTCTAATGCCTTATTTGCATAACACTGCATTTAAAGAGTCCTTAATGAGGTCACTGAAGTTACCCTGACATGGCACCACCATTAAATGAGATGAGAATTAGGTTTTTACAAAAGCAGCAAGAAAGGCCCAATTTCTCACAGGTATTTGAAAATACAACATATTTGGTAAATAATTAAGAACTAGACTGAAAGAATTGTCCAAAATCTGTACTACTGGTTCTAAGTATTTTGATATATTCAGCAAAGTGCTCAGTGCATGGATTTTTAAATTATAATAATATGGAAATATCACTAAAAGTCCAGTTTTAATTTATTTATCATTATTAAATGTTCTCTCAGTTAAAAAATTTTAAACCTTATGTCAGGGAAAAAGGAGAAGCAAGGGTAACTTGATAACGAAGGACTCTGAATGTATACAGCTTAGTGGTTCATCAAACTTCCAGTGTACCTCAACTCAAGTTTGCTAATGGTGTGAAAACAAAATAATTAAGTGCTCCATTCTTCAACCCGTTTGCTTCTTTAAGTGATTGATAGCCATTTAAAACAAGAAAATTGCAGCATTTACACCGGGCAAAAATAAAGTATTTCAAGACATATTTAGGTACAGATCGAAGTATCTTCCAGATTCTCTCTTAGTGGAGGTCATCTGACTGTAGACTTGACAGGTTCAGTTATGATCTGCCTGAATGAAAGCAGAAAACAGAAGGTTGGTTAGGGTCATGTTTGAGCTTGATGGATCAACTCCTCCCACCCTCACCTCCCCCTAAACTGACACAGTTGAATTCCTGATGAGGCAGCTCATTCTCTCTCCATGGTTGCTCAGGGAATCAGGTACTCAAGTTTAACTCATTGTGACAGGCTGTGTGCCTTGTGCCCTTGTGATGTTTACATCTTCATAATTGTGCTGCACTAATGTTGAGCAGACAAGAATGAAAAGCAAATTATTTGGAAGTTTCAAGGTTAAAAGTCTCTCTCATTCTCATCCGCTCCCCATAACACTTTCATTCCAGACCTTGTCGCCCTAACAGAAAGAAAATAACAGGACTGTATTGTAATTTGGCTGACAGAGAATATCATATTAGAGCTTGTTCCTAATACACACAATATGCCAAGACTCTTATTTCCATTCATTTTTTTAAAATTTATCCATTATCCTGTGTAAGAAGAATGAAATCTATTAAAATGGGTTTCTTCCTTTCTTCTTTAACACAGGAATTCCAGTCACAAAACTGTGAGCTGTATCTAGGCAGCTGTATTATGTTCTCCTAATTCTTTTACACAACAGGTTTATTATATCTTTTGCTTTCTTCATGTTGGGTCTTCTAGGGGATATTCTACATCCCCCTTTCAAGATTATTTTTCTTTTATCTTGTGATGGTTTAACAGAAAAAAAATTATATGAACCTTCTAGGAAGTGCAGCTACAAATTCCACATATATACAACATTCCCAAATAATGTCCTAATTCCTGGGGTAGAACCAAGTTATCCTTTCTTCTGTGTGGTCTCATTACTCTTGAATTTCTGACTGTATAGTGGCTGCATTTTTTAATAGGGTTTACCAAATAAGTTGTATCTGATAACAGTTAATACACAAAATCCAAAGTCTCTCTCACACAGTGCTATGTCTATATTCTGTGTCATTAACTTCCTGGAGTTTCTAACTCCTAAACTTTATGCAAAAGATGATTGTCATCATCATGACACCACAACATGAAGTTTCATACAGGCCCAGCCTTTTATATCATGTGGGTTTTTATCACATGATTTAAGGAGAATATGGGTGACTATTCACCTAGACAAGATTACAGAAGAGGGTGACTTCCACTAGTCTCCCCAGGATAGACATTTTTGTACATGGACAAGCAACTGCAGAACTCAAATTAAATAAAGGTTCACCAGCTGAATGGAGATACCTATAGAGACAGACAGTACAGATGGACGGAGTCATTATCTTTGTCTTAAGCTAACATCAAAGTCATAGAATAATAGAATAATAGAATAAAAGAATAATAGAATAATAGAATAAAAGAATAATAGAATAATAGAATAAAAGAACAATAGAATAATAGAATCATAGAATCACTGAATCATAGAATCATAGAATCATACAATGGTTTGGGTTGGAAGAGACTTTAAAGATCATCTAGTTCCAACCCCCTGCCATGGGCAGGCACAACTTCCACTAGACCTGGTTGCTCAAAGCGCCATACAGCCTGGCCTTGAACACTTCCAGGGAGGGGGTACACACCACCTCTCTGGGCAACCCCTTCTGGTGTCTCACCACCCCCAAAATAAAGAATTTCTTCTTTATATCCAGCCTTAATCCACCCTCTTTTAGTTTAAAACTATTACCCCTTGCCCTGTCTCTACAGGCCCTACTAAAATGTCTGTCCCCATCCTTCTTACAAGCCCCCTTTAAGGACTGAAATGCCACAATAAGGCCTCCCTGGAGCCTTCTCTTCTCCAGGCTGAACAGCCCCAACTCTCTCAGCCTTTCCTCATAGGAGAGGTATTCCAGCCCTTGGATCATTTTTGTGGCCCATGTCACCAAAAAGGACGTTAAATGGTGCCAGTCCCAATACCGACCCCTAAGGAACATCACTCATTGCTGCTCTCCACTTGGACATGGAGCCTTTCATTGCAACTCTTTGAGTGTAATCATCCAGCTAATTCCTTATTCACCAAGTGGTCCATCCATCATATACTTGTCTCTCCAGTTTAGATACAAGGATATTGTGCAAGACAGTGTCAAATGCTTTGCACAAGTCTAGGTAGATGATGTCAGTTGCTCTTGCCTTATCCATCAACACAATAACCCCGTCGTAGAAGGCCACCAGATTTGCCAGGCACAATTTTCTTTTAGTGAAGCCATGATGTCTGTCATCAGTCACCTCCTTATTTTCCACGTGCCTTAGCATATTTTCTGGGACGATCTGCTCCATGAGCTTGCTGGGCACAGAGGTGAGATGGTCTGGCCTGTAGTTCCCCAGGTCTTCCTTTTTACCTTTTTTAAAAATGGGGGTTATGTTTCCGCTTTTACAGTTTAGTCCCACTTTTGGAGATTATTTATTATGATGTTTCAAATAATGAAACAACCAATGACACAGAAAAAGATAGCTAGTCGGTTCCAGTCAGAAAAGCAAAAGGCCGCCAGAGCAATGAAGGTGTGGATGGTGGGAGATGTGCGAAGATGCAGACTATTAGTTGACCAGAAGAAACTGTGAGAAGTCTGGTAGAGGAAAACTTGCTTAGCAGGAACAGCATGACACTGAAAAGATGAAATAGTGAGAACACATAACTCGTATCTCCAGATTAAGGCTTCCAATATATATACTATGGTTGCTGAAACCTCCTTTAGTGAACTAATGTTTCCATTGCTGGTTTGTAAAATATCCTAATTGTTAGAACAGCTTCTTCTCCTCTGTTCCTTCTACTGAGTGTAAGAGAGAAGTACAATTCCTTTCTTTGTTGTAGGGATTACACAGAGCATTTGTGCGGGGCTCAGATGAATTGGGGTGAGAATGCTTATCACACTGAGCTACCTCTGAGGCAATAGAAAAAACTCTAATTTGTTGATACCAAAGGAAACAGCTTTAAACAGTCACCATGCTGTGAAGCACTGTGAAAATTCAAGTGAGCATACCACAATTAAGCACTTGGTTTATCTACAGAAAAAACAGAAGTGTCTCCAGAGTTTACACTGGATTAAAAGGTTTTGGAAATCTTAGGTTTGGACGTAGGTATTTAAATCAGCACTGAGGCTGTACTTTGGTATCCACATACTTCATTAGATTTAGCACGAGAAAGCTATTATATTTATCAGAATTTGGATCTCTCTCACTTTCCACTGTATTAATCATTGATCAGTGCACAACAAAAAAGGACTACTAACCCTACTTTCAGAATTAGGAACAAGGAGCTAATTAAAAATTATACAGAGAAAGAGAAGGAAGAGGCTAGTTTTGTTTTTGTTGGAAAAGGGAAACTTTGTTGTGACTGAAAAGAATATTTCTGAACTCTCAGAGAAGACTGAAGAGATTAACCTCTGTAAAACTAAGACTCAAATTTAGGAGATGGTAGACATCTTGTCTAAGCAGTATGAAAATGAGTAGCTGAAAATGAAACGTGAGCAAAGTAAAACATTGCCAGGGAGTCTTTAGTGCATTAAGCTGTGTATTGATAATGTAAGTTGAAACACCTGCTTTTAAGCAATTTTGGATCATCACATTAAGGCTTCTCCAGCAGAACAAAGGAGTTCTGTGCAATGGTTGCTGGGGAGAGGCTGACCCTGACCACATGTTTTGAGCCTGCAATTGTATCTAAGAAGAACTCAGGACTGATCTCTCGGGAGGGATACACAGCATGCCAGAGTTCTTAGTAAGATGCATCATGTAGACAATGACTTGCATTAGCTGCTTGCCGTTAGTATAGAAGTATACTTCTATTCACTGGTAGTAAAGTTTCACATGTAAAGCTTATGTGTCTGTGTATTCCTTTTTGTGTGTGTCTGTAAGAGAGAGAACAGGGGAGAAATTGTGTATGTCTGTATGAACAGGTAGATAAACTAAGATCTAATTTGCATTAGGCTTGGCAGGATTTGGAAAGTGTTAGATAAAACACTGAAGATAATGTAGTAACATCAGGGAAAAAATGCTGAGCTTTGAGTCAATGCAAACTGCAGCAAGTTTAGCACATCTTAAAGGCATTCTGATTTACTACCTGTAGGATGCTTTCTAAGTCCTTATTCTGATTTGACCAAAATCTGTAGTAACATATTATCGTATTAATGTCATTTTACATATGTAAAAGGATAGTAAATGAATGAAGACATAAACGTTTTCATTAGTGGACTTCTTTTAATCCACTGCCATAGGTCTTCCACAATCACAGTTCAAAAATCTGGAGTGGTAGAAAAGTGTAAGAACTGCGGTAATCAGACAATCAGATACTACATCCTACACTAAAAGGGTCAGATTCAGCTTTCCACACTCAAGAATCTTATTGAAATGCTCACTGTGAGATAACAACAGTATCACAACCCCATTTTTATTATATTTTATGGAGTCTAAACATTTCTTTCATGGAAAAAGAGGCATAATTTGTGAAAGAACTCAATGAGGTATGTTTTGCAATGCCAAAAAATTCCTCATGGGATATTATTTACAAGAAGAATTGCAAGAATGAATGTTCAGCACTACAGTGACAAACTTAGGTTTCCTAATGGATAGCGGAACTCCCGAGCCCAGGTTAGGAACTTTGTATTTAGAAAGTCTTGTGTGACATTCAGACTCTAGTGCAGCTCAGAATGGCTGCAGCTCAAAAGAGTTAATCAGGTGTTGCTCACAGTGGAAAGAGACAAATCACGCATAGTCATTGGTCTGACTGCATGGTTTGTGCTTTCTGCAGAAGGTTAGACATTGACTGACAACACGTGAAGGGGGTAGAAGCGTGTTCTCTGAGAAATGCTGAGAAAATTGAAGGAAGTACTGTGGGATTATCCTCAAGGGGAATTACCACCTAGGAGACGGTAGAGAAATGCCTCTCACTTTTAGGATCAACAGTGAGGACTGTCATCACAGAGTTAGAAACTTCTGTGAGGTCATTTCTTTCTCAAAATATCAAGGGCCCTGGCAGCCTTTTACCAAGTGTTTCAGTGGCTAGCACAGTCATCTACAATACAAGAAATTGGTCTGAGTTTCTCCTTTGCAGATCTGCAGTAGAGATTCATGCTCTGCCATCACTCAGGAAAAAGGTTTTCACAGCAGGACTGTTAACATACTCTGAGGCAAGTCTCTGTCAGTTGGTCCCGCTGAAGCTGCTTCACTTTCTGTAACTGACTGAAAGATCACCAGAGAAGACTCTCCCACATGAATTCCTTTACTGCCAAGCTATGCAGTTGGTCTTTCTTTTCTACCACTGCCCATTGAATATTTAAAAAAAAATGTGCGGAGCAGAATTGTTTCACTGGGGAAGGAACAGAAAGAGACACCTGTCCCAGGATCCCAGCTGCTCAATTACTTAAGCACTTTCTTGAAAAAATGGAAGATCACAGCTGAAATCTTTCCTTCATATCATATATGGAGAATTTTGATCTCATATGAGCAAAACAAGCTGGTCAAAACAAACTGTTCTTCACCCATCATCAGGCGTTCTCTCAGTAACTAGCTTGGTGCTAGGAAGGAAATACCTGCTTTGCAAATTTTTCTAGGACTTGATGTAATACAGCGCTTAGCTGTTACACAGTTATGCATATAGCTAGCAGCAGAAATACAGGTGCTGAAGGAAGTAGCCCCTTTTGATGTTTTGATGTATTAGGTATTTCAGCTTTTAAAAAGGTAGTTTGGTGCCTAAATTCCCTTCAAGCGTCTAGCCCAAGCATTATACTTTTGCTGTATATCAGCATAACCTCTTCCTATGCTTTCAATGATTGCTGGGGACAAGCATGTGCGTTTTGTGATTTTTCCTGAAGGGAAGCAGTTTTCTGCAAAGAATAAAGAGGACAGATTTCATGCAACCCTCTTACCTGCAGTCTCCTGTCACTTCAGTTTCTGCTGAGCAGTCTGGCAAATTTGCAGTTTATAGTAGCTAGTGACAATGTCTTCACTGGCAGGCTACGAACGCTAATGGATTTCTCTCTGCTTTATGCAGTGAAATTAAATAGTGTCTCAACTCCACCAGGAAAGCTAACAATAACATCTACTTAAGAAAACAGTCCAGACAACAACATCGAAATGCCAAATGTTGGCAAAGGTTTGTCATACATTAATGGTTTCTCTGCAGGGTGCCTGGGGGCTGCCAGGAGAATTCTCTGAGCAGGACATAGCTGTCATCTTTACTTGAGTAAAGACTCATTATGGACAAGGAATAAAAGATCTCATAGCTAAATTACCCCAAACTTCTCATGAGCAACATAAATGGGCTAAAACATAACACAGGTTACCACTGTGCAGCCTGAGGCATCAAAAGCCGTCTGTGAGCAAAGTGAATGAAAACGCTTACTGGCACACCTTGGAGCTGCGCAGATAGCCAGGCCAATTAGGCATTCCTCTGTCTGTGTTGTGACCTGGTAGTCTGCACAATCACCTCTGCTGAGCTGATTGTGTACATGCATTGGTTTCTGTTCAACAGGGCTAACAAGCAAAAGTACTGATCTCCCAAATGCATTCTTTCTTAAGGGAATGCTGCTGAGAATTTCTAGAATCATAAGATCACCAGAGTCTGGCTCATCACACTTCTAGAATGGCAGATACCGTGCAAAAAGCATGATGGCTGGTTGTTAACTTTTAAGACTACTTTAGAGTGTCCTTTCCACCTTGAACAAGGAAAAGAGAGTACTTGTAAGCTCACAAGTAAAAAGGTTCGCAAAAGCAACACAATCTTCTGAAAATAAATAATGAAAAGCTTCATTGTTGTTTGATAATGTTTTTTCCTCAGCCAGTCACTATAGGAAGAATCAGAGGACCTGAATTTAAAAAATAGCTACTGCCCAAAGAGAGGAGAAGTTAACATTGCAAAAAAAAATGATTATCCTTAATTGCACGCAGGTTCAGAAATTTCTCACTCCTGTTTGAAAGACTGCTTCTTAGACTTATCAGATGGACTTATTTTACTTGCGTCATAACTCCAGAAAGAGGACACACTTATAAATGTTCATATTATTCTGCAGGTAACTACAGAATATGTTTTTTTCTGCATGTTGTATATTTTAATGTCTAAACAAGGCATGGTGAAGTAGAATAAAGCGTCAGGCCTGATGGGTACTTTCTGATGGCCACATCAGAATCAAGGGCTGAATAATAAAATATTTGGTTGTCAGCAGGAAGTCTGCCAGCTGATAGGAGGTACTGCTACTTCAACCTCCAATCTTTTAAAACCATTCTGCTAATTCAGAAATAAACAGGAATACTACTTTTATGCTTTTTATCGCTTTTTTGGATAAAGAAAACCCACAGAATTGAGAAGCTCTTGTGTACTGAATAAATATTGTATATTATCTCAGCTAAAATCCTTCTTACCCTTTCTCACTTCTTGTGTATTTCTTCTGCCTTTAGCACTCCCTGTACCCCAGCAACAGGTCCCTGATTTGTGATACAGAGTGAAATTCTGAAGTTGATGAAAAACTCCCATTGAATTCCACAGTGTGGTGGTGAGAAGATCTCATATATGCTTCAAACAACTGTTTTATGTAAAGCTTTAATTTGTTCCTCTTGAATTTAAAAACACAGATACACTTCTTCCATATTGCTTTGCTGCTTCTTTATGCTTTCATTTTCCCTTAAGTTTTATGGTATCTGAAAACCGCCTCCTTGTGTCTTTCTGCCCCATTGACTTGCCACTCCATTGCAATTCTCAACAGAAAGTACATAGTTTCTCTGCTACCTAAGCAGGGCCTGATTCTAATCTTCGAGTAATTCTACATCAGCGTAAAGCATATCGATTTCAGTAGTGTTACTTTCAATTTACACCACTGAAATAGAGATGTGACTGTGGACATAATTTCTGTTTTTCCATTATTATTATTATTATCTTACTCTGGAATAGTATTATCTACCTCCGTAAAGCCCTTGGGATGCAATTTGTATGAACCTCACTATACATAATAAAATTGAGTTGTTATGCTTTGTCTTGCTTTAAAGATAAAGCACTAGATTTTCATCCCAGCTTTAACGAGATCTCTCCCTTTGTATTGATTTGTTTAGACAGCCAAGTGTGAAGACTGTGGGAGATGCCTGTAATAGTTTATTAATATTGTATGGTCTATTTGTATGCCTGATTATTATAGTTGTGGTTTTCCTATAGATTACAAGGTGGCTAACTCAAGCAGAGAGTCCTTTTAGAGGATGGGCAATAGAGTTTATTTCCAAACTTAAAGAGGTAGTGCAGGTGCTACAAAGCATGAGATTTACCTGTAACTATTCCACAATTAGTAATCTGGTTTATAAATTGAAGACTTGTTATGGACAGGAAACAGAAACATGAAAATCTCGAAAGGAAGCAGCTGAAGGATAGAAGTTAGATAATCAGACTTATAAGGAACAAACTGAACACAAATATGTGTGGTCCTTGGAGAATCCAGGGCTTTGTACATATTAATGTAGATTTGATACTAAATTAGAAAGAACATCCCCTCCTTTTTATTTTTACTGTTTTGCTAACACTGAGCTCAAACAATACGTTATTAAAAAAAAACAGTTTATCACCTTTGCTAGCACTCTTTGTTGATAACTTAGACCTAACATATCAGACACCTTGTTTCCTGATCATCTCATTTCTGCTTAAGTTCCTGCTACGGACATCTGTTCTATTCTCTATTCCTGACTTGACCACATATCTAAGTAATGGCTGCTATTGCTCCTCTTCCTCCTTCCCTACATTCTTAGGTTCGTCCATTCCTTGCAGCTACCAGAGAAGAGCTTGTTTTCTTCCCCCAACATCATTCTCTTTGTTTCCCTCCCTCACTTGTAATGAAGGGTAAGGCTTATTAGATCATGGCTCCTGGAAAAAAAGTTCTGTAAGTGTATGAACCCCGTGGGATTCACTATATTCTGCCATGTACCCTTGTACCAACTGTACCATCTGAAAGCAGGAAAACCACTGTCTTACTTCAGAGTGGAGGAAGTAATGGACTACAGTCAGAGAGCTTAGGGATGACAGACTGAAAGAAGCTTTGATTTGTAGGTCTGCAAAATGTAACTCGGAATATTTGAAGCATTTATTATCAGTGTTATCCATTATTAATTTACATTATTCCATTATTACTGCACCATTCATAAGCTGATTTGGAGGGGATTTTTTCTATTATCTTTGACATTCAGAGGTACTCACTGTGAAGGATGAAAGAATAATTTTCACTGGAGCTTGTTTATAAACTGCTGGCTTTGTGTATTCACTCTTTGGTATTTGCTATTCACAGCATGCAACAGACCACCTATGCCTAATGATGTTGTTTCTGCACCCTGACTAGATGACTATAAATTTATAAGCAGAAGACTAATCAAGACTATATGATGTTATTTTCATATTAAGCTAAACCAAGCTAAAATTCAAGAAAATTTCAATACATTTTCCATCAATATAAGATAGATGTCCTGTTACTTGTGAAGGAATGAAAAAGAGACCTACATAGGTCCACAGTCAGATGTATACACACAACCTCCTCAAATTACATCATGTTTTGTTATCAAATCATCTTTTAAGTAACTGAAATTGTGTTAGTTTAGTTGTGATAGTTTTAATATCTGGTAATGGCACTGGGAAGTAAAGTCAGTTATATAACTTACCTAGTGTATGATATCTCTACTGGTCAATGTTTAGTATTTATTTTAATGGGTTTTGATTTTAAATGGCTATAAAACACCAGGTGGTGCTAATATTAATTTTATTTCTTCAGTATTTGTATTCTTGTACTGTATGTAAAATACAAGAACATCATACCAAAATATAAAGGCAGAAAATATAAAATGTAAAATCAGAAAATCAGATTAAAAATGCAAAGCAGAAAATTAATCAATGTGCAATGCACAAGGCTTTTAGAAGTGGAATTTTTAAAAAATTCATTTTAAAGGGAGGTTAATCTAATGAAGTCAGATTTCTAAATTCAAGAAGGTCAACCTGCTCTTAAAGTAGGCAGAACTAAAATTGTTAAGGTATTCTCCTTTCCATATCTCAAAAATAGCCAAGGATCTCCTATGGTTTAACTCCCTTATTCAAGGCTTAACCAAATGAAGAACCTCATAAATCTGAAAAGTCCCTTACTTTCTGCATAAATTTATTCTAGTACATGGCAGGGATGATACTGAACAAGATAAGGACTTTGAGCCCTGTTTCACTGAAACAAATGGAAAATTTTGTTTTGACTTCCATGGTCCATGACAGTAAGGTTGTGGAACTTTAGCAACAGCCTTGAAAATGCATAATTTTAAGATCCTGTATGCTAAAACTGTAGATGAAAAAACTTTGTGAATGTTTGCTATTTATAGAGCAGATAGAAACAAAATGTGTTACTAATATTGCAGCGACAAGGAATGGCTGGAAAAAAAGCTGGACTTCTTATAATCTCTGGCAATTCTAATTTGAGTTACCAGTGAAGACAACAAGGAAATAGTTATTTTTGGGCTTATAGTGTGGTTTCAATGTTCTTTGTAGTAAAGGTAGAAAGCTAACCTTGATGACTTAGATATGTTGATTTTTCCGGTTAATAACACTCATGTAGGGAAAAGTCCTACAGAATATAATATAGATCAAACCAACATAACACTACAAAAATTAATAGAATGTTACAGCAATAATTTATAGAATGCATTTACAGAAATAAAAGACCATTTAAATTGAATTTTTGAATCACTCCATAATTTCAGAGTAGGGCTATCACTTTTACCTTAATTTTTTATGTTTGCTAAAAATTCTTTGTTCAGTATTATTTGTGTTGTTTGAAATCTACAGAACTAGTGAACGATAAGACTTCAGAGCAGAAAGACTGTTGTAAACCACTCATTTACTCCCAACTGTTTTCAATAGAAAGTGAGGATATATTATTTAGTAGCTAGTAGTATATCTGCTTTAAATACAAATAAGCAATGAGCTAGTGCTGTTTTTAGTAATTTTTTTGTGATGAGCACAGTATTGTAAGGCATACATGTCACAAACACCTGAAGCAACATGGAGCAGCATCAGAGATTTATGTGTCCCTTATTCTTTCTAGGGTGCATGCCTGCTGTCTGCCTATACAAGTTTTGACATTTTGATAGATACAGGTCAGGCAACAACTGCTGGTCAGTAATTTCATTTATCCTTAGGTGGTTTCAGCTATGACTAATTTATTATTTTGCACATCTGTGGAGATGCTATTGCCCCTTGCTCTTAGTCCCCTCGCATAATTAACTCTGGGTAAAGTAGGTATGGTAAAAACTAAGGACAAGTGAAAAAAAAAATGAAATGGATGTATCTGGTGTGATTATAATAATCAGCTTTATTGCTCAGTTCAGTTGAGACTGTTCCTACATATAAAATGTTACAAGGTGCAAGTATCTCTTGCTTATAACGCCCATACCGCTATACTGAGTGCTTTAATGTATCTAAACTCTGTGAGCTGGAGAAATACCTTCACCTTGCAGATAAGAAACTCCATCAAGATCAGATATGAAATCTGCTGCTTAACCAGGAACCATAAATGGAACTCTCATGTCTCAGAATACCATTTAGATATTGGGATGACTTTATGCGTCTGTTTAGGTATATTACTCTTCTTCCAACATACATAATTGGTTATTCCGTATTAATTCAAAGATGGTTTCTCTGGAGTAAGATTTATAAACAACTTTTTCCAGAAACTCCACAGATCAATAAGGTTAATAAGATATGTACAGGAGAGATTCTAATAAGTACTAAGCAGAAAGATGGAGAGAAATCTAAACTCATAACTGATATTCAGAAATTCTGGTAATGAGGCAGACACATTTAACACCTTGATTGTGGACAATTTAGGCCAAAATGAGCAATGGTGAGAAAAGTGTTTTCTCCCACACTGTTCTTAGAGCTACTGAGACAACTCCAACCTGGTGCTTTTCAGCAAACGTATTCAGCATGGCAAGATTTTGAGGAATATGTGGAAAAATTTAAAAAAACAGTTTTTACCTTCCAAACGTCACTGAATTTTAAGGTACAAGACATAAATGTTTTCCAAACACATAAGTCACTCCCAAATAGTAATAAACCCAAACCCGATACTAAAATTTGCTTCATCGATAACTAAATTTGAAGTATATCTGGACTAGAAGAAGTTACTTAGTGGTATAACCCTACAATAGAATAATGGTATTGACTTTGCAAAGATTGTAAGTCTTCAGATATTCAGGTCTCTACATAAGCTCTCTTCATTCCATCTCTGTATGTTTGCTTTTTCATAGTAGCTAAGTATGTAAAGTAGCTAAGATATCTTAACTGTGACTGGATGAGGTGCAAGAACATTGGTGTTTTTTTAATTACTCATGAACAAGCAGAACTGTGTTCTGGAGGACTAATATCTGGTAAAGTGCTTTCTAAGACAAGGTGACTTGATGAGATAACTGATTCTTTAGATGAGAGAAATGAAGTAGATCTAATCTTTTTGGACTTCAGGAAGACATTTTATGTGAATCCTTGGTATTGCAGGCCAAAGGGCTTCAGGCGTAGAGAAACTGGACACTGAAAACAAAGTAAAAAACCTCCTTAGACTTAAAAATTCTTATTTTGTCTTTAGCCTTACTGCCTATCTGTCTGGTACGAAAGAAAATTTAATTTCTTTTCGCTGACTTACTCTGTTTTAAATTGCTAAACTGCCATTAATTACTTCTGTGGACATCACCAGACTGAGAAGGAGAGTTTGTTTTCACTAAGTTCTGGTAGATCTATTCCCTCTTAATTAAATCCCTCTTTTACAGACAAGAACAAAAAGTAGTGGACATTTTGGTTGATAAACCAATAATGTGTCACCAGGACCTGAAAATCAGAATGCAGGAAGGGTTGGAAACAATCACAAGAGAAGTATGAGCCTAAACTATCTCTGGGGAACAAGTAATTTCATCTAAAATTCTGAAAAATGTATCACTTCCTCCACAGAGTATACAGAATTTCAAAATATAACCTGTGCCAATATTGTAACTGCTTCATTAAGGAAACTTATTTATTCCATCACAGTGAAAGCTTATTGTAAAGAAGGAGAATAATATAAGAGTGACAGGGGACAGTGAAATATTAGTGGATAAAGGGTTAAATCACAAGGAAAGGCTGCCAGTTTGCAATGGAAGGATGATGAAACTGTCATAGCTAGCATACACAAGTGGAACAGGATGCACATGTGAGAGTAAGAACCGTGGGCTGGGAGTGTTTTGTTAGCAATTGACTACCATGTACTGGGAAAGAATAGAGAACATACTGATTTTCCTTTGGGCCATTGTGATCGTTAAGTGGTATAGAATGGCTAATCGTATATGCTTAGTTTAATAGGACTTGAGAGAGCAGGAAAACCCTTGTTATTATTAAACTATGATAGAAAAAACCCAGCTTATGTCACTGCTTAATTCCTTGTCTTTAAACTACAGTTTAGATTAATTGCTCCTCCTGAAAATATGTATCAATTCCTCTAATACAGGCTGAAGTGATCATCTGCCAGCCCATATTTAGCTTTTCTATACAATGGTATTTTTCTTCTGACAACTAGAAACAGATTATTTACTCAACAAGTGGGCTTGAATGTCTGTTGCCTTCTGTCTAAATCTGCCTTTGCCCATGCAAATTGATCTTTGTACTGGGACCTGCACAGCTCTCCATCTACGCTCCCTCCTGAGTTCTTGGAAAAGCAGAAGAACATGTTAGGGATGTCGACATGTGCTCCTGACTCTCCCCTCTAAACTGCTCTGTGTTAGAAGAAAGCTGTCACTGTAGTTCCTCTTTGGCACTTGTTTTCTCTCTGATCTGTACTTCTCCTTAATAAGTGAGTCAGAGAAAAGAGAGAAAAGCCCTGCAGCTATAAAGTTACCATGAGAAATGAAAGAAAACTCTAACAGGAGTTTTCACCCCTTCCTTTCATTCCTTCCAGTTTTTGTTTGCATGGGCTTCATTATGTTTAGTTAAAAGATAGGTGGAAAATGTAATTCACTCTCATATCTGCACATGGAAGGAAGTTTTCAAAAGGCTAAAGAAACAGAGAAATTGCTTCAGATCACTCTTTTTCCTCAAAAAACGGGCCACCTGTAACAGTGCTAAAGACAGTGAAACTAGGGAACTACTGCAAATGTTAGCTGCATTGCTCAAAACCGCTTCATATTCTGTTTCATTAACTTTACAGAAGCTGACATTAGACATGCTGTTCACAGCTTGTGTTTGGAATTACAGGAACAGTCACATTAAAATATCGCAGACCACACTGCTCTTCAGGACTGTACTGAAGAATTGCAGTGATCTTGAAGCACTTTTGTGCCAGCCCAGAAATCTGTCTGCACCAACTTCTCATCCAGATGTCAGATCCTTAGCATAGTCTCCTTATGGTGGTTTAGAAAATCCACGAAAAAATAAGATTTACTTCAAAATCAACATGCTTGGAGCCTGAGGACTGAAACAATTTCCTGCCCATAGACACATTTTTTTTCTAGCCTAAGGAGAGGAGATTGGTTTGTTCATCACACTAATGAACAGCATATATACACAAAGAAAAGCATCAGCACATTGACTGGAGTAACACAAACAAGGGGAGGTTTCCTGAAGTTCAAAGCATCCTGTCACCTTGTGGCTGTGCCTCTGTGATGGGAAGCCACAAAATCCCTCCTCTGCAAAGCCGCAGCCCAGATCCCTTAGACAGCACCAGAGGGGAGGGTGTCAGGCCTCCCTGTGGGCTTCTGGAAGGATGGATTCCCACGAGGCAGCAGGGCAGGGCCTGGCAGCCCGGGCCTGTTCCAGCACCCCAGCCAGGAGCAGGACAGCTGGGGGCACTGAGGGCAACCCCAGTCTCAGGCGTTGGGCATCTCTCTGGGGACCTCTCTGGGGACAGGGATGGGACGAAGCCAGGACAGGCTGAGGGCCTGGCTCAGCAAGGCCCAGGGCCAACCAAGGCAGGGCTGTGGGGAGATGGGGACTGGTCCTGCTGTGGTGTCGCAGGGCAGGGCTGACGCCCCAGGGGCTGACGCGGGGTCCTGGGCCATGGGCAGTGTGGGGGAGACCCTGAGGTGGCTGGCAAGGGCAGTCAGACCCGTCAGTGGCCTCAGTGCCCTGGCAGAGGGAATACCAATTGTTCTGGGTTGTCTGCAATACCTCATCACTGTATTCCTGCACTCTTACAGTTTTACAAAATCTTTGAATCCCATACTCAGTTAATGCTTGGTTTTCATGACTGATTATTTTATGGCTGGCAAGCTTTTTTTCCAGGAATACTGGAAGACGTATAGTCAAATAAAACTTCTATGTACAATAGAGTATCTGTAGAAAATGTTTTTCTGCATTCACCCTGTCCTAATAAAAACAAAAACTTTTTTTTTTCCAGAGTTAATTTACTGCAGAAACAGAATTGCACAGAGTTTACGCAAAAGGATAAAACAGAATGTGACGATGAAAGATGATAAAGACAATATATATATTCTAAGTTTTAAGGTAAATGAACAGAAGTTCAGACAAATGTGACACTTTCAAACACAGAATACTGAAAAGACATTATATTGAGATATGATACATAGTTACGATACTTGGGATATTCAAATGTATCAAACCAAATTTACGAATGTCATACGTATAGTTAGGGCTGACTAGAGACTATATTCCTGCTTGAATGGGTAACTGCTTCTTAAAGAAACCAGGGTGAGTGAAATGTAATTAAGAAATATCCCTAGTACAGGTAATATTTCTATAAGCTGTTACACAATATTTCTGTAAGTTATATACATAGGAATGAACGCGTGCTTAACCACACATACATTTTGCTGTCTTAACAAAATAGCGTTTTGGGGTTTGACCTGTTTCAAGGAGACTGGTATGTAAGGGATTGCGGTAAAATAAACCAAATAAAATGATTTGATGGAAAGTCAAAATACAAATATGCAAAGACCAAAAGATAGAGGAATATGCAAGAAATTTTACCTTCATCAGGCTGGTGGTTGCTGGGTAAGCAACTACAAATGCTTCATATTTTAAGATAATAATAGTTTTGACATTATTATATAGCTCACAGGAAAAAGAATAATGGGCGAACTTGCCAGATATATTAGATATCTATACTCTAGCGCAAAGTGTATTCAGAGCAACCAGTAACAACTAGAAGTCTTGGTGCACAAATAAAGCTTAATTGGCCTCTCAGAGACTTGATGGCCTAAATCAGAGATACAGACAGACAGGCAGGAAGAAAAGAAAGCTTTTTACTGTATGACGAAAATATTTATGTTTTCTCTGAAGCTCAGAAGGAAGTGAGAAGCAGACCTGTTAAAAGCCTTCAGATAAAGATTAAAAAGGGAACAGAACAAAGTAGTAAGAGAGAATAAAAATGATGCACCTTGTTTCAGGTGCCTAACACCTGAAGGACATGGCCTTCTGGTAAAAGGAAAATGTCTGCAGAATGAGCTTTATGAACAGGCACAGCCTACCAATAAATTATTGAGGACAATGCTGAAAGCATTTTTTTTTAAATAAACACTGAGAGAACTTAGGCTGCCCTATGTGAAAGATGCATCTGAGTAAAGGGAAGGAAACATTTTTAAATAGGTATATGAGTGAAACTGTCAAAAAGTATCAAGTCAATAATTCTCTGCAAATGCATGTAGAAGTGAACAAGAATAACAGCAATTGATTAAAAATGCAAACTTCAGCCAGGAAGATGGGCTTCCATAGAAAAAATTTCTAAAGAGAGGAAGGAGACAATATTAAAAACAGAATGAGACTTCAAACCAGAAGAACTCCTTTGACAACTGGGATGTGATTTTACAACAACAAGCAGGTAAACTGGAAAAACCACAGAGGAGAAAAACCAGAGTGACGAATGGCTTACAAGTTACATTTATGAAGAACTATTGGATTAAGTTGAATTGTTGTGGAAAAAAATCTGATAAAGAGTAGTTAAATCTTCGAGTACATACGTTTTCTCTTAAAAAGATATGTGATGAGTTCCTCTGCATGTCTACAAAGAGTAAAACAAGAAATGACCTGTGTGATGTGATGGGAAGATTCAGATAGATGTTAGTTAATCAGTTAGGTGTTACTTAGTAAGAGATTAGAGAATATTTTTAAGTTAGGGGACAATTTTTCTCACTAGGTTGTGTAAGCCTAATCACTTCTGGATTAGAGAACAAGATTTTATTGATTTAAGTCAGTGATAATCTCCCATTTTTTCCTGCATCTGGAAGACAGATCACTTCATATTGTAAAGAGTTTAGTTGTTTGGTTGGTTTTGGTTTTGATTTCGGTTGGTTGGCAGTATTTGCTCCATTAAAGATGAAGAGTCTGGAAGATTCTCATTGGTTTTGTACCGAAATCAGACATTCTAAGACAGTCTGAGTCAATTTTTGAATTCTGAAATGCACATTTTTGGTCTCAGAAGAAAGCCAAATATGAATCACATCCATGGAAAGTGTGATAGCAAAAAGCTTAAAAATGAGTACAGTCATCTGAATGGAGATATAAGAATGATGATATAATTGATGATATTCTCATTTACTGTAAATAAGTATATTGCCACCTAAGAAAATTTACTCCAGTCAAGAATCTGTTTTAGATAAACATCGTTGGTTTTTTGCTGAATTAAAAAATAATAATAATAATTTAGTAAAACAAGACTTTAACACAATTCAGATAGAAGATATTCAGATTCTATTTGGATCTTGTTCTATTAATATATATTTATGTATTATATGATATAAATAAACCCATCATGCGCCACTCCATTGCATATCACACCTCTCTTTTTTTTCTACATTCTGCTTTTTCTGTTCTCTGTCTTTCACATGCACATGCACACCTATGCACTCTATCTCTCTCTGGCTTACTCTCACACGTATATATTTCTGGCATCAAGATTATTTTTGACTGGAAGAGGAAACAGCAAGGTAGTTTGAATCCCAAGGTCTGTACCCACACCTCAGCTACCCAGCGAATTATAAATTCCTGAGTCAAGACACTGACCATTTTCTAGCACCAATTGCACTTGAAAATATCATTAAAAACTGAAAATGTACCATGGCTGTGTTTGACACAGTCTTTAAGCACAAGAGTTACACTACTGCTAGTATTTTACATGAAGTCCTGCCTTTCACTCTTTCACATAAGACAGTAGATGAAGACTTGAATGTTGTCACATTTAACTTTACCTCTATAAAACTGCTTAAGTGTGCAAGAATTGCGTGATTTCTACTTTGTTTCTACATGTGTAAGCACTGGCTCATTCTCAACACTTCTCAGATAGCTGATCTCAGATAGCTTGAAAGGTGGATTTTAACATCATAACTTTGATTGCTTCTTGATTTCCACAGAAGATTGTCTTTTTATTCTTCATGACTCAGATCAGAAAGTGATTACAGATCAGAAAATTATTTGTGATAAACCTTTCCCTTGATTCATAGTGAATTAAAATGTCTAAAAAATTTTGGATCCCAGAAGGCTCATCTGAAAATTAAATATTTCTGATTAGATTCATCTCAAGCTTCAGTTTGTATTTTAAGTTGACATATTTCGAATACGTGAGTGAATAGTACATTTGAATATGATAGGGATTTGGTATGCATTCTCATGATTTTCTTTCCTATCTATAATTCTCTCACCGTTTAGTTTTTGTATTCCTAGAGAATAATCAAACATTGCGGCCTCATTTAAGATTCAAAATACTTTGACTTGCATTATGCTGTAAAAAATAACGATACTTGGAAACAGAAAAGACTGCTAGCCATCCTTCTGGTCTGAACTTTAACGTACAACTCATTTCAGTCCTAACTGTACATCTGCAAGCAGTATGTCCATCATTATGTGCTAGCACTTTTGTTATTTGTGTTGGTTTGTTTCATGTCCGAGAATAACATATATCATACTGGGAAAAATAACAATGATTTCTAAGATTCTCACTTCATCTGCAGAGAGTTTTTGAAGATTATGAGATGTGGGTAAGTAGATATTTCTAGTGACCAAATATGCAGTTAGTACAACTAACTATCTCAGGCAGAAACTATGTTCCAAAGTCTTCCACCAGATGCAAACTCAGATATAGACACCCGGCTTTGGTATTTATGTAGTTTTCCCAATGGCAGCCAATCATATATCAAGACAACTTTCAAAAGCATTCAGCATGTGCGTAGCTCTAGCTTCTCAAAATTTTACTCAGCTATTTTAAAATAAGAGGAGATTTGTGTTTTGTCAATGCTTAGTAGTTCATCATCTTTTTGCTCAAATGAATATATTGCTTCAACATCTTGATAAAGTTATTCATTGTCTACAACACTGTTTATCCAAGAATTTTTTTCTATCAATTTTAAATTAACTTCAAGATTTATTTGAGTCCCCAAACTAACCATGATTAAATAAGTATTTTGAAAATGTATTGAAGATTTGATCACATTCTAAATTATCTTAGCCAAGGGAGAGATCTTCTTTCTTGCTTTGCGGTAAAAAACGAAACCATGTTTTTTTTCTAAAATCCCTTTGTATGCCATTGCAGATTTGTGTGCAGGTAAGAAGACAGACAGAAACACAGATACTCTTTTCTGAAAGAAAACGTATTAAAAAAAAAATAGATTATCACCCTGATTTACACCTGAGTAATAAATAAATTTTGATTCGGTGGAATACACTTAGTGGGGTGATTCTGAAATCAGACTCAATGATAAGTGAAAGAAAACTCTGGAAAAATGCTTCCTTCAAAAATACTCTGGAAAGGTAACTCACAAGATTTCTGTTTTTCAACTAGATTAAACTTCTTAAAAAACATCTGCCTTTGAAAAATCTTTTTCTTCTTTAGATTCAAACATGTTTTAGTTAGCAGAAATATCTAGTTTTCTAGATGCAAAACTGGATCTAAGCACAGAACACCTGTTATAGTCATGATGAGATTATAGTTCAAACTGCACTCTCAAAGTCTCAAACCTACCCACATAATTTAGAAGGCAGTAGAAATGCTAAATGCTAAGTCACGATTCTTAGTATTCATGACATTTGTATTAATTTTCTTTCCAAATTGCAATGCAGTATGTAATTCCTTCAGGCAGACTTCCCCTTCTAGATATTTTGATTTGAGCTAGATTAATGTCCCCCTATTTCTGTTGCTGACATTCCATATCACTTATCTTGTATTCACTGTTAGGTCCCTGATTAGTCCAATACCTCCTTCAAGACTTGTCTGAAAGCCCTGTTGCAATCCAGATAGAGAAAACCAAGACAACGGAAAGGTTCAGAGCAGCTTTCCTGAGTTAGTTCTGAAGAGACAACCACTTGAGTAACTGCAGGAAGAGTCTTTGTTTGAATCATGGTACTGGAAAAATTATTCCATTTGAAAAAGAAATGTGTTTTTAATTATGTGGCACATACTGAATAAAAAAATTTTCATAGTCTATGGAAAAAATCATAGCTCCTTTTGGTGCTTAAATGATGAGCTATATAGTCTGACAAGAGTATGTAATAAAATTAAAAATAAAGGTATGAAGAACCATATGTAGTAGAAAACAGAGACAATGTCGGAAAAAACTTGCCCATTCTATCTGTTGCTGAACTCAGAGCTTTAGGAACTAGCCATTTAGCCTGATTAAGGACTGATAGAACCAATCTGATATCATATCTATTTTCTGATTTAATTATGGCAACACTAAACTAGATCAAATTTGCACCAAAAACAATTATTTGAGGCAAAAAGTATTTTTGGCTTCGGAAATGTTTTTTTTTATTTATACTCTTTTTTTGTCTTCACTCTTATCCCTTTCCTTTAAATTATCTGTAAGGGTTTGAAGGCGAGAAATACTTTGACAGGTGTTAAACTACCAGCCAATACCACAGTGACACAAGTCCTGTATAAGTGCTTTTCAAAGTAGGTTTTCAGACCTACTTGGCATGTCAAAGTAACTAGCATAATTAGTTTTTTTTTCTTTCTAAAATTCAACCTCAGACTATGTCTGGAAATAGTATGACTAAAGAGTCTCTGGTTGCCCTCTGCTATTCATTATCCAGAGTTCTGGTAGAGTTTTTTTGATTTAGCTCACTATTTTTGTCCCTATATAAAGATTCAGAGTTGAAAGGAAAGTTAAACATGCCTGTCTGACTGTCCGTAATAAAAATACCCATAAAAAAATCCTTGACTGCTCAATGAAACTTAACTGCTTTATCAGATAGTTGTATTTGATTGAATTTCAACGAAAAAGAAATGGTCTCCTATCAATCATAGAAGACACGTGGCTCTCACTTGTTGAGAGAATAAAGACTTTAATTTTCACTGAGTCAAAACAGAATTTCAATTTGAATTTTTGGCATCACTGGTGGACGTCATCATTCCATAGCAATCAGGTACCATGGGCTATGCATTTTTTTGTTTTGTTTCTAATTTCTCAATCTCACTCATATTAGTTTTCCACAGAAAATACTCCAGAGATTGAAAAAGGTCAACAGAATAGTTTTAGTGAAACTCATGCGTTTTCATTAATTTTTTTAAACTGAAAACTTGTTATGAATTTAACTATTTGATCAAGTGTAGGACTTTCTTTGGTTAGTACCAACATATGTGTTTAAACTACGAAAAGTCTAGTCATCTTCTATACACTAGAAAACTAGTAAGGATCTAGAGCAAAAAGCTTCCAAATGGAATTGACTGTAGATGTCTAAGAAAGATATGGAACCACAACTTTGGGATATAAAGTGGGTGACTGGACACTGGTATTAGCTGATAAAGTGCACGTTAGTGTATGTAAATGAAAATACTTGTATATATTGTATAAGGTTGTGTAGGACGGGGTCCTGTGCGGCCTGCTGTAGGTGACCCTGCTTCGGCAGGGGGGTTGGACTAGATGACCCACAGAGGTCCCTTCCAACCCCTACTATTCTGTGATTCTGTGATTCTGTGA
>Ga0065711_1004513_pt1 | contig 23248 bp, 13 predicted proteins | sample Hoacrofraction12_FD_59098 | JGI IMG/M metagenome (GOLD analysis project Ga0065711, IMG submission 59098) | Hoatzin crop microbial communities from Cojedes, Venezuela - Epithelial fraction 12 v2 (version 2) | ecosystem: Host-associated > Birds > Digestive system > Esophagus > Crop | place...
TTTTTTTTTTTTTTTTTTACAGTCATCACATGCTCTCCTATGTATTTATATATTCCATACAAACTACTAGCTGCAGAAGACCCAAGTCTTAAAGCTCTTGCTTACTCCCCCACGACACAACTTCAAAACATGCTTGACCAGCTATCAAGCAAGGCAATCAATTTGCACCAATTAATCTGGGCAAGGTTAGACACATTTTAAGTCAAGAAATCTGTACAAGCAGAAGAACTGACCACATAAGATTCAGTATTCAGAGCAGAATCCAATTACTCATTTTATTTGAGACTTGGCAGTCAACAAGCCCACAAAATTTTCAGCAAAGGAGAAAGAAAAAGCCAAGGCTATCTGAGGAGCACTGACAAAAAGAACAGGTCACTGAATGGCAGACAGAGCAGCGTCAGCAGAATACATTGTATTTGTACATTAGCTTCTACTTACTGTATTCTGTAGTACCATCTAGAGTTTTGCAGGAGACAGCTACTCTCTTCAGATACCAACTAGCCGGACAAAGTCAGAGGGAACAACCAACAGCACCAGAAACAAGACAGAATCACTACTTCCTACCCGCTTTGTGTGGAGCTTGTGGCCAAGCAATGACAGAGGCTTCAAACCAAACAGGCACCTGCAGCAACACAGGAGAACACAAGCAACAGGCAGGCACTCCTTACAGTACCATCACCTGTCATTTTTAAGCTACAGCCTAATGATCTGTGTAGGTTTGCATTAGCTGTCAGATTTTTAACTGAAAATTAGAAGGCTGGCTTAAAATGCTTTTCTGTTAGTAGTTTTACAGAAAAAATGCCAGAGTTAATGCATCCAGGATCATCACTGCACAGCACAGGCACTTGCATTTTGAAGAAGCCTCGCTCTTAAAACAGTCAGTTCCGCAAAACTTTTAAGTGGTGCTGACTGCTAAAGCACTGCTTGAGTAAAAGCATGCATTTCACACCACACATCTATTTTAATACGTTTTCAACCTTTCAGAAAGCACACAGGACACACAAGAAAAGGATGAGGCAGGCACTCAGATGCGGTTAAACAGAGCTGGGAAATCATTACGTGTGTTCAAGCACAGGCACAACAGACAAAATGTTCTGCCTAGAATAAACAGCTGAGAACCCAGTTAGTGAAGTTTTATGTCAGCTGCTGAACACATTACTTTGCACACTACCTTAAGCCTGAGCTTTAGCCCAAGCTGAAACGGGCAGAGGCAGGAACAAGCATTTACAGAGGCTGCCTACAGCCAAGTTTGCCGGGAAAAGCTAGCTGAACTAGTAACAGGCTGAAAAAAACAGAAAAAAAAAACCCCACCACCCTAAAACAAAAACACAACCAGACAAGTCACAACAGCCACCAGAAAACACCACACCAACACACACCTCCTCACAGGAGCAGAGTTTTCCTCTTTAAACTAAGAAGCTTCTCCTCACCCTGTATCAAGTTGCAAGGACAGACTATTCTATTCTGAGTTCACATCTTCCCAACACACATTCGCATGGAAACCTCCCATCCAGTTTGTTTCTCGTTTCCCTTCTTCCCCTCCTTTGTAAAAGTGAGCTCATCATTTTAAGTCCTGAAGGTAGACAAATACTCAAAGGCTGCATTTGGGATAAGTACCCAACTCTCACTGCAACCTGCATCCCGCAGACCTGTGTGCCTTCAAATGTATCTACGGGCACAAGGTTATGCTGGGCAAACCAGAGTCTTCATGTGGTCACTCCCAGTGTGAAGAGTTTTAGCTTCCTCAAAACACATTAAAGTATTTCCATATTACCATTTCACCTGCAGTGGTTTCAAAAAGTTTTGAGGCCTTCTAATAGCAACACCTCACCTGAGAGATCTTGCCAGAAATTATCTAGTAGCAGCAATTTCAAAATGCATGCAGAGTCATTAGTGTGACTAAGCTTGTTCAACTAACACAGCATTAAATAGTGCAGATATTTCAAGCCAAAGACATCAATCAGCTGAGACAAAGTGTGCTTCTGCCTTCTATTGCCACCCGCTTTCCCCAGCAGTTCAGCTCTCCAACCACACTATCAGGAATAGAGACTGTCTAAAAAAATACAAAAGCAAAAGACAAATAAGGAGTGAGAAAGGGCAGAAACAAGTACAGAGCCAGAAATCTTTGAGCAGTACTCGCCACTGTGCAGTTAACAGAGCTGAGGATACAGAAACTGTGCTCTGACTGTAATAAACCATTCAGAGCTGGGAGGGCAGAAAAGACTTTCAGGACACGAAGACAAAGTGTTCAGGAACAAGCACAGGTGAGGAATACCGGAGAGGAGCAATGTTTCATAAAATTATTTTTATCAGTCTAAATATTTCAGTATATTTATACAAAATTTAGCACAATACAAATCACATCAAAAGAAACAATGAATTGACTCCAAAGTCAAGGCATTCTGAAGGGGGAAAAAAAAAGTTGTTCAAGACAACATGTTCCTCCCAAAACAGAAAATTATATCAAAGACTGAATGTACCTTTATAATTTGAAAGAAGGGGAACAAACAAGTTTATAGACAAAACATCCTCTACAGATTTGTTGACATAAATTAAGCGAAAAGTATTTTTGCTACATACACTTAACAGCACTCTTCCTAGATACAATAGGTTTGCTGTAGCAACATACAAATAATAGTTTGCCAAATACTCTTACAATTTAATATAAACACACAAAACAAAAAGCTACACTTGCCAGTGATTAGGCACAGCCTAACTCCCATCTGTTCCAGGTAAGCACAGCAGAGATCCAAGATTTCCGATGGTGTCCTGGACAACAGGTACATGGCTGGAGACTGAGGAATTCAAGTTTTCCTTCAGACTGCCCCCCCCCTTTAAACTTGCTGTTTGCATTAGAAGTGCCAAAAAGCAGCAGTTGCATATTCTTCTATACAAGGTGTAGGGAGAATTTCAAGCTTATTTCCCATGCAGGTAGAGGCAGCAACCTTCTAAAGGATCACTTCATTCCTCTTTCTGTAGCAGGATACAAATGCCTTTCTATTAGTATTTCCTGGGGGTTCAGAAGTTCTAGCTTTGCATCGTCATTGTGCTAGGTGCTATACACAAGCTGCTAGCACCAGTCCCCAAATTCCTACCGCTTCTGGCCTTAGATTAAACAGCAAGAAGGAACTGGACAATAAGATACACCAAGTCAGTGGTAAGGAAGATTTCTATTTAGTCCTCAGCACACCAACAACACGAAGACTGTTGAGCTTTTGTGCATGTCAAATGGAGTTTGAAATTATTATAATAATTTTGGTCATACTGCAAAAGCGCTGTGGAAAGTTTGAGGGAAATAACAGAAGAGAGCAAAAAGTCATCCACTGGAAATGTTGAGTGGGAAGAATGTTGCTGCTAATCGAATATTCAACTCCTCTGCTCTAATGAAAGAAGAGCACCAGGCAAGGTGTGGATAAGCCCCAGGGAGCCTTGAAAAAGACAAATCACTCACACACTGGATGTGGCAAAGAAACTGCAAACAAAAAAAAAGGAAGCCATGCAGAAGGAACTATAACAGGATCAAACTTAGTCCTTTACAGCAGCATTCCCAAGGAACAAGACTCAGGCAAGGTCAGACAGCTATGCCACGGTAGCTGAAACACCGGGCGACATCCCACTTCTAGCTGCATACATAGGTAAGAATGGTGAGGCACAGCATGTTACACAACCTGATTGATGTGCAGACTGCCCCCAAGATACAGACATTACACCTTCTCCTTGTTTTCCCCACTTCCTACATGTTGAGCATAAAGATCACAAGGCCTTTATTGCTCTAACAATCCACAGGTTGCTCAGCTTACACAAAACATTAAGGCCTTAGAAAAAGGTGTTCAGAACTATTCTGAATGGCTTGAATGCATTGATCACCTAGAGAGATGGGATCCAAAGCCAGGACACAGACAACAGCACTGAATGACTGACTGGCAGGATGCTAACAGCATCAGTAACAATTGACATAGGGATGACAAGAGACAACAGGAACAGCATCCCTGAAAACAAAGCTTTTAAAGGTGGAGCTAAAAATAGATCTCTCCAAAAGAAATATTTAAGAGAAGGGCCAAGAGTTTAGTCTTGGGAAACAGAAATATGCCTGGAGCAGTCATATCTGCATGCAGACAGCAGATGAATGTGTATCATCTATAAATAATATGCAGACAATCACAGAGAAAGCCCTCTTGAACATCATTTCCCCTCCCACAGAGCTGCTGGAGGACAAAAGCCACAGGATTAAGAACAGCAGGGCCAACACCAACAGTCAATTCAAGTCAAGAGAGGCCAGACTTGTGAGCTTCAGCTAGTAACAGAGCTAACGCTCTGGCTTCAGCATAACAGAAGAAACAAGAGCCAGGCTGGAGAGGGTCCAGGAATAAACCGGAGGAGAGTATTTTCATGATGTACAGTCTGCACAATGAAAGGAGAGGCACAGTGGAAGGTAGCTGGAGAGACAAGTGGGATCAAGGATGCCAGCGGATTTTTTTCTTCCTCTCTCCCCTGGAAGAAACAAATGCATACCAGAGAGGAGCCAGATAAGAAATTAAGGGAGGTGCCAAGAGCTAGATGATGCAAATAGTTGAATTAAAGGAGAGCTTCCTGTCCCATGGCCCACAAAAGGAGATGTGAAGTGGGAAAATACAAGCCAGTATATTCAGTCTAACTCTCCTAGAATGAATTAACTACTGCAAAGAGAAAAAGGAGATACAACTGGTGACAAGGTCTGAGAAGCAAATCTGGCAGCAACAAGCACACCGAGATCATCAGTTCAAGGCATAAAAAAAAACCTAACAAAACAGAGCAGTTAGTGCCACTGTTCACAGTGCTTTCAACTGCTTCATGGCACAGGAGAAGAGGGCAAGTTACACTCGGACAGATGGACATTGAAATGACAGAGAGTAGAGGAGCAAAAGATGCAAAGAATAAGTGATCAAGACAATTACCCCAAAGGTTATGTGGAGAGGGGAAAAGGTGTCAGCACAGGCATTGTGCACTGGCAAATCAAGGACAAGAAAAGTGTTTAGATAAAAAGGGCAGACTCCTAGAAACTGCACAGTGGGGGTGATGACACAAAGGAGAGAAAGGGAGAGTGAAAGGGAACCAAGGAGAAAAGCACAGCAGACGGAGATGGCATGGCAGCAAGGGACGTTTTCATGCAGAATACCTCTGACAAGAAGTCACAGGATTCTCAGTCCACTGAGCTTTGAAAAACTCCTGTATCGCTACAGAGAGCAAGACTCATGCCTGCACCTTCCTTCACCAGGGAGTAAGGTCTACAGCTAACATGAGAAAGTTTATACTGGCACCTTATAGCTGAATCTTCAGTAGCTTTTTAACTCTCAAAATCTTCAGTTGTTTAAAAAAAAATAAAGCACTCATATTTCCTTTTAATACTCAGAAATGCTAATCTAAAATCAATTGCATGTTGTTTGCAACACACCCTTTTTCTCCCTTTGCTGGTCCAGTTCTGCACAACCCTGAGGCGTCCTCACACCCCTCAAAGACCAGGCCTGCACAGATGCTTAATGCCACCTAAGTAGAGCCAGCAGCAGACAGTAAAGCAGCACATTTGTCTCTTGTGCACCTGCTCAGGAGATCTTGCTCTTCAGTCAAAGCAGAGAGCACTTATGCCACCCAAGTAGGGGGAACGTAGCTACTTCATGGTTCAAGTCAAGGTTGCTTGGAGAAATGTAACTTTGCATTTTCTGTCTTCCTATTTATAAACATAACCATGTAGATGTTTTCTAAATATTTACTGAGAACTTCCATTCCACTAAGGAAGTCAGTCTGGAAATGCTCTAATCAAAGGGCAGACAAGCACTGTGTACATACCTGCTCTCCTCTAGCAATGTTCTGGAGGTGACTTACAGGCCCTAAAACATTTTGTTCTTCAACAATGATTCAGTACCAGAGGTGGACCTACATACCAACGCAGTATCTCATCTGTATGGAATTAGGCAAGAGTACTTCACAGCTTGAAGCACTCCAGAACTAAAATATGCAGCACAGTACAGAATGATTTTTTGCAGCTGCAAGATGTCAGCTCCAAGCTGCAAACTCCTGTCTCTAACGATCCTTCTGCTACAAGGGGGCCAAGCTACATTACAATTAAAGACAGCAATGTAAACTTGGCAATCCTCCCTGTGTAAACTACAGCTAATCAGCTGCTAACAAATTCCTGGCACTCCAGCAGTTGCGTCAAAGTATGTCTAAAGGACCTTACTTTTTTTTCCTTGAAGTGTCCACTCGCAAGCAGCCTTCCCAGAACAACGTAAGGGTAGGAACAAAGCCTCAACCAGCTTTCACCCACGCAAAGTCACAACTCGAGAATGTCTTCAGAACAGGCTGTTCATTTGGTGACTAACCTATAGCCCTCACTTAAAAAGGCAAATCTACTTAATGACCAAGAAAATCCACACCCGCTTCATTTTTAGCCACTTGGAGATAATGGCAGAAATCAGTGAGGCTGGAGGGGGGAGGAAAAAAAAGCCCTCAGTATTAAGTAGCCTGGATTTATTTATGTGCAGAACAGGGCAGAGGAAGCAGCCAGTGCAGGAATCCACCCCAGCTCAAGTACAGTTTCTGATGAAAGCAGGCCCTGTTGTCCCTGCCGGCTGGCTTACTGTGAATGAAGCACAGGTTATCGTACACTTTTAGTGGAAAAGCAAGGTATCTGTTAAATCAGGCATTAAAAAAAGCCAGCCCACAACAACACAGCAGATGCCAGCAGAGGGAACGCCAGCCAGGGCTATGCCAGGACTGGTTCACAGCCATCTCAGTGCAATACCCTTAAAGATGACCAGAAAGTACTACCAGCCACTTTTATACTTCTACTTACTTCCAAATCAAGAGAGGCATAATCCCACAATGGCAACTACCCTTCAGCTGTGCCAGTGTCAAAGCATCTCCAATGCCAGTTAGATGCCTAGGAGAGAGTGGCAGATTACAAACTGATCTGAAACAATGTGGAGGGAAAACATAATACATAGCTTTAATGCTACTTCTGAAGAGATGATTCTCTACCCAGGGAAATGGCGGAGTCACCATCCCTGGAGGTGTTCAAAAAACACGTAGAAGTGGCACTTCAGGACATAGTTTAGCAGGCACGCTGGTGTTGGGTTGACGGCTGGACTACATGATCTTAGAGGTCTTTTCCTACCTTAATAATTCTATGATTCACAAACCAATTGTTTCATAGAAGCCCTGAGTTAAGTACAGCATGAGCCTAAAGGGACTTTCTATTGTCTAATTCTGAATGCCTCCATCACCATAATCAGTTTTGGACTCTCAAAGCTAAACTCTTTGTGCCACTGCACTCGTTGAGGAACAGCCTACAGCTCAGAAGGGAAGAAAACTGAAAGCGGATTCAGTCTCCTGCTGAACAATAATCAGGTACATCTCTTCTTGAGGCAAGGATGAGAGGTGCAAAGATCCACTATCCCTCCACACTCACTCTTTTCCAGAAAGCTACTACCCAAGCACTCACTGTGCCAATTAACACAAAAGACAGATACGAAAATGGGATTAGGACAACAGTCAGAAGCTTTGCAGCCCCTATCCGATAGGAATATCCACTTAGCGGAGTTTTCAAAGTAATAAAATCTTACGCCGTCAGTGTTTACATGTTAGGACAGCCAGCATTTATTATCTTTCCCTCGTTCTTTTCAGTATTTGAAAGCTTCGCTCAGTTATAATCAGATCTTGCCATTAAGTAGAACTTTAGGCATGAGGTCATCCTGTTTTTCCATCAATATTACAAAAAAGGATAAAAGTTTATTAACACAAAGTATAAAAGAAGTTACGGAACAAACTTGACCTTTTTAGACATCAGACAAGGCAGTCACCAAACAAAGCCACAAAAAGCCAGAATTATCAGTTTTGCAGCTCACACAGTTACCATTATTGCCCAGAACCATCTCCACCACTCCCAACAGCACCAGGCTGTGATTTTTCCCCAGCTAGTTTTGATACTCAAGACTCAGCCCCCATTTTAACGGAGAGACAAGTGGGTTAAGAATTTCTGTTCTCTTTGTCCCTTTGGAAATGGAAACCTTTAAAGCAGGTCTGCTTCTTCACGCCTTTGAGCCCCACTCAGCATGGACAATGAAATTATTCTATCTTCATTTAACAGTTAAAAAAAAAAAAAGAGAGCTTCAAGCATTCATATAATTAACCTTACAAGCAACACACCCAGCAGCATAATACTAATAGGCCAGTCAGTTAAACTTAACCAACCATCAGCATTTATTACCTTTAATGATTTAATTTGGATTGTTACAATGGAAACATGTTCCCAAATCACATCCCAAAAATGTATTTTCTCCAGTTTACCACTACTGTCCCCAAGTCTCCTGCCAGGTGAATAGCATTTATCTTCACGACACTTCAGTCAGGGGGCAAAGTGTTATTTGAAGCACTCTAGAGAGCAACTCAGAGCCGTGGTACAGAGTGCACAACAGACCCAGGATTAGAGTCTGGGCTGCAGCTCTGACTGTGCCCCTGAGGACTTAGGCTTGCATCCTCAATGCTGGATCTCCCTTTCTGCCTCGTTTTCTCATCCTCTCCATTCCTGCCTCATCTCCTTTCCCCTCCATAGGCCTCCCCTTCAAAACAGTCATGATCTCAAAGCTTATTATTAATACTACCATCATCATTTTATGCAAGTAAGTTTTCAAAAGATTTTTGGCCACGAAGAACGCAAGGCTCGAGCACAAATTTGCCTAGTTTGTTACGGGTTTCTACATTACTGTATAAAAGGCTTTGTCTCACCTGGTGACCATGAAGAGTATACAGAAGTCTTCCTTCTAGCAAGTCCAGAATTTTAAGAGTTGAATCATTGGAAGCAGTTACCAGATAGTTTCCAGAGGGGTGAAAGGAAAGACTGTTTACCACAGCACTGTGCACTAAAGATGGAAAAAATGTACATAATAATCACCAAGTCCAGTTTACATAAGCCTAAGGCAAAAGAATAAAATAAAGTACAAGCGCATGCCAATTTTCTGTTATAAAGTTTAACAGGAAAATTCGTGGGGGAAACATTCCACAAAAACTCTTCAAAGCACTGGAGCACAAGGGCAGTATTCAATTCTCCTAAAAACAGGCACTACTTTATTGAAAGGAAAAAGGAAGCTTTGCCAATTATTCTGGGAGATTTAAGACTACGAAAGCTTCCCGTATAACCCCAAGATGTAACCATATGCACAAGTGAGCTATATGATTCTGTGAGAGTTGGACATTGACATATTTTAGTACCATGGAGTTGCTGTTCTTGCTCCCTAGTGATTCTAGAATAAAATCTATATGCTGGTACATTAAGGAGAAGACTGAAATTATGATGAAAGACAAACTCAAAGTTGGCATTGCACAGGTTCTTTTGGTTTACGACCCAACTCTAACCAAGACTGAGTTTCAGAGAAACTCGGAAAGAAGAACCAGCAACTTGAAAATCGTCCAGTATAAGCATTACTCCTTCAGACATCCAACTCACCTCACCAAAAACTTAAAACAAGTATGAATAGACAAACTATCAAGAGTGGGAACTTCAGTAAAGCAATCCTTCCCGCATGATGAAGCCCAAGAGTTATTTTGAAAAGATTTAGAGAAAATGATCAGGAAAAAAGTCACACTGCACTTTTAGGCTCTCTAACATTAAACATCTACCTAATGCAGGGAGGTTTTTTCCCTTTCCAAACTTTTACAAAACAGGCTATTGAACTATTTATTTATGAGAACACACAGTACTTCACATATGCACAGCTTTCTGAGCATATGTCACATTACAGAAGACTATGCTTGAAGATGGTTTTAACTATCCAATTATTCTTAATTTTACTAAGTGCCCTCCAAATGTTCTGGTCTCAAATCTACTACTACTAGCATATTCCCCCCCCTCAATTTATATTCCCTTGAGAGTCTACTGCACATTTCAAATCCAAACTACATGTTAAAAAACCCTCAATACATAATTTTAAAGACACTAGAAACAAATACTGTCTTTCGCAGGTGTGCATTTGAAGCAGAAATCTGAAATAACCTTGCTCAATTGTAAACCAGAATGTATTTACTTTTTGAACTTTCAGAAACACTAGACACCTCATCTTAAGCTCTGAGAACATAACTTCTCTTGACATGGATTATTAAAAACCAGAAGAAAACCTTAACTCAACACAGGTAACTTCCAAACAGTTATTCTTGCTGGTGAATATTGCCTCTATCACACTGCTAGATCTTTCTCTACCCTCCCCACCTCTGTATTACACTATGTATTAAAAGAGAAAAAGTCTACATGGAGTTTTTCCTAAATATTTCTCCTTTGAGAATATTGTTCTGAGTGTTATGTATTATTCCTCACCCCATTAGTGTCTACATTCAGATAAAATCAAACATTTTTTTGTCAACTAAGGCAAGTCTGAAAGGAATCACACCAGAAACAAAGTTAATGATATACCCTTCAAGTTCCAGACACTGAATAAAGTATTTCCACCTTCACTAAAAGACCTTTTCATAATGGAAAGAAATCACACAGGCTATAGCTGTGTAAGCAGTCGCAGCTACTGCACCAAGGACCTCTTGGCTCTCATAAGCTCAGAGAAAACTTCATCTCTCTTCTACCACAGCAGCTCATACCTCCTACACGACCATTCACAACACCTCTTCAAAAACTTGCCAACACATCCTGCAACCTCACTTTATTTCATGTTGTAAACAATAAATCCAGCACAGCACAAGGTGGCATCTCCCACAGACCTGTTGCTACAAATCTACCCTTCCACCAGCCAAGCTCCAGAAAAATAATGGCCATTTAAGGGCCTTCTACTGGGGGGTTAATCACAAAATTGAGTCATGCCAGCCTATATAGTGACTGAACATAACTGTCCTAAGTCTGGCAATGCTACTTTTATGTAACTGGTGAATGTAACCTCTTAATAACCAGCAGTCAGGAAAAAAATTAGGATGGACTTGACACAGCCACAGTTCCTAGCAAACAGATAACCACCATCCAGCCCCATCTGAACTGTATAAAAGTACCAATTGCTCTTTTTAAACAGCAATTTAAAAAAATGGTTAGAGCTGTTCCCATAGATTTGCAGAGGTGCCCCACACAGCTTTGCACAGGAAAAAATGTCAGGCAATAAACATTGGCCATCTTTGTAGGGGGATGATCTGCTGTACGAAAAAGTTAACGCCAAGTAAAACACTGCATAAAGCACCTGTCTGTTCTCCTGTAGAGTAAGCGTGACCAGACAATACTTTACATTGCTAGAAAAGCCCCACATAAACCACACAAAAGGTTTTGCAGTTTGCTCTCTACTTCCAACTTTCCTTTACAAGCGCCACCGTTGAACAAGTTCTGGCAACAAGAGCAACACCGTTAAAAGACTAATCAGTTTTGGAAGACAGCCCAACGTTAACACGCAAGAATCTGAAGCAGGGCTACTTATCTATTGACTCCTCGATGCAACTTCATCTTGAAAATGGATTCCCTTGAAATCCGGAGCACGGGCGCGTACGGAAGGCGGAGATGCCCTCTAGTGGGACTGAGCCCACAGCGTCGCATGGGAAAGCCACACAACTAAATCCAATTTAGCCAAAAGGCTTGTGTATAAACCCTCGGAAGAGCAGGACTTGCATCTCCAGAACATGTTAGAAATGCATCAGTTTGCAGTCACAGGTGCATGAAGTGACTGCACACAGCTACCAGTGCAATCTGAGGTTTCTTTGGCTTTTACGATTATTTCTAGTTTAAAGCTTAATTTGCAATTAGAATCTACACAGTATCTGTTGAAAATAACACTCATAACAGGAGAAGATCACTTCGATAGCAAGGGTGTCAGGCTAAAATGCCATTCAGTAAGGGTGAACTCCAAGACAAAAAAATAAACCTGGCAGCCAACCTAAACTACGTTAGATTCAGATAATTTAACAGCAGCAAGTGGAAAGCAGGAAGAGATTATTTTTGAGCCAAGTAATACTGTGGCTGGAAACACACACTGCAGATCTTGCCACTGTTAAAAAGCTCATGAAGTAGGTTAAAGGACAATCTGACATTGTTCAAGTATTTAAACACGTTACCTATTTTAGCAAAAAGACTTAAGAAAAGTGTTTCCAAGTTTTGGTATGGGTCACAAGTTAACAATACTTATTACACAGAATCATATTTCAGTATGCATCATTGTAATTGTACCAGCTCAATACTGACTAATTGGAACAACAGTCATGAAAAGGTTTGAGTTCCATTAGATTGTTAACTGTCAGAGAACTGGGAGTGCTTGTGAGTCCGTAAGAATAACTGAAGAAATAAAAAAAAAAAAATCACATTATATGAGAGTTGAAGTAGCTCAGGCAGCTTTACAGTTGAAAAAGAGTTCAGTGAGTGCTCGACTTGACTACACAGGCAGAATACACTTGAGAGGACCACTCCACAAGCCAGGAATAAAACACAGTGCAGGAGCAGGAAGCTGATGCCAGAAATAAGGAATACTATTTTTTTTTCTACGCAAGAAAAAACCCTGTTCCAATCACAGTTGAGTCACCATCAGTGCTTTATAGTCAGACTAGATGATTGTAACAGTGTTTCCATCTGTATGCAAAGAGGAAAAAAACAGCCATCTATACACAGCAGAATTAGGATAGCCCTCAAGTTTGCAGACTGTTTCTACTCCACAGCAACCTCTTTTTGGGGAGCTTTTATTTACTTTATGGAACCCAAAAGACTTTCATAATCTCAACAGCTTCTCTGCAGACAATCTGCATTTGCTTCAAGATTAGTAACTCCCATTGCTCTTATCTGCCAGAAGAGGTCTAATCTTTCACAGGCTGCTGTGAAGGAAGACAAATCAAAGAACTCTGCTCCTTAAACATCGCTACTCTTTCTCTGCCTTTCTATATTAAGGAAAACTAGAAAACTTGTATTGAGAGCCTCCAAATTCTTTCATCACCTTGTGAGTAAAGCGATACATAGCCAAAAACTCTTTAAAAAACAATTCTAGATACATAAAGCCAGGAGGACCAACAGCCTTAATTTAGAACTCAATTTTTGTCTCTTAATTTGCCAAGTTTGCAGAAATCAATTATCAAACCACTTCACTACCCTGCCATTTCTGCCTGGCATTCAGCTGCGAGGCTGTCACAGCAGGAACTGACAGCATCTGATGCAGATGGAAGAAAGAACAAGACACCAGGCTCCAGCCCCATATCTCTGCTCTGCTTCACTAGCATGTCAGAAGCAGTCTTCAAGAAAAGCCAACAAAGTTAAGTTTAATCAAGCTATCTGTACTGGAAACAGTGCTTGAGAATGTATGGATTTACAAAATACTACAGCAGCCCTAGAAATTGTTATTAGCAAAGTAAAGAAAAGCCACATTTAGGCTCAAGAAACTAACATGCACAAAACAGGACAATCAAACTCAAATAAGCCTGAAGGGATGGGAAAGCACCCTAACCCTATCCCATTCTACCAAACAGCAGCACTACTCAGTTTGACAGGAACAGAAGGTAAGGGGGGAGGGGGGGAAGATTTAGACTTCTAAATATAAAAGCTATCTACTCCAAGGACAAGTCATAACAAGGACAGAGCTAATTCTAGAAGCTGAAAACCAAACAGATACTGGAGAAGGAAGCATAAACATGGGTCATGGTATAGAATTGCAATTGCTTGATTTTAATTTTCCTTTTTTCTTAACTTTTCCTAATTTTCTCAAAGAACTTAACCTTTTGCTTTGCTGGAATGCATCTGACTCCTATGGGCTTACTCAGAGGCAAAGGCCATGTACATCCTTTTTACTGCACATCGTCTCCTAAAGAACAACAAATACGAGCCAAGTGGCACTGCAGAGAACACCTGTGCACACCTGCAGCACAGGATAACTTCAGCATCAGGGCTTTTTCACTTTTTGATAGTGGACAGGGGAGGAGAAATCAGAACAGAGGTGTTTCTCACCAATACACAAGAATCAGTTCTGCAGTTAACTCACAGCAAAGCATAATGTTTGGTGAAAAGCAGCTTCCACTGACAGTCCTAACCCAGTGCCTTTCTGGAAAAGCAGCAGGGATGGAGAAACAGTCCTTGAACTTCAGAGCAATTCATATCAATACGTGGAAAGGTCTGACTTTTCTAGGGTCTTAACTTGCCTTGATAATGTTGAAGAAGTCTGTTCATCCTAACGTCCCACACCTTCACTGTGTTATCTGTACCAGCCGCAGCAATGCATGTACCACTGGGATGAAAATCCACGTGATTCACAAACCTGTAAATTGCAGTTAAATCCAATTGTTTACACTCAACTCCTGCTATGGATCAAAAAGGTCTTTTCAAGAAGCCAAGCAACATCATGATGCATTGAACATTACGGAAAGGAGGAGAGAACCTGAAAATTTGTATTGCTGAATTTCTCTTAAGACCTTGCTTATAACCTCAAGTAGACTGCAGGAATGTATCTAAGCGTGCCACCTTCAGCATTTTGCATCACAGGTGTAGAGCTGTAGATACAAGCCTCCTGAAATCTGATGGATCCCACTGTCACAACAACATTTTCAAGCATTCATTTAATGTTTGCATAATATATGTCTTCTATTAAATTAACAGGGTTTCTAGAGTGGTGTGTACAAGACTGAACAGCCATTTTTCTTTCATTACACTTAACTAATTTTAAGATGGAACGTACTGAATTTGTGCCTGAAATAGTATGTTGCCACTTGGAAGGTAGCAAAGCTGAGACCAAATTTCTTTCCAGACCCATATGCAATCAATTCTTATTTTGAACACACAAGCACAGTAAAACCTTCAGTGAAGAGCATTTTGTAACTCCCTCACCCAATCCATGCAAGAAACTGGAGATAAAATTAGTTATCCTTTGAGTATTCTTGTAAGAAATACTGAAGAATTTAAGCATATAGTTTGTCCAAACGACCTACTGAAATATCTCAAGAGCATTGGAAAAAATAATGCTGTTCGAATTTGTCTTAATAGCATTGCATATTACCTGGAAAGAACATATCGTACTTAAAAATTCAATGCAGCAAGAAATTAGGAAGATTCCAGTCTCAATTCTCTAATGACTTGTTTTGTGTTTCTGGATAAATTAACTTTTTCCGTGGCTCGATATTCTCCATGAAGAAATCCCAATTCAACAGCTGTTTTTCTGAATACAAAGTGGTTTTTGGAATAACCTTGTTATTCAAAAAATCTGAGGATGAATCAAAAACATCCAAGTACCAATCTGGTAGTACACTTTTGCTCTTTTAATTTACTTCAACTCAGAGCAAAATAAAAAAGCTTAACATAGCTAGAAGAAGAAATAAATAATTTAAACATCTCCAAAAATAAATAAGCATGAAGAAACTCAGGCTTGACATATTTGACAGTTATCAAAATATAACCCTCAAGGTTCCAATCTTGAGAAGTCATAAAAATGTCAAAGCAATTCTGAAAGCTCTTTTTGCATCTCATCCTCTGCTGGCTGCTTTTATAATAGGTGCTAATGATTTTGTATGAGGTAGAAATAATTGCCAGGACAAGGACCTCTGACTGCAGCCACAAATCCAGGTGTATGTTCACCAGACATCCCCATTTCAGAAATCATGAGAAGGCTGGTTCTCGTGCACCGCCAGGTACTTACCCCCCATGCTCACAGAAGGAGTGTATACATTCTCTGCTGGTTTTATCCCACAGTTTCACAGTTTTATCATCGCTGGCTGACACTATCAATCGTCCATCAGGAGAGAATCTAAGATAAGAGTTATAGCAATTAAGAAATGCCCCCAAATAAAAGGTGTACAGGGTCAGCTGGATTTGGCCAGCTGTCAAGGTATGTGGCAAATACATCTCACTCTTCAAGAAGTCCACCTGGCATCAGTGAGACTGAAAATACCATCACTGTAAGCTGAGGGGGAAAAGCAGCAAGCCGTAAGTCCTCAAACTATCCCTATTTCCACAAGAACATGAAATAACCCTCAGGAAAGTCTTGAGTGACTTAAGAGCTCCTGTCCTACTTGCTTCAATTTCAGTGGATCTCAAGTTGTTTCTCTACTCTGATTCAAAACAATTCTTACCTTTATCACAAGCATTCAGAACAATAGAATTACTCCCAAGATAACAGCTGCAGCAAGAGAAGTCTCATCATCTGAGTGCCTTAGAAGAATGTATTAAGCTCCTATCTCAAAACTTCATACACAAGACAGATCAATTTCTCTTCAGATGCACACATTTTACAGGATCAGGACTTGAGTCCCTAACTAGATAACATCATCAGACATACTGGAAAAGCATTCTTTTAGCTCTGCTGTGGGCATCTGTAGTACTACCAGCCACCGCCACATTCAAAAAATATAATGAACTTTTCATCCACAGAGAAACTGTGGCTTTATCCTATATGCACATACACATAAAAACTCCTCAGAACAACTGAGATGGACAACTGAAAACCATCTCAGAGAGTTACTAGGAAATAATGGTTTTATTACAGCAGCACTTCCAGCATTTTGGAAGGAGTACAGGTGATCATTTTTAACTAGAGGCATGACAAGTCTGAAAGTAACTAAGCTCATTTTGCTTCTTTTAGCAACTTCAAGATGCAGAAGTCTCTGTACCAGGTAAAAGCAAAACACAGAACAAATCACTAAGCAGGAAAGTCTCCGCTTCGCAAAGATCACTGAAGAAACACAAAGTGGGTACACAACTATCATCTGAAGGGATCTCTCTGCAAGGCAGCAATATATTCCAGTCACTACAGACTTGAATCATCCTGAATAGAAACACATTACACAAGACCACAATATTCAGTCTCTGCTTTGAGGGAAAAATCCCTGTCTCTATTTGTCAGAAAGCCATACTCACCTGGCACAGCGGACCCAGTTTATGTGTTGACTAAGTGAAAATAGAAACTTCTGCCTGTGAACCGTCCACACTTTGATTGTTTTGTCATCGGAAGCTGTAACTAAGGACTGGCCATCGCTGGAGAAATTAACACTTCTTACAGTTGCCGTATGAGCCTTGAACACAGTAGATTCGCCTTTGCTATAAAAGAAGGAAAGAGCACTTTAAAACTACACAACAGGGCAGCAAAAACATTATGTACCTGAAAACACAAAGCTTCTGTATGCTGAGCACCACTTCTACAGGAACTGCATGTGCTTATATTAGGAAGAAAACATCGATCAACCTCAAGCAAACTCATGCTTCAGGAGCTATACAGAATACATAGCTAAAACCAGTTGCTCCAGTTCAACACTGGAGCCCAATCCAATAGGATACAACCCATGTTTCCTATAAAGGGGCAAAACTTGTATTGTTTATATGTGCAACAATTTAAAACAACATTTATGGAAACATCAATAAGAAAGATGCCAAGATTCCGTACTGTTACCAGTCCCTTTGCTGCAAGGCAGGTGAGGAGGAAGGCCAGTGCTTTCACAGCTCATCTGGGCAGAGCCAAGCAGGCAGCTACTTCACAACTGGTCCTGTAACAGCCCACACTGCAGCTGGACGCTTCTGATGCGGCATCACACAAGAAATAACACGACAGAATTCAGCATGCCTGATGTTGTACAACTTTGAGCAAGCTACCATTAGCTCAGTCAGGCAAGACAAAAGACAAGGTATTGATGTTCCTCTTTACCCACCATTTCCAAATAAATGGAAGACATTCTTCTTGCAAATTAATGCAAGGCATATTTACAGATCCAAAGTGCAACAGATTTAGAGATCCAACAGGCATATGGGACTCAGTCCAAAATACATTTCCAGCATGTACCAGGAGCTCCACATTCAGACAGAAGAGGACAACAGAAAGACGCAGTGGTTTGCTCCCTTCTCCATTAGGATTTAACAAGCTTGATACTGAGGCTAAGAACTACTAAAACTGTAAAGGCCAAAAGATCAAAATACTACATACCTTCCAGCAATATTCCCTCCCTCCTCAGAATAGGTCAGAGCTGTCTAGTTTTATTTAATCTTTTATCTGCCAGAAGGCAAGGAACAGTAAAGGTTACTTCTCAGGAAAGTTTTCTTTGTGCCCAAAACCACAGAACATCCCCAAGTCTGATAAAAACTCATACAGAAACATGAAATTACAAAATTCTGCCAGCACGGCTTATAAAAAACAAATACCAAATACAGAAATCCACACACCATTATAGCATTAACTCCTTCAGTAACATAGTACCCTTGAAAGGGACCACAAGTTTTCATATTCTTTGGAAATAAAGTCCTGGCCCACAGACTGTGGGACAGCTTCTCCCTCCCCTTTTAATACTGGCAAGCTGAAGGTCTCAAACCTAATTCAACATCAACACTTTTTTTTGTTATATTTACAGAAGGTAAACTGACAAAGAATACTAAACAAACACAGACTAAAGGTGCCACGCACCAAGGTATTCACAAACAGCATATCAATAACAACTCGCTTTCCAAACTGGCCCTTTTCCAACACAACAGCCATAGGTGCAGTTTAGACAACAGCGCTCACACGCCTAAGCAACCAAGACAGAATCACCCAACAAGTTCAGTTTTCTCAACACATCCCAATCCTTTCTTAAAACATATGTTAGCTTCCGAGAAACGTGTTTGTGCTATAATTTATTTTCAGCATTCCATGTTAGCAGGACAGCTCTGGAGATGGTAAAATGACACTGCCAGTCTCCTTCTTTATAGGAGATTGATGAGCAGCAAGTTTAAATTTTAATCATAATTCACCTTGTGCATTTTAATAATATATATGCTAACATGTCATTGTGATAATTTCTCCCAGGAAAGTCTAACTAAACTGAAATAATTGAAATTATAATCTGCAAAATTTAGTTCCATTTTACTATAAATTGGGACATTTAAAAGCACTTCTAACACAGATTTTAAAAAGTCATTTCCAGAACCTATCCGTTCCACGGCAGAGATTACTTATGGTTTAATGAATCAAAACACGCTTCCAATGGGTAATCATAACCCTAAGAACTCAACAAAAATATACAACTGGCAATGCTTTCCCAGGTTCCTGAAGTGACATGTTTATTTTAAAGTCAGGGTATGTTCTTTGTGTGATTTGAGAATGGTCTTTTATTTGTCACCACAATCACCAGGTCTGCTTCTCAACACAAGCCTTTAGTCTTTGATAGCAGCCATTTACAAGCTCTCAAGCAAAGGAACCTCCAATGCTTTTTTATATGCCTGTCCATTCAGAAAAAACAATGCCACTGTTTAGCGTGCGAGCTAAGACAGCAGACGAAACACTGGCAGTTGCTTTTTTGCATCTTGGCTGCAAAAAGCTTCTTATTACTTGCAGCAAGATTAAGTCTTCAAGCAGCCATTCTTCAGCGCTCTCCTGTTTGTGTTGTATTTCAATTAAGTGTTCCTTGCTGAAGCATATCACTGAAAACAATGCATCACAGAGTAAAACAATAGAAGTTGAGGTGTCTCAGGCAATGATCGCCAAGGACTTGACAAGTGTTAATGAGCTCAAGCAACTAAACTCTCCAATTAAAAACAGAAACTTCATAATTAGACTAAGGTACTGAAACTAAGTTTTTGCTAACCACATGCAAGCTCACAAATATGTCAATACATAATGCACAGTAGTCTTATCGTAGTAGTCTACCATCACTTACTATCAGTGGAACACAGAGCTAATAGTTTTAGACCAAGAAATAAAGGTCTAAGGCACCTAACCATTTTGTGGACTACAGCAAGCATGCAAGCCAGTAACCTGTTCTGTGAGCAGGCTGGAGGTATCTCCATCACTAATGCTCAACTTGCATTTCAGCATCTTGCTTAAGACTGGCAGAGACACAAAGGTTCTATTTGCTAGGAAGAGACAGACTGGGGAAGAAAGAGGAAGAAAAATCCAACACCTCACCACTGAGGAGTTGCATTAATGACTTGTTATATTAGCAAAGGACATTAATGATGACTTTAAGCTTTGCAAAGAATCTCAATTTGGTTTCCAAAGCAATTTCAAGACCGAATTGCCTCTCCTCTATTACAGCTGTCACAAAATCATTCTTCTTTCCCTCATACGGATCCCAGCCCCATAGCTGGAGAACTGCTATCAAGAAACAAGGAGAAATCACAAACCATAGTTAAAAACATGAAGCGAGAGACAGAAGGGAACAGATACTTACACACTGGGAACCCATAAACGGACTGTTTTGTCTCTAGAGCCTGAAGCCACCAGGTGACCAGAAGGTGAAAACTGAACACACATCACTGCATCTTTGTGGCCCACAAAGCGATAGGCTCTCATCTGAGGCCTCATACTCCAGATCATCAGGCACGAATCCATTGAGCCACTTGCTGAAATAAAAAGGAAAAGCAAAACCACACAAAACCAAACTTGCATTAGTTCTCCTCCAATTACAGTGAGACTAAATTTCACACCCAGTTCACCATCACAGCTTCCAGCAATATCAAGTACGTTGTCCTTGAAGCTTCACCAACTTACTGCATACTGTATATTTAATTCGTAATTCAAATAAAAAGTCAGTCATGCATTGGCTTGGATTGACAATTTACTTCCAAGAGCCAGGTCATGCAACAGCTACAGAGGCAAAAGCCACACAAGCTGAAAAACTTCTTCCAAGTAAATACACTCGAAGGAAACACATAGAAGGTCTGCAAATGAAGGTTCTCTCACCACTTTTTACTGGGAAGCAGAGGCAGTCATCAGCTGCAGCAGGTTAAATATCAAGTAACACACTACAGAACAAGCAGAGAAGCCCTGTGAGCTGGTGACTTCAAGGCAACCCAGCTACATCTCCCTCATCGCAAAACATTGATCAAAGTCAGCACAGCAGCTCTTAACAGTGTATGAAGAACACAAGCTTGTAATGTGATTAGAGTAATGTTCAGTTTGCTATTAGTAGGAAGGGTCAGCGGGACTTGATGGTAGTTATGAGAGGCTTTAAGGAACTATGGATGGAGATGGAGTCCCTCCATCTACTCACGCCCACTCTTCCACTCATGCCTACCTCTATATTCACCCATGGGAATAAAAAACAACCAGCCACCAACCACAACTTACCTTTAATCCTGGGCGTCTAAGAAAGGAGTGGAAGAGGGCAAATGCATGCCCCAAAGGCATGGAAGAGAAAGGGCTGGAGGGAGGCCCCAGAGGGCAGAGACTCTACTTGCAGGAAGGTGGCCATTCTCTAGGACAGATGCTGCTTTTTCAAGATGTCCCTCCACAGCAAGATCAAAGGGTCACTTAGGTAGAAGGCAGAATTCAGGTGCACACACTACATCCATTCAAAGCACAACTGACAGCTCACCTCCATGACACTGAACTTCATCCAAACTACATTCCCCTCCCTGCCTGACAGGAGCCATACCAGTCCCTGCCAAGAACACCAGGCAACCAGTTTCCCAAACACAAGAGTAAATTCCACTTCAGTCTAAAGCTCCCCTGCCCAGTACTTCAGTATGATATCGCTTATATGTGACTTCAAGACTCGCCTGGACAAGGTCCTGTGCAGCCTGCTGTAGGTGAACCTGCTTCGGCAGGGGGGTTGGACTAGATGACACACAGAGGTCACTTCCAATCCCTACCATTCTGTGACTTGTTGGCAATAGCTATTCTCCTTATTGGATTGGGCAAGCAATGTATGAAATAAAAAGACTGAGTCCTCTAGGTTTGGTTGTTTTATTTTTTTTGGGGGGGTGGGGGGTGGAAGAACTTTAATATCTCCTAAGAGTCAAGTGCACAACTGACCCAACAGTACCTAAAAAGAAACATTCTTAGAATTTTTTCCCTCTAACTGATCTTATTTACTAAAAATATCAAGAGCAACTATTTCATGGTCTAGATGGAGGCAGCAAAGGCCCAGATACTACTTCTGAAAAGCCAATGAAAAGCAATGCTAAATTACATTCAGAGCACCCTTGCTGAACCGAGATCTGCACTGACTGGATAAAGCTTTAGGGATACAGAAACAGCATCACAGACACAGAGCAGAGTGAACTCTTGCTTTGCAATCAAAGATGCAGAAATTGGAAAGGAAAAGATAGCAGACAACAATAAAAACAGCAGCAGGGAGAGAAGGGGTCCAAGACAAGTTTAATTCATTTTCACTTCCTCGCAGCTTCCACAGCGTGGTGTAGGTTGCAAGATCCAGAACAGGATTCTCACCTGATAGACTACTGCATTTCTATTTACTCATGCCTACTGCCTACCAGGTGTATTGCCTCAAACTATCATCTCTCCCAGCCAAAGCAACGTCCACCACACCACACAGACTGAAGAGCAACTTCACCAACAGCCAGAAACTCTCCAGGTTCCCACTCAATGCACACACAGCGGATTACTGAATAGCAGCTATGACACAAGCCTTGACATAACCACAGGCAGCTGTCTAAAGGGGAGAAATAGAAGACAGAGGAGAAAAAACTAAGGTTTTACCTTAAATTGACTGCATGGTAAAGCCAGGTTTGGGAAGTGATAAACAATGGTAGACATCCCTAAAGCTCTAGCAGGGTGCACACAACCTGTCATCCCTATGGTTCAACAACGGGACTTTTTTCAAAGCACATAAGAAATGTTCATCCTGAATTTTTCGAAAATCTCTTCATCATGAAAGCAAGTTCTTTGCTCTTGTAGAGCTCAGTACCTCCATTACTCCCTCCATTTAACAAAAACAGAGAAGCTCTTTATTTATGATCCAGCCATCAAAACACAGAGACAATTTACCCAATTGCTTCTTATTGAGACTGAAGTCCACACTAGTGACAGCATCTCTGTGGCCTTTGAAGTGTCTCTCCAGGGATGGATCTTCCTAGAAGACAATAATGTTCAGACATTACATATTACGAACCATCTTCATGCAATAAAACAATTTTATTTTTACAACAAGTGAATCAACCTACATATTCATCCCACAAAAGCCAGGTAGAGATAAGAACTCTGTGCAACACAAAATGCAAATTTCACATGTATCAGACTTATCCAAGCTGACAACCTCCCTGGATCTTGGGTGACTAGCACAAATNATTCGTGCATTTTTAAGACATGCTGCCGGTACAGAGACACCAAAGCTGACTTTGGAACAGAGCAGCCATGTTGACGANGACCTGAGCAGGCAGTCAAGCTCAGCTTTGCTCTGACAGCTGCTCTTCTCAGCCCAGGTGTGGCCAAGAGGCCACTGTTCACAAAGAAGAGACAAATTTGCAAGACTTAACAAACCTGTTGAAACAGACAGGCAGAATCAGAACTACAGCAAAACAGACTGACCCACGGCCAAGCAAAGCCTGAGGTCAAGAAAAAAAAAAAAAAAAAAA
>Ga0065711_1034780_pt1 | contig 23246 bp, 12 predicted proteins | sample Hoacrofraction12_FD_59098 | JGI IMG/M metagenome (GOLD analysis project Ga0065711, IMG submission 59098) | Hoatzin crop microbial communities from Cojedes, Venezuela - Epithelial fraction 12 v2 (version 2) | ecosystem: Host-associated > Birds > Digestive system > Esophagus > Crop | place...
AAGATCCTGTGCAGCCTACTGTAGGTGACCCTGCTTCGGCAGGGGGGTTGGACTAGATGACCCACAGAGGTCCCTTCCAACCCCTACTATTCTGTGATTCTGTGATTCTGTGAACACAATGGTATGCCGTCATCAACCAGAGATGTTGTAATTCTGAGTTAGTTCATGTTCATACAGCAGCTAGCCATTATAGCGATGTGTGACACAAACAAGTGTGTGAGAAAATTAGTAATTGTCTCTCTAGAGTAGGCTTGAGTTGTGTCCAGCAAATAAAGCCTGGAGCCATACGCCAAACAATAAGAAGGAAATAAAATATTGACTGGCTGCTTATTCATAAAGCTCCTTCTATTCTGTGCACTGTCCTGAGACAGAACTGTTGGATAAAAAGCAGTATGAGGAGATGCACTTAAAGATTTTATTGTATACCCAAGAGATGACTCAAGCTTGTGTTTGCTAACTTTGTGCTTGACATTGCCTAAGATTTGAAGCTTCCTTTGCAGTTTTTAAGATGTTCATAGATGAGTATGTACCTATGTGCAGGAGTGTTTCTGTGTTACCCTGAGCAGGATCATACTCAGAATTGGGTCCCTAATTCCTTTAAATTTCAGATGTATTAGAATCTATTAACAGTAGTAAACTGTTACAACAATGGTAAGGGGCAAACTGATAACTCACTTTAAAAGTGCAGGTCAGGGAAAAATACCCTTTCTCCCTCCGCATTCCTAGCTAGATCTTCTGACAAGGCAGATAAATGGCTCTGAAGGTTATTTGTGCCTCTTTGCCTCCCTCCTCTCCTCAACAGAGAGACATGTGCGTTCCATAGGAATGCTGCCTGTGCCAGGCAGTTAGAAATCCAAGAGCAAAGTTTTCAGCTAACCAATTGTGTAATCTGAAGGACAAGAGGTCAGAATTTCAGAAGGGAATACAAAGCAACCCTGAGCATCTCTGGGGAAAGCAATGGCAAAATGTGCACTCCATTTCTGTGCTCCTGACTTTAATGAGCTTTGCCAGCCTTTGTGCTTCCACTCCGCTGCCCCTTGGACATAGACAAAGGAGTGCAGTTAAAGGAATTTACCTGCTGCCTCTATCAGAGAAGGAGGCAAACAAAAACTACAACCTCGAAACAGAGAGAGGAAGAAACAATTGGTTGTCAGCTTCTAATTAATAAATTCTCCTTGGACTGTTTCTAGTTCACCTGAGCCTGATCAATATCCATTGGGGAACCTTCCAATGGGACCAACTTTTAATTTATCTCCCATTCTCCTCTCCAAAGCCTAGGCATCAGATCTAATTACTGTGCCTGTTTACTGGTTTTGCTTTTCTTCATCATCTGAACGCAAGGAGGATATTATGCTTCTTGATGAGGAAACAAAGATGTTACAGAGCAAAGTAAGCGCTCAGGGCAAGAGCCCTGGATGCCAATGCAGATAAACATTTCTGGCCTTCCTAAGTAAAGGTGAGGGTGGAGAAGGAGAGCCAGAGAAAATTAGTCACTGGAGAGACGACTCCATCCATGAGGAGAAAAATGTGACCAGACACAGGAAAGGTGCAGACAGGTATATGGAAGGACACAGGGAGAACGAGGACAGAGAAACCAGTTCTTGGGAGTGGTAGACTCAGAGAAAAGAACATAAATGGAAATGAATCATATTAAATATGATTATATCATCAATCTACCAGTTGTTCCTCAATAGCTTTGTCTTGTTAAAAGTGCCTAAGCCACTGAAATTCTAGGGTATTTGAGTACGTAATCCACTTAGTTCCCTTTGAAAATCCTGGCTACAAATCTTTACTCCCCTATGTCTCCATGTAAGGTATAATAGCGACACTTTCCCTGTGAATACCACAGGGAATCATAGCAACACAAAATCAAAAATGGGAAGGACTAATCCATTGAAATGTAATGAAAAATGGCATAGCTGACCAGGTTTTGTTGTCTTGGCACTGATTTTTAAAGATGCAGTGTGACACACTCACTGGTGCTTTAGAAATAGATAGCTACTGGTTGTGGGCCTGGGATACGTCTGGGATGCACTGTTTTAGAGTAGAGGTAACTTTTTTGGTTTGGTTTGGTTTTTTGTACAAACTGAAGCGCTTACCAGAAGGCTGAAGATGCCCAGACATCAGATTTACAGGAAAGTTTCACCTTGCCATTCTTACTTGGGGATTCCCCAACCACGAAATGAGAAAAGACGGATTATAGACTAGGTGGCAAGAGGATGGGGAAACAAAGCAGAGCATTCACAGCGCTGCAGAAGGCCTTGGATACATTAGTGCTTTAGCCTTAGTAATGCTAAGGGCCTGCTATTTGCAGCTCTATAGCCCTTAACTTAAGCTGTCAAGGCATTGCTTTTCCAGAATGTCAGGGGCAGTATTTTCCCTGTATTGTTCCCATGCTTCTACTCTCACTCTGTTTTCCTTTGTTGTTCTCATGCCGTTCCTCTTGTACTGTTGCTCTCATGGCCTTGCACCTGCTATAAGAATCTGGGACCTCACTGCTGCCATTCCTGGCTGGCACCTGGAAAGAGTTTTTCCCTTCCCTTTTCTCTCTCTGATTTTTATTCACTCCTAAAGTAGATTTGCTAAAGCTGATGTATCTCATCAGCCACAGACCCTGCTAAAAAAAATTGTGCATGTAAGCCTGTCTCATCAGATATTGTGCAACAACAGCCACGACTGAAGTGCCAAAATCATCAAGGGCGGTTACTGTGTCAACCAAATCACCAGAAAAAAAGCAAAAGAGCAGCTACCAACAACAGCAAAGCCAGTAGTTAGCTGGGGAGAGTAAAAGTACAATCACAAGCTGTAGGCATACTCTTTCTTAACTCACGTACCTCACTGGAGATGCAATTGCCAGACACCCACTCTAACCAGACATTGCTGGTTTCTATGCTGGAAACTTGCTAAATAATATCAGTGAGTAAGTAGCAGGATTTTTGCATACTGCCTTAAGCCTGTTCACGGAGGCCATTACACTAGCAAGAAAGGAAACATAATGAAACAAAAAATTAAACAAAAAAGACTTGTGCTTTCTTTCATGTTAATTTAATTTGGTAAAGAGTTAAAAGGCCTCTTCAGAAATGCACTCTTTTGCCTGTGTCTGCATAATCACGGGTACGCTGGCACAATCGCTCTTGAATGATGCTTTCCAACAGTTGCTACAGCCCAAAGTGCAAGAAAAACCACACTGCTGTCCTTCTGGACCTGGCAGTAAAGAAGCTCAAAGTCTCAGGAGAATATGGAGCATAAGGATGCAGCTGGTGAGGATCAGACAGAGCAATAAATAGATTAAACAGCAGGCAGACAGAAGCTTACCTGACAAACAGCAGCCTAAAAGAGCTGTGGATATGAAAGACAAGAGGTTCATTTTCCAGCTGGGGGAGGTGGAGATGTGTTGAGAGGGGCGATACTTGGTGGTGTGGCTAAATGGCAGGTGCTGCAGAATAGAGCACGCTTGTCCCATGAACGATGAAATCCAGATGAAAACATAGAAAGGGGGAGAGATGCTGAGGGAGACAGAAGAGGAGAGACAGAAAGGAAAAACAAAAAAGAGGATTACTGAAAACAAAAGACTTCATCCAAATTCCGCTGAATTTGATAGGTGTGGTTCATGCTTTTATCCGAGTGCAAACATGGGGTGAAGACATCAGCATTCTTGATGCTGGAGTCTAAAGAACTGGCTTGGTCTCAGTGCAAGCTACTGGCATTAAGAGCCTTGAACTGGAGAGAATAAGAAGCTACACTACAATGCAACCAAGAATCTTGGCCCATCTTCTTCCTCTTGAACTAATACAGTCTACATTTTAGCTTCCTGTTGAAAATCATTTTAAATGCCTGAATATCAAGCAGAGCAGGACAGAGCCTTGGCTAAAGGAGCCTTGGATAAAACTTCCTACTTTACCCACTTTGGTTTGCAACATTTTCTACCCTCCCCATCCCACAAGTTTTACCACTCTGTGTCTATATGCATGAATTAGAGATGATGTCAACAATAGAAAAAACAAAGGAAAGGGACAGAGGCATGATTGTCTGGCTGGAAATGAAACACAGTATGGAAACATCTTGTGGATCTCTGTGCATCATCAACAGCAGAAGCAGCTATCCTTGTAATTAGTATTACTCTTTAGCTTACTGAAAAGTGCTGCTTTACATTTATGCATAAAAATGCAGAGTGAGGAAAAGACACCAAAGAATAGAGTTCAGAACCTGGCAGAGAGGATTAGATGCACTGTTCAAATCAAATAATTTGCACTTGTTAAAAGTAACAGCTGGGTTTGCTCAGCACTTGTATCTAAGTCACCTGAATAACTCACTTCAGTAAATATGATTTTAAATTTCTACAGCATCTTTCAAGAATCTGAGAGAATTTCATAAGCACCAATTAATTAGGACTCACAGCTCTCTCATGTGAGACAGGCAAGTACTGTTATTCCTAATTTACCAACTGGATCTGAGGATTTTCCAAAGCATTGCTGGGGATGTAGACAAGCATTCTTCATCTTTTTAACAAAAAAACCCCCCACAATCCACCTAACTGGGAGTCTTAAAAAGTGAAGCAGTTTGGCCAAACCTATGCAGCTAAGCTAAGACATACAAAACAGGATGTAAAACTGAGGCTGCCCAACTCTCCTACCTGCTACTTCTGCTTCAGAACAGTCTCTCCTCCTAATGTGAGGGCAGAGGACAAAACGGAATTTTCCTCCCACAAGGAATTTCAAAACAATTCTTCATTTCAAACTTGAAGAGAAAGTAAAAAATATGGGGAAAAGTATAAATGTTAAGATCTAGACATTTTATATCAAAACAGAATGATCCAACATGTCATTCTGTTACGGCATTTTTAATTCTGAATAAACATTTTGAAACAACAAAAAAAAGTCATTCTGTGTTGAAATGCCAACCCCAAACAAAATATTTTGTTATGTTTCTCCCAGCTGGAAAACCATTTTTTTTGTCAGAACTGACATTTTCTCATTGCAAATTTCAGTTTAGGTGAAACCACATTGTCTGATGGGAAAACATTTCTGTGAAAAAATGTTAATCAGCTCCGAAGCGACTATGTTTTCTGTCAAGAAAAGGAAGACATAAAATGTTGACTTTAAAACTCTGAGGAACTGAAGTGTTCTGAAGAAAAAAGATCTGGCAGGCCTCTAAACGGGGCTAAAGTGCTGGCTGGGAAGAACAAGTAAATTGTCCTAGAAAGGAAGTTCTGAATGAAGCAGAATCGAATAGCCAGACAACTGCATGAAGAAATGAAGTGTCTCATTTGTAGCTATACAGAAGTTACTTTTCTTATGCCCTGGAAACCAAGGTGGATTATATAACTGGATAACACTTGCAGTGGGAGGGCTACCAAAATTCTTTCTTGGCTCAGAGAAAGATGGCCTCTTCTTGTAACAAGACATTTACAAAAAACATGTACAAAGTAAATCTAGTAGCTCCTCTTGATCTTGAACCAGTAGGTATGCTTCATGTTTTGAAGCATACAGGTTTACACCTATTATGTACCTGTTATATACAACTTAGTTCTTACTCAGTGGAACGTGAATTTGTAATAATCCAGGTTTACAGGTTATTTCTGTTACATACAGGATTGTAAACAGTAATATGTGGTAGTAGCTTAAATCATTCACAACCCTGAAACATCTCTTCACGTAAACTTCAGCTGCTGTCGCACTGCTTATTTATTTGTTTGGTTACACAGCTGGAATGTTCTTCTTTATCATCTGTGGTCTTCTCAGCTTTGAATCACTTGCTGCAAATTTGGACTCTCTATTAATCACCTGGCCTGCAGCTCACTAAGAAACGCAGAATAACATTGTTTCCGTAACACAACCTGGCAGCTCCTCGCTTCTGGAAAGCTTTTTATGTTGAAAATTAGTAACGCATTTTATGTTGGCCCCTCCATTTTCTATGCCTTAATTTTTCAAATATACAAGTAAATTACGTTACTTGATTTTCCCTTGCTTCATTTTTGCATATAGGAAAACAAAAATGTGGTTGATTAGTGAAGCACAGTATTTCTTTGCATGGTGAAGCTGCTTTGTCTATGTCAAACTGCTCTCCCTGACAAAATGTATAATGCTGCTTTTGTATGTGGCTTCAGTCAATCTATTCGGTTCTCAACTAAGGCAGAATGCAATACCGTTACATAAAAAAATAATTCTGGATGCTCTTATCATGTAATTCACGGACTTTGTGACCTTTCCCTGTGTACACTGGATGTGAAACCATAGGACAGCAATTCACTGGCCATTGAGTACAGTTCCCACTATTGCCCACAACCAGAGCAAAACTTCCTTTCATAAATTTATTTTTGATATGTATCACCTTAAACGTAGTTAGGTTGTTTGCCTGTGTCACTTCTATAGCTGTTCCCTAACTCTTCTTTCAAAATCTTTGTATTTTCAGCTTAAAAGTACCCATAGCGAGGTTATCCCATTTGTTCTGGTGTTTCCATAGCTTTTCTCTCACAAATATACACCACCATGTATTTAAAACAGGTTTTCTATATTATTTACTATTATTATCACAGAAGCATCTAGAGATTCAAATAATACCAAAGATCCTCGAGGCTAGGAATAATCCTTTTTCTGAAAGGTTTACAGTCAAAGTAGGTAAGACAATGAATGACACTGCAGCGAAGCAGAAGGTCAAGTAAATCATATAGCAGATCAATAGCAGTGCCAGGAATCCCCGGGTTTCCAGCAGGTCCCCAGCATTCACTGCATTCACACTACTTACAAACCTAAACAAATTCCTACTTGCTGTTTCTCAGCTTCCCCACCACAAACCACACAAACATGTATGGATATATGTGTCAATCACACACACTCTCTTGTCCACACAAACAAAACCTTTGGCGTCAACACACAAAAATTGCCCCATGATTTTCAAGGACTACCGGAGTCTGATACAGAATTAGGGCTGGCTCTGCATCTCATTGCCAATATGTGCAGTTATCAGTATCACCAGTGAGATTAATGAGGCTCCAGTAATTTCATCGATATGCAGCCATCTCAGCTATTGAAACATCCTTGCACCTCTCTTCTTTGTGGGGAGACTTCCACTGGATGAAAAAAATGTATTTTTTCTGTTATAAAATGAACAACAAACTTCTTTTTTTTAAAAAAAAAAAGCCAGGTTACTTAGATGTCCTGAAAATTTCAGCACTTCCATACTTGCGCATTCCTCCACTGGAGACATGTAAATATAAAACCCATCAAGTGGAAATGCATGCAGTCAGGTAGAGAGACAAGCAATTCTGGTTTGTCACACCGTACCCAGATCCAGGCGGAGGCTGTGAAATCCCATCAAGCAGCCTCGGCTGCTTTCTGCCCTCAAGGACAGGGCCAGGGGTGCTTTCTGCCTGGCATGCATCCACCATTTCTTCCATCTGCATGATAGGAGATTCCTCTCTATCTCCTTATCATTCACCCAAATCATTCCAGCAAAACTGTCAAAGCAGGTATGAGTGAGAGCTTGCTCCTTTAATACTACAAAAAATATAAGTAAGTGCATGGACACATATCCACGCTGGATCGCAGTCTTAATGTATCCCCTTTTGTGGGGTCTGTCTTGATTGTTAAAGTCAAGGAAATGCACGTCTCTTGAGCTTGTCCTTCGTATCTCCTCTGCTGCTTCCTACTCTTTGTTTCCTCTCCTGTTCCTTTTAATTGGCAAAAAAAGAGAAAAGCATATAATTTTAAGCACAGGCCTATCCACTGGCAAAAAGGTTGCCTCAACAGAGACAATATACATTCCTCTGTAGAGGTACAGATCCCATCTCCTACTATAGATCACAATAGATAACCCCACAGAAGGGTTTCCATTCTCAGTCTCTATTTTGTTTGCTTAAAAATTTAATATAATTTTTGCTTACTGAGTGCTTGTCTTCAAGATAAATCATTCTCAAAAGATTAATAAATGCATAGTTAATTATTTTATAACTTTATCTATGTCTTCTGAGTAATAACAATATTCTATTGTTTTTGGAAAGCAAAAAAAAGTAAACCATACCATTTAAAAATTATTATTATTTTTTACATTTCAGAGCTGTCGTTTAACAGCTGTGCTAAAATGGGAATACAGAGGTGAGCCATCACTGAGGGATCCTGAGTTCATCTCTGACAATGTTACAAATGACTGGTTTGGACTTTAAAAAATCAGAAATCTTTTAAATAAAGTCACCCTTTGTGCTCACCAAGTTTAATCTCTAATTTTTTGCCATAGTTCAGAATGTCAACAGGCCACACTTATCAAGGCCAGTCCTGATCTAGCAAATCCCTTTGGCACATGCATGGTCTCAACAATGATTGCAATAGTAAACTTGGTTTCTTGGTGAAAAATTTAGCAAGTTATTACCCTGCTCTAATACCATTTCATATTCATTATCTACCAGTAAGAGGAGATCAAGAAGTCTCTTCACAAGCACAAGAAAATAAGTAATTTAAATAGGTGATTGTCTTTCATGGGAAAGAGATTTCTGGTGGTGTCTGTCCAAATAGTGCTGTTACAGCATTTTTGCTCTTTTCTTACATCACACCTCTCCCAAACTCGAAACAACATGCTAGGTTAGAAATGTCATTAGAAGATATACATTAGAAAACTACTAAGAATGCATAGCTGAACATCTGAAACTCTCAGATTAAGTTCAAATTTTGGGGGTCAACTCTGACTCAAGGGTATAAATCATGGCACCTCAAGGGTATAAATCATGGTACGTCCTTACTACTTTTCTACAGACCACACAATGCCAAGTCATTTTTCTCTAGAAATCTTGGGTGTACACACAGAATCTGGTGCTATATCACCTAGTCCAGTCCAGTGGAGCAATTGATGTGAAAAGTATGAAAAGTATTTGCCATCCCTACTCAGATCAGATACCATCCTATTCTGTGAGAAACCCCAAGAGGAATTTATAGGATTATTCAATGAGTAAGGTACTGTTCATGGCGAGTAAAGGCGACAGAATCAACTTGCTACTGATTACAAGCTGCTTTTCCTCACTTACACTGCTGCAGATTTAAATTAACTCCACTCAATCAATGGCAAATAATTGATATAAAATCAGAGTAAGAGAAGAATTAGTCTATAAGTATGTCTAGAATGAATAAACAGTGAAAATTTGCCGGCGTATATAACTCCCACTTGCAGCTTTGCTGCAAGGTTACTTTTGTAACTGATTGTTTCATTCTCAGAAGTGCTGTGCTGCTGCTTGAAAAGAATATATATTGAGCTTCTGCATGCTAAAATACCCCATGGTTTCTAAGGCCTCGTGTTTTCCCACAAACCCCACTGAGCTTAGTTCAGGCCATAGGCATATCCTAGCTAGCAAGGGCAAATAGGTCTTCTAGTAGCCTGCAAGGTATCCTGGTGTGCTCCACAGTCTTGTGGCTGGGTCTTGGATTTTATGTGGAGAACACTGGACTAGCACAGGAGTGGAGTGATTTGAACATCAGATCTCCTTTTCCTCTCAGCCTATTCAGCAGATGCTCTATGAAAGCAAACAAAAGAGCAATCCCTGCCTGCATCATGCATGTTCCCAAATAATGCTGAAGCCCTGCTTCGGTCCCATTGCCTCTGTCTTCAGCTGGGAGGCTTCTGCTCCCTCCTCTCTCCCCTCTGTTTTATAAATTTTCTGGAGCAAGAACTATCCTTAACTATATTTGTATAGAAATTCCCACAACAGGGTTTGGATCTGGTCAATGCCTCTAGTTACTACCGCAACACTATTATCACTTAGTCTGCAGAGAGCTCATGATCCCTTTTGGGTGGCATGTTTTTAACGTCCATGAGTATTGTGTGGATATTGTTTAACTTTAGCTCCCCACATCAGACTTAGAGAATAATAAAATTGCCTTCCTCCCTCTGTGATGCTGACCCATCCCTTGCCCTCCCCTAAACTGCTGCCATTGCTTTCTCTGTCCTACTTTCCTCTCTGCTCCCATCCCCAAGCAGCGGGTCGAGGAGGGTGCCATCACCTCTGGAACTTGCAGATTAAAAGGCAAAAAATTGACAGTAAACTGCCAATGGCTCATTTACTGTTGACGGTGAGTCAATCAAAATCCTGCTTTCCCACTGTTTCCTGGCTTTCCCATCTGTGTGAATTCATGACCCGATTTCTGATGTGTTCCACACTGTTACTTTTTTCCCCTCAGAGTTTAATTGCTTCTGTTTCACATTTGGGTGCTGAAAAATTGACAGAAGCTGCACAATTCCCTCCAGCAATGGATCCTATTTATATTGCTGTAAACTACGTTTTGCAGTGATATGATTAGTAATAAAAGGGAGAAAATTAAACAGGAATTAGCATCTCTTTGTATAAAATCTGGTTATCAACCAAGTTTTACTCTAAGGGTCACAAGAAATGTTAACGTTGTTCAAGGCCGACAACACCATAAGGAAGACATCAAGTCCTCACATACAGGGCATTCTGAGAGCAGAACAGCAGTATCTTGCGTTAGACCAGACATAGCATTTATCCAAATAAACGTCTGTCTCAGGACTGAGCATTCTCAGCCATGGCACACACAGAAGGAGGGAGAGGAAGAGGGGGAAATCCTCTTCCCAGAAAAGTCATCTTGTCCATTTCTTATGTTCTCAGAGAGGACATCTGGCCCTTTTCCCACAGTATAAGTGCTAAGGTAATAGCATCTGTGTGGAAGCTCTGGAAAGGACTGAGAAAGAGCTGTGAAGCCACAGTGCATGAGCAGAGCTGCCCCTGGACTGCTTCAGTGCTACGGCACAAGCAGGGCCGGGCTCCAAATCTCCAGCAGCCACCCCGAGGATATGGCGCCGATGCAGAGATTCCAGCCACGTGCACTCAGAACATGCTGCTTGAAATTTAGAGAGAAGATTGTGGCAGCAATGTTGTTGTGCTGTGAGTTTCTGAGGATTTCAGTAAGGCTAGTATCTTTTAAAAGACCAATCAGTATAGCTGGGGGAGGGGGAGGTGAAAAGAGCTTTTGGGCATAAGCCCATCTTCAGTGACATGTCAAGTCTCTTTCCTTCTCATAGGGCTTGAAATAGACCCATTTCTTTTTTGTCAGGAGAGTGCCCGTGACACTTTTGTAAATACTTTTCTGCCATTTTTTGTCTTGAAAACACCTCTGAACTTTTTTTTGCTGAATACTATATATTCAGTAGGTAAAAACTGATACATAAAATTATCAAATGTTTTCTTTACTAAAACATATTCATAGTGCATCGAATACTTGATAATCATTTCAACATTATTTTCAAAAGTATTTTAATTATTAAAAAGTTAACTGAAATGACATGGAAAGATTCATAAGAAATAGGAAGCTCAATAAACTGTGATGGACTGATGTTTTGTAGAAGGCTCTTCTCTTTTTAAAAGTCATTTTGCCTGGGAAACCTTTGCACAAGGTGCTCTTGACCCACTCTACTGAGATAAACTCATGGAGAGAGCAATTGTCAGAGCTTGATTCAGCCTTTCCCACAGCCAGCACTGACGGACCGATACTTTTAATCCTTATGAGGTTGCTGCAAAATGCTGGACTCCGCTGTGCTGCACTGTAGGACTGGAGCAGAGCAGGACCTATGATAGAAATTCAGTCCCTCCAATCTTTCATATGTCATTAGACTTTCCCCGTGTAGGTGGGGACTTTTATGAGCAGAGCAAATGCCTAATTTTTCTTTTTTCAGTCCAAAGCTTATTTTGTTGTGTAGTAGACCATCATGCACAGCTGGATAATAGGCAACATGTCAAGACCTGCTAGCAAGACCTGCTGCTCAATCAACATGGTACCGGACTTCGGCGGCTTGAATGAGGATGCCCTTATTACGGCCAAGACAGACAAAAACTCTCTGAAGCAGAAACAGCAGGGCTCCGGCAGTGATGGACACTGGGGAGACAAGGTTCAACCGGGCACACAGTCCACATAACTGCCAGCTATAGCCTACGTATACCATAGGGTTGCTATCAACTTCTGCATAACAACAAGCACTGGCTTGGAGACACCTTGGCAAGCAAACAGAGTCCTTCCCATCTTCCCAGAAGCTGCAACATAGTAAAATAAAATAATGAAAAATTCTTTTAAAGAAAACATTCTTTTTCCTGTGAGCAATTAATGTTTCTCATAAACCAACTAGCACACAACTCCCTGTCCTTTCTCTTCCCATGGTTTAAGAGAATTTCTCAGCTGCTTCCTCTTCTACCAAGTCTCCATGAATGAGGAAACTGTTCAGCAAGTCCTCTCCTTCCAGCACTGGAATGGCTCTTTTACCACTCTGATCAGTTTATTAAGAAACATCATTGTCCAGAATCCCTCTGCTAATAAACTGCAATGCAATGCTAATACACTGCCTAGCTGTCTCCAGCAGGCAGCTGCTCCCAGAGGGGAAGAAGTAGATTTATTCTGCCACCCACGGCACATCCTGGCAGGAAGTTTGGATACTGTTATCGTTCTATCAGCCTTTTTTTAGCTCTCTTTGCAGACAGTATTTGCTGTGTCATGATGCTTGTGTATGGCTGTATGACTCTGCATGCCAGCACATGTCTGTAACAGGGGACACAATGATATGCCTAGGAGCTGCTGCATGTCACAGTGGTGACATATGAAAGCATATTTTCTCTGCCTAGAGCAGTTTTGCTCCTCCCTGTTTCAGCCGCAAGGATCTTAACACATGGAAGTATACAGCAGTCTCCTCACTTCACTGCCCAGTAACATCACACGTCTCTCCAACATCCTGAATACAATTTCACTCACAAACACAGAGATGAACATTCTTATTCACCTTTGACAGACGGGATCTGAGCTGTCTGTGAAGACTTCTTTTTCCCTCCAGAAAAGGAGCAATGTTACCCACATAGATGCAATCAGAGATGGATGAGATGGGAATGGGATGAAGAGTCTTGTACTGCTCGGTAGAAAGTCAATACAGACCAGCATGACTGCAAATATTGATACCTGGCTTACGATTCAAAGGCATGTATGTAAAGAACTGACGATATCACTTGAGTTACTACTAAACAGATCTTTCCATTAAACTTGCATTATATGTTCTATGAAAGACAGTGAAGACAGGTCCTGTACAGGAAAATGAGTCCGTTGTTAGTAAATTATCTGGTCTTTGGTTCAAATGAGATCTTTTGTTTTTAAATCAGAGGCTCTGGTTTCATTCTCCTAGGATGATGAGCTGGCCAGGGAATGTTACTACAAATGGACCACCAAGAGTGAATCCTAAAGGTGACTCCTCTAGAACAGTGAGACAAAATGGTGCAGTAAAGTTTGGAAAGCTTGCAGTGACGTTACCCAAGGAATGCCAGCTCAAAGCACACAGGCAAGACTTCAGCCTTCACTGCTTTCAACCTGGTGCCAACTGTACTAAAAAAGGGTATTTTGTCTATCAGATTTTGTGACAGGACGGGATTGAAAACCAGCAATTCAGGCAGCTTATAGTTATAGCCCAGGAAATAAAAAATCAGAGGTTCAGAGGATTTAGAAATGAAGGGTAAGACAGAAGATCTACTGCTGTCTTTCAAGAGCTACAGATTTTCCCCCACTCCCTTTTTAAAGGCAAACCCCTGCAGCTAAGCCAAAGGCAATTGAATGGTTGCACATCCTATTGCACAGAACTTTTTGCCCCTCTACAGGTGCCAATATTACAATGTAGAAGCATCTCTCTAATCTTGTAGGTGTCTTTTGAAACTTCAGTGTGTTGGTGCAACATTTTCTGCTACTTTATTACCTTTCCTTCCTGACATATTCTGATGCACGGGTACCTTGACAGCACAGTTTTGACTTTTCAAGGGCTACAGTAGCACTGCATATAGTCCCCACCAAGTTGTGAAGAGGTAACGTCACATTTCCAAAAGATTAGGGTCAGATTGGCGGCTTCTGGCATTTGTTAATTTTGTGCTATAGTTTTATAAACTGGATTTTTTTTAATTCAAGGCTGAGATCCTGGAAGCTACTCCTTCATGTGTCCAGAAATTCCATCTGGGTTTTAATGCCTTACCAGGGTTGCGTACTCTTACCTCTGGAAATAATGCAGTCTAATAGAGAAGAGACTTTTCTGAGGAAAAAAGAAAGCGGCCAGTGAAATTCACAGGTGTGTCCAAGATTCCCTCTGTGAATTTGGGCAAGTAACTTCATCTACTCTGTGCTTTTACTTCCCTGTTTTCAAAATGGAGGTGATACTTCACCAAGCCACTTTAAAAGTAACATTCAGAAATGACTGATGTGCTCAATAAACCATGACTGAGTTGCAAAAAACTGACTGAGGACTCAGCATAACTCTGCTAATTGACCTGGTCCAGCTTCTGACAATGCAAGATTTCCCTGTACACTATATTTACTTTTTTCAGTCCTGTATGAAATAAGACAGATAGTCTTGAAATATCTGATAACCCAGTGGGTAGTGGAAGTGCTTCTTAGAGACAGAGTAGAAATGAGGACTCCTGGGTTCTGTTTTCAGTTTTGCCACTTACTCAATATTTGACTATGGACAAAGCACCTACCCTCCCCACACTTCATTTCATTAAAAACAGATCAAGAGGGTATTGCAAGGTTATTATTTTTCTAATTACTCCAGAGCCCTTGCATGAAAGACCTTTCAGGAAAGAGATTTTTATAGAAAATAGTAATCTATCACTTAGTTGCCAAGAAATTACAAAACTCTGCAGACTGAACCATGAACAAGCTGTGTCACTGAAGCTTATTTCTACTTCTGTGTGACAAACACCTGAGCAAATCAGCTATGGGAGTAAACATAATCAAAGGTTATTAGTTAATAAGTACTAATCTCCCACAAACACTTGTTTACTAAAGCAGGCACCTTCAAAACACAGGCTCCATTGCAAAAGGTTTTTTTCTAAACCAAAGTTTGTTTTTTCTTGCCTATTGCCCAGTAACTTTCAGTTGGTATTTGAGTATGTGCTACACCCCGGGACTTTCTGTCAAATGAAAATTCCTTTTTGCTTATGTCAATTGCTCCAATTGCTCCACCACTGTTCAGAAGCAGTGGTAGGTTTTGATCTGCTTAGATGACATCACTGGTATGGTTAGTACTGCTCATTTTGCTGTCACCCACCCCTGACAGGCTGGGTGCAGTTTCTGTGTCACACAGGTCTTGGCAGAGAATGTGGCTTAGGTAGTTCTTGTACCAGAATGCCACATGCTGCGAGTCACTCACGCCTGCCCCACACCCTCTCTTCGCCATGTCCTCATTTGTGGAACCATGTTGTTCCACAACAACATGACTAACCTGTATCTTTTCAGTGACATGTTTTACACTACGGACCCCTGAATAACTGTACTGGCAAAAAGGATTGTGTACTGCACAGCCTGGCAAACAGTGGTTCTAGGTGTGAATGGCATTTACCTTTTCCAGCACTGAACAGAACTGGAGTAGAAAATGCTCAGCACTATGGACACTTCAGTTAGATGACAACTTTCCTGACACATATGTCCTTTCCTTCCCCAGTCCTCAGAAGCAATGACCCAATGAGCCAAATCTGCATAATGCCCTACTGTCTGTGCAGTTTGTTACCAGTACATCAAATAGTCTGTGTGAGTGGGGAGGCTTCCGTGTTAAAACTGTTGAACTTAAAACTTTTAATTTGGTTGCTTTGTCCTGTTCAAAAACTATTGCACTCTACCTTGTATTGGGATGCATTCAACTATGGCAGCTGTGCTGAGTCCTTTTGGGTAAGGTACTGTACAGAAAAATGCTACAAGCATTAGCCCGCACAATTCTGATTACTTCTAAGAAGCTGCAGTATCAAAGATATCTACTATCAAACCCAAGAAGAGCAAAGGGGCGGTTAAGTGCCAAGAGGGTCATGGAGGATCAGGGTAGATGTAATGAAACCTGGGCTGAAATTTTCAAAATAATTTGAGGAACTGCTTTGCACAATGAAATCTCATTCTTGAGCACCTCCTCCCAGTCTTCTACTGATGCTGTGTACTTCTGGGATATGCAATGTCTAGAGAGAGAGCATTTGCTCACTTTTGTTCGCTCCTTTGAGAACTATTTGCACAAATAGGATTTTACAAATTACTACTGGAGTGACAGGCTCAAGAAACACTGAAACACCTGCCTTTCTTACAGAGTCTGTAGTCTCACTGAAGCTGACAGGACTATTCATATGCTTCAAACACACACTTAAGTAGCTATTATGTGAAGTCTCACCACAACTGAAGATTGTGTAAGTGATGAAGTCACCCCTGACCTCTGTATCTCAGACTGAAACACTCAGTTGCCAATAAACGTAGGTATTTTGGGAATTAACTCATCTAGCATCAAATGGATTTCATTATCTTCCTACAAAATGAAATTATGCTAGTGGGCAGTGATTCTAATGCCCTTCACCAGCATTAGTTTATGCTCATGTGAAAATCTCCTTTCTTGTGGATTACAGTAAAGCAGAATTTGTCAGAATTGCAGAGAAACTGGGGACTTCTGCTTTTGATTTCTGATCACAGCTCTACCTTCCTCCGCCAAGAAAACAGAAAATGATTAGTCATGTAGTGCCTATTGATTTAGTAGTCTTCATTTTAAAAATTATGTTTCCCAGTATTGTTCTTTTTTTATTATTATTACTGAAGCAAATTGCAACACACTGAATTGGAAATTGGTTAACTCCTTCCTGTCTCTGCTTTTATAGCTCATTTTCTCTCTCATTGAACAAAAGCCATAAACTGAAAACTGTTTTCTCTAAACACAACAAATAAAAGACAGGCTTCATAAGAATGTGTCATGCTCAGGTTACTTGTGCCTCTTTCCTTCTCACCACCCACTGTAATTCCTTCCCTTCCTTCCCAACTCTTTTATCATAAATTTTCTATGAGAATATCTATTCAAGAAGCACGCAGTAGATAACTGCTGATAGTCAGGTGATTTGGCTAAACTGTCACATGAAAAATGTTTTCTATTCCTGTGACCAGGAGTGGAATAACAGTCCAGTTTGTCCCCTGGATCAGAGAGGCACTAGCCAATCTCACAACACTGCTGTCCCTCCTCTACAAGGACCCTCTTGCTTTTGAAGGAGTATTTGAATAAAGTGCAAAAGGAAATCTCAGTCTGCCTTCTATGGATGTATAATGATTTCCAGTGAGGTAGGGTCTGGAAAAGGTGAGAACATCACTGAAAGAGAAGAGGGAATCTCCTAGGTCATGAAATCCATTCCCTCAAATCATAAGTAGTATGTCATAGATCTTCTAAAAATCCTTTGACTACCACCCCAGAAATCACTAAATTTTTCCCCCTTGAATGATCTCTAGTGTCCCTTTCCTGAAATATCAACATCAAACAGGCAGCTAAGAAGATTGGGATGGGAAAAATTCAGGACCACAGGATGTCTAGTCGGACTTTGTATTGGGAGTAGAACTTGGAAAGGTAAAAAGGAAATAATCCTGGAACTAATATGTGCTTGGGGCACAACGGATAGTGGGAGACATACAGATTTACTCATGCATTCTCAAGGCAAGAGGATGCAAATGCCAATCCATTTTTGAGTGAAGTGGTGGAAGATACTGCCCAGAAGAAAGAAGTGGTCTCCTGCTAGAACTCCATGTAACAATTCTGGGTAATTACTACAGAGTCAAAGCGAGTTGGTATGGATGGAAAAGGGCTTCCAACCAACTTCGTAAGAGTGAAAAGATTGTTGTTTTGGTCAGAGATCTGGGACTGTGGGGATATTAGAGGTGAACTCTAAGAACAGCAAAATATGGCAGAGGAATACTAAGAAGAGGGTTTTGGTTGTGTTTGTGTGCCGAGCTTCCAATAAAACCAGACTCTAGGAAGGATAAAGGAGCAGAAACATATAGAATGAATACTGTGCTCACTCAGTGCACTGTGCAGGAGTTGAAGCAGTTCACCAACAGGTATTAAATTGTAGTCATTGTCCTGGATATTCGTTCAAAGCTTCGCTAAGCTGTTTTTCTTCTTCTCAGTCTTTGCCCAGTGACCTTCATTTAGCCTTTTTAAAAGACAAGGCTGGGACAGCTGGGCATATATCCCCTAACTGGTAAAGATAAATAGATTCATAGAATTGTTAGGTCTGAATTGCATCCACAGCATGTGTGCTCTAAAGATATACACTTCATCTCAGCCAGAAGTTATGGGCTTGACACAAGAATTTCTGGGTGAAATTCTCTGGCCTATGCCATGAAACAAACCAGACTCAATGATCTAATAGACACTTCTTGCTTTAAAATCTATGAACCTACGAAAAAAAAAAAGCCATCTGTTCTATGCTTTGCTTTTTCTGCAAGCCCATTATCTCTCCAGGCTATCTACATTCAGCTTTCAGCAGCCTCAGGCTTGAAGAGTTTTAGTGATTATAATTCTACCACCATTGTGCACCTCCAAAGATTTTGCACAGAGGCCTCCAGGGACTGGAGCAAGACAGAGTCCAGTTGCAATTCCAGTTTACCAGTTAAATTGCAGGCTGGCTGATTGCAGTGGTATCTGTCATCAGCATAGAACAACAGAAAGAACTGACTCCTGAGAACAAGGCGACATGGAAACTTGTGTCACTAATAGCTGGAAATGGCATCAGAAATAGAGGTCTTAATAGCAGTCTCGGGCTGTAGCTTCTTCCATTTTTAATCGTATATTGTGCTTTTAATTAAATGGGCTTCCAGTTCACAAGCACCTTAATAACAACCCCATTATCCATGCCCTGTACCTCCTCCTTAATACCTTGAGCCAGATTCTTACTTAAACCAGTCATATTTCATTGTCTGCAATGGGGCTACTTGAAATTTGCATATGCCTAAGGGGAGAATCATGGCCCTCTACTCCTAGTCACTATTTCACCTTCACAAATGCTCATTTGTTATTATTTTTTTAAGGTTCTAATTTAACCAAGCCATAGTTTCCGCTGCCTCTGGAATCAATATTTTCTCTGTCTTTTGACAATTTTTTTTATTTTATTTTTACATGCGGTCTCCAAAAGGGTATAATTTACAGTTAATACCATGCAATCAAAGACAATGGCAGGATTCCTGTGAGCAGAGCAATCCTGGCTTCCTAATCATGGCTCTCATGCTCTGCAGAAGAATTACAGTCCTGCTCAAGGAACAGCAAATACCTGTTCCCGCAAACACACGCAGCTTAGTATTTTAAAGTTGTATTGAATGAGGAAAATCTATGCATCTGCTCAGAAGGACACGACTACTTAAAGTGTAACCACCCCTTGGGAAAGGCACCATGAGAAAAGAAGATTCCCCAGCTGGGCATGGTATAGCCCATACTGTATTTTTCCATGTTATTTGTGTTCAGAAAGGATATCTTTAGGTGTGCAAGGTCATTTTCAGCACCATTTTGTGACAAAGACCAGCCACGTAATGACTTCAGCAGGGCCCTACCTTGCTAGGAACTCATGCAAAATGACTAAATTCACAGCTCATAGTCTGCTGAGTAATCACTATACCTAGCAGAGTAGTGAAACCAAGTGTACTTCCTGCTATACTTTCCACAACGAGGACATGAGTCCCAGACAATACCTCTGACTTAAACAAAAGCAGAGAAATAAGGCAAGGGCTACCTTGGCTTGAGGTGATTCTGTGGGACTCAAAGGATGGAAGTGACCTTTGGTGGAAGTGAGAGGAACCCAGAGGAATCTGCCCTAAGACCTAGATGAACAGAACACACAACTTCAAACTCATGCGTTAGGACATCCCTAAAACACATAGGTATGTGTGTGAGGCTGTTAGTGTCTCCACTGCGGATGAGAGGGCCATGCTTTCAGTTTTGGTGAAAGGAATCTGGGTACATCATGGCACTGATGCATTTTGTTCTGCACTATTCTCTCTTAAGTGCTGTCTTTTCCTACTTGCAGTGGCTTTGCTGGAGGACAATTACCTTCACTAAATGAAGAGAACCAGAATGTGTCAAGTGTAAAGTAAAAAGCAATATATAAAGCAGCCAGAAATAAAGGAGTATAGGGTAGGGAGCAGTCCAGTTCTTCACTTTCTACGAGGACAAAGACATTCCATCTGCTGCTGCAGCAACAGCTACGCTACTAGTTGTGCAGACTAACAGTGATCTTACTCTTTTACAGGATGAGACCAAATGGAACAACATCAGAGCACAGCATCAGAGTGCTTTGTTCAACATGTGAGGGCTTACATACATTCATTTGGCAAATGGCTGGAGTAGTGTGAGAGGCTTCTACTCTCAAGCTGTTTGTCACCTTCCCTCTGCCAAAGGAGGCAAGGTTTGTAGCAGCATTGGTGGGAGCTGCTCAGCCTATTTCAGAGCAAAGCCATTGACTTTCTGTACACTTTAGGCAGCTCTTAGGCAAAACTGCTGGACTTGACCCTGTAAGCTGCGGTGGCAGTAATCCTTGGAAAAAGAATCAAAGACAAGCTGGAGCAACTATAATATCCTATGTTGCTCCGCTCATTTACTAGGTCAGCTTGCATCAAAATGATGTCTTAGCACATTTGGAGGAGTTTCTGTTCACACATTCTGAACTTTCTTGCTGCAACCGGTTTTTTCTTAATGAAACCAAAGTTTTTGAATCTTGATTTGCAGTTCTCCAAAAGTACGAGATGCCATGCCTTTTTATCAGTGTCCCAGTAAGAACAGAAAGTCTATTTACTATGATTCCCACTTTTAACTAAATAAAATACGACCTAAAATCAAGCGGCTCCTTAGATTTTACTTTTTATGTTCTCACAGGAATTTATACAGAAAACAGAGTTCTACACGTCAGAACAGACTGTTCTCCCACAGCATCTCATCAAATGACTGTCAGGAAAAAAAAACTCTGTCCCGCCTCAGGAGAGGCTGTCAAGCAATGAGGATGAGCTAGCTATTTCCCCTGGTCTTACTGTTGCTGTCCCAAATTCTGTCTCAAGAAGTGTTTACATTGCAAATTGTTGAGAACTGGGAGACTACACCAAGAGAAAGATCACTCCGTACAATGCCCTGTTTCCTGTATTATTCCCTAGCAATTTGCTACAGACTACTGTCAGAGAAGAACCATGCAGAAGTCATATTAGGTAACACAAGGGAGATGTAAATAAATTACAGAGAATCCAGAAAAGTTGCAGCAGAGTTGGTGTAAAAATTCAGAGCTACTGGCTTTGATATGAGTTTCAGGGAATGGAAGAGTGTATCTCTGAGAAGGGCAACCCAGGGAGAGAGGATAATGCTTAGTATATAGTGCATTCAGGAGGAACTGAAGGGGAACAAAAGCATGGCCAACAGTGTATCCATGTGCTGCAGACAGGCAATTACTCTATAAATCACAGTTAAAGGAGACCTCTACTAGCCGGCACTAACCACAGTCCCTTACCTTCTCTGAGGGTCAGCCACCGTGATCACAGGCAAAGCCAGAGATTTGGCAGGGCAAAAAATGATGTACCGAGAGAGATAGGCCAGCATCCGCATTAACCCCCAAGACCAGAGGTCCCTGAAAAAGCAGGGGCATCTCTGCTGCCTGAAGGTGGCTTGAGGGGACAAGTTCTAAAATTGATGCAGATTAGATGATGGCGTACCTGACCTGAAGGGGGGGTGGCCACAAGGGCATGATGAGCTGTTCGTGAGAAGCACGGGCTAAACCACTTATCATGATGGTTTCATTGCAGGGAACAGTCATGCACTATTAGTGCTGAAAGATTTCCCAGCCCTAACGGCTAGGATTTTAAGAATCTATTTAACTTTGATAGTCTATAGCCCATCACTGTGAGTCTGCTTAAAGGTGTGATTGCTCTTCTTTGTATTGGAATTGCTGACAGATTCTTAACTATTATGGCGCTTACCAGCAGTAACCCATTTAAATAGAAAGAAAGAGGAGAGCATAAATGGCTTGTGCTGTTTGAATTTGATTTACCCAGCAGCAGAAAAAAGTTCCATGTATAGATCCTTGCTACAGTATCCAGACCATGAGTCTGCCCTGCTCTTTGTATACCAATATACTATAAAGTTAGAAAATGCGTTATCCAGGAGAAAGGATGCTAGGCTGATGGGAATTTTGGTGCTGGTTGTTTTTGAACTGCAATATGTGGCATTGTAATTCTGTGTCAGTGATTTAAATGCACTGATAGAGTTGGTGACAGCTTAAATGGCTCCAGCCCCCAGCCTTCCCTCACCCCTCCTCGCTGCCTGCAGTTCGTCTCTCTTACGGATGGAAGGCTGACAAGTTCTGCGCAGGAACAATGGAGAGTGGGAGAGTAGGTGGAGAGACCGGTAATTGTTTAGGGTGGGGTTTTTCTATCGTTGTTTTAAAATAAGAGCAAATATGCAGACATTCCGCCTTCTTTTTTCGTGCTGAAGTGCAACGAACTGTGAATCCCAAGGGAGGCTGACCGCACGGCCATGCACCCTACCGCCTCTGCCCCCCAAGTAGGGGGAATGCAGAGAAAGAGAGCGAGAAGGCGACTGAGTGGCCCTGCAGGGTGCTTTCATCACCCTGCACCTGCTCCGCAGTGACAGGCTTCTGACAGCAGACAGCCATCTCTCTAAATCAATCGTCTGCTTTCTTGCTCCTTATTCCCCTCCCACCTCCTGCTAGTACACAGCAGTGCCCAGCACACCGTGAGAAGAAAGAGACCTTCAGATGCTCGCTCTGCCCTCCTGTATTACTGAAGGCTAGCCAGGTGTGCTGCTCTGTCCGCTTGTTCGGAGCCACTCAAAGGGACGTGACGGGTCACGACCTGGATCCTTAGGAAGGCTGAAAGACAAAGCGGGCAACTGCAAGTGCAGGTAATGAAAATGATCATCGCTTCTCTGAAGATGCTTACAATGAAGGCTGTCACTCAAATACCAGAGGTGCAAGAAGACAAGTCAAGGCTGGAAAAATACAGATACAGAACACACACACACACTGCAGGACTGAACCCCACCGGGAAACAAGATATCAAAGCATCTTGTTACCACTGCGACCCCTATTAATAACATCAGCAACTTCAGGTACCACCTCAGCAACTCTGAAATGGTCTAAAAATACTGAGTGATAGATGGTGTAGAACCAGGGTCCTGATTTACATTGGTTAAATACAAACATCCACAACTCATTGAGAGTAAATATGTGATGCTGTCATCCCTAACTGGGAATAAAAAATGTATTACCCTGCTCTTTATCATGTGCCCTGACTCTATTCACACTGTCTCTCTCTCATGCATGCTGATATAGATATAATGAAAATGGAAAGGGTATGGAAAGGATATCCATCAGAGGGAGGAAAAGTCAATGACTCAAGTTAATCTTGTACCTTGAAAAAGTCAGTGGTAGGTGTGTTTACTTTGGACATCTAGACCTC
>Ga0065711_1034781_pt1 | contig 23246 bp, 9 predicted proteins | sample Hoacrofraction12_FD_59098 | JGI IMG/M metagenome (GOLD analysis project Ga0065711, IMG submission 59098) | Hoatzin crop microbial communities from Cojedes, Venezuela - Epithelial fraction 12 v2 (version 2) | ecosystem: Host-associated > Birds > Digestive system > Esophagus > Crop | place...
CCGCCTGGACAAGGTCCTGTGCAGCCTGCTGTAGGTGACCCTGCTTCGGCGGGGGGGTTGGACTAGATGACCCACAGAGGTCCCTTCCAACCCCTACTATTCTGTGATTCTGTGCTATTTAACTGTTCACAACTCTACATAATTCTTGATGCTTTGTCTAGCAAGGAAAGTACAGTCATAGAATTTGTTTTTATTTTTCTTTCCAAAAAGGCTATTTATTTGCTCAGAGGAAGTCAGCAATTGTAGATAAAATATAAAAATATATTCAAAAAGCAGGATAAAATGTATATGTACCTGTAAATATAGATAGCTAGTTTGAATCACAAATCAATGTGATTCCATAGTTACATAATAGAATTTCAATTTAGTCCAATCCAGAGCTCACGAAGCTCATTAAAGAGACTTCACTGCATGCTAAATTACAGTTTGAATAACATTTTATACTTTTTATAGTGTCCTTTTCAGTCATATGACTGAGCTGAAAGAACATACCCTCTATTAAACAAAGTGAGCCAATTCTTCAGTAAAATTCATTTAAACATTGGTCTGAATATGAAGGAGCAGGGAACCTGACATGTTACGTATTCAAAAGATAAAGGGAACTAAAAACTCCGGATATAATTTTAATACAATATGTCAAGAAAAAATACATTAGTGTGGTAGGCTAACAGCTCCTGGTATGTGTGGTGGTGTTCTTGTGTAATACAATTATTACCTAATGATAATATTATATAGTAAACAAAAACATTGTTATTATTTTGTATTAAAATTGCATGCAGATAACCCTTGTGAGATTGTTTAACAGTAGCGCCCTGAGATTCTGTTATAGTTGCAAGTCCCTGTACACGCATAGAAAGAGATTAAAAAGCTATCATTCCAAATGGAGAAAGGACATTTGAGGCACCGAGAGAAAGAGGAGAAAAAAATTGCCAGATATTTTAATGCAGGTCAATGCCAGAGCTGTCATATTGGTCTTCACACAGTTGATTTTCATGGTGTCATATTTTAACCCTGCAGCCGGCAACTGAGCACTAGATAGCCACTCTCTCACCGCTTCCCTTCCCCCCCGGCAACGGGGTGTGGAGAAGAAATGGACAAAAGAGGATACTCATGGGTTGAGATAAAGACAGTTTAATAAGACAACAAAGTAAACACTATTACTACTACTGATAATAATGAATATGCAAAACAAACCCTATACAATACAGTTTTTCTCACCACCCTATGACCGATTCAGTCAGTCCCTGAGCAGCGATCGCAGAACCCTGAAATCCCAGATTTCCCAAAAAAAGTTTGAACTCCCAGACAAGACAGGATTTGGACTCATGGAAAACCAAAAAGGCAATAGCCTGCTATCACCCTCCATTCATAAATCGAGCATGACGTCCATGGTATGGAATATTTCCACGGGCCAGCTTCGCTGTGTGTCTGGCTGTGCTCCTTCCCAGCTCCTGCACACCTGCTCATTAGCTGAATGTGAGAAACTGGAAAAAGTCCTTAATTTCATAGCAACAGCTGAAAACATCAGTGTTATCAACATTCTTCTCGTACTGAATCCAAAACACAGCAGCTAGTGGAATGAAAATTAATTCTGTCCCAGCCAAAACCAGGACTCATGGTTATGTGACAAATGTGTGTCTGAAGAGTGACCCTGGATGCCATTTCCAGGCTGTGTCCTCTGCACACCACTGCTGCTCGAGGGGTAGAAAGTAACTTTGCAAGTGCAGTTTGCATTTGCTGTAAAACTCTCTTTGTATTTGATATATATCTTTCTAACAGTACCACATACTGGAAGAGTTTCTGGTATTCTGAACACCAGTTGTATTTTTTGGGGCTTCACAAGAAGTTCAAAAGTGATTTTTGTGTCATAGCTACATCATGTGAGTGACAGTGGGCTGGTGCAGGAACTGCTGGGAAATCCGAGTCCCTTGATGTGGGAGCAAGGAGGCGGCAGCACTTACCAGTCTACCGCAGGCCACTGAGGAGGCTTTTGCTGCCTCTAACCCGTGAGCTATAACTGGAGTTCCTTCTCTCTCTTCAGCCTTCCAAGTGGCATGGTGTAGGTATTGTGGTTCTTATCTGCTTGAAAGTATGAGTACAGAGCTTATCAGATCTGGAGTGCTAGCCCCTTTCCTTTTATATGAAAGAATAAATACATATTTAGGTATTTCTTTCATCTGCACAGTGAGTTAGATGGTTTTGGTGTTTTCAAGTGTAATTTTAGTGGCAGGTATAATAATACATTTAAATTAGTTGTTGGACATGTGCAGTACTTTTTTCATCAAAATCCTTTTTAGTCTTAACCTGATGCTATGCTATGAAGTGATACAACCAAAAGGCCTTAATTTTGTATTCTGTGCTCAGGTCCTGTAGTGATTGGATGCTTTATAGATATGCAGGCACACAGCAGAGAAACCTTCATGAGCTGCCTCTTGAAGATATAATGCGATTTTGCAAATGCAGGTGCCTGTACAGAAGAGATCATAAGGAGCTCTTATAGTCAGTTATATAATATAATGCTGCCAGATCATGTGGTACTACCAAGTGATACCCTTTGGGGAGAGACAAGGGAACAACTGTTGAGTGGTGATGCTTATGGCGTTCCTTTTTTTAAGAGGTAGTTTACAGAAACACCATCTATTGTATGTGTATGTCGACATGCTTTTTGTAGGCAGATGTGAGGTTGCTCTAAACTGGAAGTTTACGTAAGTGCTAACCATAGCTAAACTGGATTAGAGTGGGCTTGTGGCCAGTCATCTCCGAGTGTGGGCAGAGTGAGCTCACATCTCCCTGCAAAACTCTGTGGAGATGAATCCTATTTTAGGTGTTTTTGTGAGCCTTGTTTTTGTAATAACGACATCACAGCTTCTGGTATGTACAACTGTAAAGCATCACTGTTACAGAAGGAAGAAATAGTAGCTCCTTTTTGTGAATAAGGAACTAAGAAGCATGAAGAAACTCTTCTGCTGAAGGATGAGCCAATCTATAGCAAATGCAGTGACTGAGTACAGAGCTTTGGATGCCCTGTATGAACTGTGGTGGTGTTCTTACCTCACTGTGATGCAACACATGTTTTAAAATGACCACTTACATAACTGGTGGCATGCTCTGATTCTTCCTTTGATGGATTATTTGACTGCAATCTCTGTTACAGAGCACTAGAATCCAAAGGAGGATAATTGCAGAGGGACTATTCTAAAATGAAAAGCATTAGGGAAACAAAATTTTGGTTGTCTTGGTTTTGTTGGGTTTTTTTTGTTTGTTTGTTTGTCTTTAGCTAATGCATGGAGCCAATAAGAGTAAAGAGTTTAAGAAACAAGCCAGCAAAGGCAGTAGAATACAGTCCTGGGCCATTGAAAAGAAGTGACACAAAGGGAAGATTTTGTAGAATCTTTGTCTCTTTTGTAGAAAGTCTCATCTATAGTGGTTACTTTCCTGTTTCAGAATGGTCATGTATGAAGAGTTTTCTGTGTGTAAGTAAAGCATTCTTCGTCAAGCCATCTTGAAACTGTGCCCTTTACCTCAATTAAGTAAAATTTTTAGAAATCCAACTCAAAGGATCTCGTCGTAATTAGCCTACTGACTCTTCATTTTTGTGATTCTGCTAGGGTCTTACAGGTCACTAATGTTATTTTAATTGTGAAATTTCGCACATTTCAGGGGTGAAAATGATTTGTGATTCAGGCCCTAAATGTATAGCTTCATTTATGTATTATTCCTTTTTCTCATTTCACATCATGTTGTAATTCTGAAAATAGTTTTTTGACAGTTGAATGGTACATATTTTAGTCCCAGCAGCCCACAATGATAGGCCACATTCTCAAATGCTATAACATGATGCCATGCTTTTTACTAAATAACTGCTTCCATTTTTTACTTGCAGGCTTCCTTCATGCTCTCTCATGACTGTGCACAGAAAATACAGACTACCTGTAGAGGCTCTATCTTAGAAGAATCTGAATATTTTAATTAAAGATTTTATAAAATGAGGGGTTTTTTTCTGCTTTCTAAAAGTGTGAAGTCTTGTGTTCTGAAAACTAAAATATCTTGGAATTATTAGAGCTGACAGTGTTTGGACAAAGAGGGGACTATGTTAGAAGTGGCAATTTATGGAATTTTCTTTTGTTCACAGCACTTAGGGCATATGAGGTCCTGCAGTCCTTTAGTGATGTACATAATCCGTTTTATGTCCAGCATTCTTCTGGTGTCATTGTGTGTTTGCAAGACAAGCAAAAGCTTAGCTTCTTGAAAAGTGACTTATTTTGAATGATTCTGTGAAATTGTTGGATGGCTGTACATTATTCTTAATCAAGTCAATGAGAGATGATTAACTTTATTAACGCTTCTTTTCAGCCAGGCCTGTGATGACTTTTGGTGTTTGCGGAAATGACTTTGATCTTATTTCATGTTACCTGACATTAGGACACCTTTTCCTTTTTGAAAAAAACAACCCAAACAAGCAAACAGTGAAAGCCATGAAAACTGCTGTGATGTTTGCTTTTGAGCAAAACTTTTCATTTAAAAAGTAACCTTTTTATGGCTTTCTAAAATGGAACTTTTGAGGCAAATAAGGAGATAATCAACCTTGGCTATTTTCATTGAAAGGTTGTTGCCTGAACCCTTAGGTCCTTTTGTAAATCCCTGTCGTTTGTTGTTATGGTGTTGGCGGCTTATGTTGTTTGGGTTTTTTATTCTGCTTTCCAAGACTTGGGAGTCTATGGTGTGTTACCTCTGGGTGTTTTCAACAGCAAGTGTTGCAGAAGTATAGCCAGGAAGTTCATATAGATCTGCTATATTGCATCTGCTTTTGTCTCAGTTCCCCTGCGTTACAGCCATGCTTCAGCGTGTAGCTTGAAATGCTGATTAGTACCAGAGCACTGCAGTCACTGATGCACAGATTTAGGTCTTTACACTGTCTTTTTCTTCCGCTGTCAAAAGTTTTGGCATTTGAAGAGAGTTGTAGGACATAAAGTCAGCTATAGTACAGGAAAAAGAAAACATAACCTTTTTCATTTGGTTCATGCTATGTGCTGATTTAAGTGTGAAACATCTTTCGGTAAAGGTACCTGAAATCAGAGCCTAGGTTGCTCTTACAGCTTTATTTTTCCCCTTTCATAGTGGGACTGGGAGAGCCAGTCTTTTATAAGGATGCTAGCAACTTTCCAAACAAGTATTTGAAATATCTGAAGAAATTGCAGGTATTGAGAACGTTTTGAGAGCATTTTGACTGCAAAATATCCGAGCGAAGTTTCTGGTAAGACATGTACCAATTAAATCAGCAGAATACTTTAAAGAAAACTTTGTTCTTTTGTATGTTTCTGAAACAACTAGTCACTGTGTAGTCACCGGGAGTTCAACTTGAGACAACTGAAGTGAAAGTGTAAGTGGTTTAAGCTAATAGAATAAGGGCTAGACTTCTGAAAGGGTTAGGTCTTTCTTCTCAACATCCGTAAGAGCTGGCCTCCCATATGCTTTTAAAAACATGATGCAAGTCTTTTATTGATAATAGAGACAGGTATAAAAATCTACATGGAACAACTACTGACCTGTGTAGTATTAGTCCTTGGTCTATTTTATTTATGTAATGAATTTATATTTAATTACATGGTTTGTATAGGGTATACCTGATAGAAATATTTTATTAAATTTGATGGACAAAGGGGTTTCTACATGGATAAGAAAACAGGTTTTTTTTCGGTTTAAGAAAAATTACCTGGAAAGCTAAAAAGAAAAAAAGTGATGTGAAACTACAAGAGTAAAAGAGAAAAAAAAAGTAGTTAGCAACTACTTAAATCTATATAGGTCACAAGGTTTGCTTTTGCTTTGTGTATGTGTGTGTGTTAGCTATGTCATCTATCTTTGAGCCAGGAACTGTGCAGGGTAAAATGAGTAAAAGCGGTAAAAAACAGGTATAATTCTCTGCCATATAAACCCCAAGTACCTCATACTTGAATTTTCATTGTGAATAACTGTTTCTGATCAACTGGATTGTTTTCACCATTTGACTTATACTCTGGTTGTGTTTGTAGACTATTTCATTACGCTATTTTATTAAATTTACTAAGGGAATGTGGTTGAAGGAAAAGTCTGTTTTGTATGATATACTAAATACAACAGTCTAGCTCAGATTAGTCCATTTTGAATAGACTGGGCTGTTTGGGGTTGGTTTTTTGGTTTTGTTTTTTCCACCTTGACCAGCTACCTAGTAGATAAACCTGCTGCTGATTCCCATTTCTGAGGTGCTATCCGAGCAACAGGCCTTAATTTGCTCAGGATCACTCTGGTATGGTTTGCTCTGTTCTGCCTTCTCCCTCATTTGCACTGTTGCTGTAAGAATCAAGGCTTCATATACATATTGTTCTGCAGGATTTTTTGTGAAACGGAACCTTTTTCCTGATAGATTAACAGAGTGCTAAAGCTAAATTTAAGATATTGTGTATTTAACCTTTTCCCCTAATTGCTTGCCCAGAATAAAGGTTTGGTGCTTTGTTCCTAAATTCGCTACATGAGGTGGTGTGCATTAAAGTGTATTTATACTCTTTCAGATTAATTAGCTGTGACCTTATGAACCACTGTCCTTGTTTAATTGGTGGCTCCAAAGCACACTAATGGCATAAATCAGCTGATAATGAGATTCAGACTTGCTTTTAAAATATATAATAACACTGCATTGATACAGCAAATGAGATTTGTTGACACTCTGTTGGTATTACAGGAGAGAAGACACAATTAAATGTGTACTTTCAGGATGGGGGAGAGCTTGGTTGGAATGAATAATATGCACTTCAGGGTGGGTGTATGAAATAAGGAGGATATTCTACATCAAGATAAGTTTGGTATTCTCTCCTCGTCTCTAGGCACTGTGCAGTACTGGCTGGTGCACTTTAGGATACAGAAATGTTGTGGGAAGGTGTTTCTTAAAGATTACTGAAGGCTAACAAAAATGATGATTTCATCTTAAATATAGTTACATGTTTCTAAACTGAGCTTGCACCCACTGTTTTATGAACTGCAAATTAATCAGATAGCTCCCAGAGAACAAAAAAGTTTTGACCTAAACTAGTTGCCCAGGCTCCTTTACTATTTTCAGTTTAATGTTACCCATATCCATCCTCACATTTTGGAAGGAAAACAAGGGCTGTGCAACAAAGTTTCTTTGTTTTCATAAGAACTAAAAATGTGCTGTATGTAGACCAAACAATAAAAATAAACTACTGAACTACCTTCTAATGCATGGGGGTTCTGGAGAGAGGAAACCATGGATATTTAGAGGCATAAAGTGAGTCATTGTGCTAGTTAAAGAATTTTATAAGGCGAGCTCTGTGGGTTTGAGTTGCATCTGTTACCTTTCCAACTAGAACTGAGGCGTATGCAGGAAAAAGAATGTTGGATTTAATCATGCCTTATAGTGAACCCATTGTACTTAGACTAAGCTTCTAACTGGGATCTAGACTGTAGGAGAACAGAATCGTTAGTCTGTCTTTCTGTGTGATTTTTGTCTTAGATGGGTTCCAGCTAAATGCACCTAAACAATATTACTTTACACCAGTTGAGCTGCAAAATGCCACTAACAAAATAATTTTAAAAAGTAGAGAATGTTCTGTAACACCTGAAAACAAGCAAAAAACCCCAGTCAGCCAAAAAACCCCCTCACAGCTATTTTCCTTATTAAAAGGTAACCATGCTTGCATTTATGACAGTTCTTAGAAGCTGTAATGGACTGGGTTGCTATGGTGTGAGATGCAGAACAATGAAATAATTTTTTCTCTTGATATTGGCTTCCTGGAAACAAATTCTGTGTAAATTACTTGGCTGAAATAGTGACAACAGTCTTGTGTGCTGTTTTATTTAGTTCATAGTTAAAAATCATAACTATTCTATAATAAGACAAAAGGTAACATTTGTCACTTCTGGGCTTTTTTTTGTTTCAACTTTTTTTCCTTTTACATTTTCAGGTCAGTTTCATGAATTCAAAAGCAACTTACCAGTGATTTCTGGGAGCTGGGGCTGATTTTCTTGTGTATTTGTAAGTATTTATTGACTAATTTTCCTGTTACGTGCATTTTTCTAATACTCTTTTAACATGAAGAATGGAAGCTTTTTTAAAATGTCTCTGCCATATCCCAGTTTTAGAATGTTCTTTCATAAAGAAATGCACCTAACTACTTAGAAAGTTTTTGTAGTTGTTTTGCTGCCAATTTATGCTTCAGTTAATCAAGGGGCTATAGATGCTTGAATTAACAGTGAATATTCCTGTTATTTCAAGCTTTCTTTGGTTTTCATAATAAAAATGAGAGAACAGTGTTGCTTACAGTACCACATTAGTTATGATACTTGCTAATGATAGCAGTGCATCTTGCTGTTGTGATGAAAATTATTTCTAGAAATGAATTGGGGCTGTGATTCAAGACTGACAGAACTTTTAGAGAAAATGCAACATGGGTTTATTGAGGAAACACTAGGACAACCAGTATCTGCTGAACTGGGCATGTGTTTTTGTATACCCTGGAGAAAGCTGACCTTTATGGTTGCAGCAAAATGACTGAGATTGTAGTCCTTTAGTCCATAGCCAAAGAATATTTTTCAGTGTATCCCCAAGTTCAAATAAAGCAAATGGGGCTAGGCCTATGCATAAATGCTTTGAGAAAGGGACAGTTAGAGGAGAGGATCTGAGAGGTAGATAGTTATTTACGCAACAAATAGAAAGCTTTCAGAATTGCTGTTTTGAATAGTCTTCAGCTTTAGTCAAGTATAATAAGGAAAATCTAATGAGACGTAGACTTGGCATGACATAAATTATTGCAATACCTCTTTTATGATGTAGTATAAATGAAATCAGTCTATGCAGCTTGTTCTCTTAAGTCACAAATGTAGTTTATGAATAAATATTTATTCAATCATTTGTGGAAAAAGATGTTCACAAAACTACATTCATCAGGGAAAAGTACGGCTGGTTCTTCTCTCAATATGGAAATGTGTTCAATTTGTACTAACCCTTCCCGTTTACAAATATTTATTTTCATATATGGCTTCACTATTATATTTGCAGTTTCCTTCATTTACAGGTCAGCATCTTTTTAATGAGCATTGTTGGTCATATTTAAAAAAAATATTCTTATAAAATAAAATAAACAATTTTTAAAAAGTATTACCATTGAAACATTCTGAAAAGGCAATGTGAAGTGGTTGCTGAATTGGGTTGTTGTAACTGTTCCTGGCTTTACCACTGCATGCTTTTTTCAAGCAATCATTTAGGCTTTCATTGCCTCATTTTTCTCATCTATAAATGGAAGTAGCTATATATCAGTCAATACAAACAGTACGTCTTTATACCTCAATATGGAGCATATTTTCCAATCAAAGCAATGGAGTAAATACAATGGTAGATTCATTGTGAACTTCTTTATGCGTACCAGGCTAATTGGATGAGAACCTGTAAGTGTTGTTTAATTCATGTTCATGTAGTATTACGACCATATAAAGGGCTTTAGTATTTATGTTGTGGACTCCTGATCTGAGTCCTGCTTTTCTTGACCAACAACAACAAAAAGCTGTGGTAAACAAAATTGATTGAAAAAGTGCTTTGAAAACAATGTTTGTGTTTAGGTCAAGCAAGTACTTAAACTTTAATGAGAAGAAAGGTCAGTTGTTATCACACAACTGTTCACTGTTTTTTTTGCAGAAAAAGTTGTTAGTACAGTTGAGACACCTTACAATATTGTGACATGAGAGCTGGAACATGGTTCAGCAGCCTTACTAATGACGCCGAATAAATGACTATACAAAATGACTGTACAAAATGAACCACAGTCTAGTCTTTTACAGGTATTCTCTGCAACTCAGAGTTCAATCACATTGACATGAATATCTGGAGAAGATAACACTATGCCTGACTGCTGTTGTTCTCTGATTAAAGGCCTTATTTGAGTATTTAGCACTATATAATATTGAGGAACATTTGCAAATCTGGAGTTCACATAAACTGAAAATAGAATGTAGGATGTACAACTCATTGATTCAGCCTGATGTTTCTCACATACAGAGAACAGGATTGGAGTGTACATCCGATAGTAACACAGGTTTAGATCTTCTTCAGTCGTCTCTATTGTACCTCTCCGAACTTGCAAATATTCTGTAGGTAGTATACATTGCTTCAGCAGATAACAGACTCTTACTGTTTATTAACAGTAATATGTACATCGTCATAGATTTTCACTGTGCTCTATAGACAAACAGGATGGGTTGTTACCTCCTGTGTCTTTCAATTTAAAGGCTTGATTTCATGCGAGGTGACCAAGCAAGCTGATGAAATCAGGATCAGGACCTGAGGCTGAACAAACAGGCCCTAAGTAAATGATACCAGATAAGATGCGAGCTTTAGGAGGTTGGTGTGGGAGAAAAAAACTTTGCATATATGAAGAGTTTTGAGAAGATTCAATTCTAAGCAGCATTTTAAAAATGCTAATGAGAAGTGTATACCTTTTTTATGTTATGCTATAGCATTTGGGCATGTTTTTGTAGCGTGTTTGATCTATACTGCAAAGGGAAGGAGTGTAGATCAGTGCTAGGAAGATTGATCTTTGGAAGTGTGCATATTTTCTTATATGGGAATACAGCAAGATCAGTTAAATACTGCTATAGATCTATACCAGAACTATTTCAACCAGGGGCTATAATAACATTTTCCTCAAATTTTTGAAAGTTTTGTCATAGATGCATTCTGCTGTAACGTGTAATTACTTGGATCATCCGGTTCAGACAACTTTGGGTTTTTTTTTTTTCTCATATTTGGCTAGTTTTGTTCAGGAGAAAACAGGATTGATGATTCATACAAAAGTGTAAATTTAATGGAAAAAATGACATTTCAGCTTTTGTGTTATGCCCACAGAGTAATTGTCCTAACCAAAGGTTACTTTTTTTCAAGAATGTGGTCTTAACATGGTTTAATTTACTTAATTGTTCTTCTCAAGTAGGTTTGTCCAGTAGTAAAATGCAATAGTTATTTAAAGTTACAAATGGCAAAATAAATGTTGTCTAATAACACAGCATTTAAAACAAATTTTGCTTGTACACCACCAATTAGAAATACCTTTTTACTAGCAGTTCAGTTTCTATGTAAGTGTTTTATAGTGACTGAACTACAAAGTGAAAACACTGATGCAAGGGGAAAAAAAACCCTGAAATGAATGGTGTTAAAGCCTGTGAAACTTCAGTGTCTTGCGAGAACAGCTGTTCAGTGAAAAGCTTATGTTGAAAATGTGGTGAAAATAATATCATTGGATCTGAGACTAAAATCAAATTGCTTTAAAACCACAAGCAGCAGGTTTTTTCAAAGAAGGTTTAAAAACAAAAATAGAAAGACTTCAGTGACACATGCAAGCACACACATTATAACACAACAAAAGTGGTACAGTGAGTAGGTAAAAATCTTTTCGAAGACGTATTCCGATTAGCACATCATCAGGGAGTTTGCATCAAACTCAGCATTTGATATTTTTTCTGCAATCTTATTTTTAAGGCAATTTTTATACTTTTTTGGTTTAATTTGGAATGGTTCTATTTAAAACTTAGAGGGTGTGTTTACACCATGGAGCATCTTACCAACTAGATTTGTGCTTTGCATTTGTACTGGCTTGTTTAAGAGGAGAAAACTATTAAGTAGTGAATATTTACATGATAAAGTCAAAGAAGGTACAGCTTATTTGGAGCAAGTTTAGACATATGTGGCTTTGGTACTATTTACATTTACGTGTTTAACTGATAACATCTTATGTTCTACTGAATTACAGTTAATTTATTGGGGAAAATATAGTGTGTATACTTTCTAGAAAAGCAATATAGTGAACTCAATTCTTAAAAAGTTGGTCTCCATTTTTCTCTTCAAAAGATGTAATTGTTCATGAGCATTTTAGTCAAGGAGGTGTTTATCAGCTTATCACTTACGTCTTTCTATAAAAAGCTGATTCTTTCAAAATTTTTATCAAGAAAGCAACGCGATACCTTACTAGAAGCTCTATTTCCTGCAACATACATACTTTTTTTGGCATGCATATGCTGGAGGTATCAGAGGTCTTTATCCTCTTCTGCCTGCTTTCCTGCTAACATTTGTGACATACCAGTGTAAAATCATGTGATTGCACCACGAAGTAGCCCTTCAGCAATTTAAAGCTCTGTTTTCCTGGGATTATTTTATAAATGGTGAATGTAAAATTTGATTCTAGTGGAACACTATCTTACTGTTTTTATGAAACACTTGCACTACAGTAGCACGCAAATTTTCAGGTAAGAAACGAAGTTCCGGTATATAATGTGAGGTATAAATAAATACAAAAGCAAGGCACCTGCCTTGAAGAGTTTTCTTGTCTGAGAAAGCTTCTGTAAATACACATATTTTAGATGTACTTGAGAGAGAATCAGTTGAGTAGAAACAAAATGGGAGGGGAAAGGGCATTTCTTTACACTTGAGTAATACCTGGTGCATAAATGCCCAAGCACATTTGCCAGTGTGGTTCTAATAGAAGCATAGTTGCATCCGTCTGGAGCTTTGTAGTTGTGCTTGAAGAGAGGAAGGTGTGGAAAAAAGACTGAAGGAGAGGGAAAGGTGGCTGGGACATTCATCTGCTGAGAACAGGACAGAAGTCCAATCAAAACTACAGAAAGTTCTGTTTGTTTTTTCATATCTTAAGTTCTCTCTCCCCGCCCTGTGTTTCCAGCTGGGATGTCTGATGGACTCCCCCGTGTGAATTTTTTTAAAGCTGTGTGATTGTGTGAAGTCACCTAGGGACTTCTAGTTCTAATAGAAGGAGTGTCTGTTGCACGATGCTGGCACAGAAGCATGTTCCTGTCTGCATTCCCATTTACCTTCTGAGTGCAGCAGACATTATTTTGGCTGCTTCTCTATTGACCGTGTAGACTGTTCCTTGGTAGCAGGTAAATCAATTAATAGATACACAGAATGCTCATGTTGTGGAAGCAATATGCATTGTATTCATTTCAGCCAATTTTTCTTACAATAAGCGAATAGTGCACTTAAACTACTTCTAGGATTTTGATATTTAATGTGGCACAGATATCTTTTTCAATTTTTATGAGGAATGAAATGTATGCCACAAGAGAAACTATACAAAATAACAGTTTTCATTCATACAAACCCAAAGTGTTTCATGCTGTTAGATTCTTTAGCACTTACTAAACCGAGGACACCACGGAGGGTGTGGCTGCTATCCAGCCAGTTTCTGACACACTGCACAAAGATGGTGGCCACGTATGTGGTCTTTGCTTGCTTTTTGATTAAGATGAACCATTTAATGAAGCTGCTGCTAGAAATGCTTTTTCAAAGGATTGTTGTGCTCTAAATACGTGAGGACCTCCTTGCTCCACTGCTACTCTGTCTATGTGCTGGATGAGACCTGTGTAATGCACTAGATCCATCTACTGTCTAAAAAATTCTTTGCAAATGTACTAAGCAATGAAATGGAAATCCTTAGCCAAACAATTCTATATGCTGTTGAAGTTGCATACAATGCTTGAGAGAGGGGAATCTGTTAGGAAATGTTTGTGCCAAGAAGCTGAGTTAAGAACATTGAAGCAAAGTATTTGTAGAAGTCTGTGCCCGGGCAGAATCCTATATGTTTTCTGCAAGTGACTGACATTTGCAGAGCCAAAATATTTTTAGAAATACGGACAAAACCAAAGCCTCAGGTCACTTAATATCTACAATGCAGGATCTTCGAAACGCTGTCAAGAGAATTTTCTTTAAGCCACGCTGCAAGTAGTAAATTATGTACAGTATTTCTCATACTACGTAAATTACACGAAGGACTTCTATAGTATGGATGAACAATGCTAATAGTTGATGTCAGCATTATCTTAAAATCATATTACTTAAAATAGTGAAGGTTATAAAGTGGCCAAAGACATCTTCATTTTCTCTCGGTCTTCCTAATGCACATATACCAGTGGCTGTTTGATTCATTTATTGACATAAAACAGAATTGCTTAGAACTAACCACTCATTCATCATAATCACAGTTACAAGAGAGCGTGGGGTAAGAGGTTAACTGCTTGCTAGATGTATCAAGGTCTTCGGTCTATACTGAAGCCTGACTCAATAGAAATCTGATAATAGTTGGTTGAAGGTAAAACGTAAGTGTTAATAGCTAAATAAAAAAAAATGATAAAGACTGTACTGTAAAACACTCACGTTTCCAAAGTTAATTAAAAAAGAGCTGATCAAAGTGAAACTTCCGTTAAAAATGTTACTTTAAGATAGTAAAGATAAGATAGAGTACAAAACTGAATTTTAAAAATCAGTCGATATTTTAAACTCATTTTCCGTTATAATTTTATTTTCTGCTTGGCAGTGCTTTCATTAATAAATAAAATATAAATAATATGAAAATGATCATTTTTACTTTTAATAGTTTAAGTTCATGCACAGTGATTATGAATTGATATTTTGGGGTATTTATATTAACAAGATACTGAACAAAATCAGTTTAAACTAACTGGGAGCAGCTTCTGTTCTTAATACACGTGTGTGATGGATTCATCATAAAATACTCAAAGACTAGACTTTATTGTGTAAATACTGTATTATCTTTATGGGTTTATTACAGATTACTGTATAATCCTGGCTTTGAAAGTTAGTCTGAAAGATGGTCCCTGTAGGAGCCAAAAAGCCCCAGGGAATAATTAATCCAACTCTCCGATGCTAAAACAAAGCAGGTTACATGAGTTTTTGAAGTTTCACCTCTCACTTCTGCCTTCCCCAATGAAACAGTTCACAAAATGTAAGACTTCATTCAAAGTTCGTATTTTCAGTATAAAAGGAAAAGTTTGGCATAGAAAGGGAGACGATCTTCATCTGGAAATTGGCAGGAATGAAGGTCTGCCTGGGACACATGGTCCTGCAGTAGATCTAAAGTACTGTAGGGTACCAGTGTGAAGATGGATGACTAGCTAGCAAACTGGCTGTGTGTATGGAATTCTTACTGATTTAGTATCTATTTTCTAATCAAATGCTTTAGTATTCAATATATAATTATTTTTTTCAAAGAATTGCCTGGTCACTGATAGAACACTGAACTACAGTTAGATCTGCTGAAGTGATCAGAGTAAAGTGCAGGAATCTGAAGACAAGCTTAGCATGATGAAAATGAAGTAAAAATTTTACTCAAACTTTGTAACTAACTCTCTATAACTTTAGAGGTGCTCCTACAGCAAGCACAAGGAAGCAGAGATGAGGTTAACTTTGGAGTGTGTGACAACACTCCTTGATTCTTTTCAGCAAAAGAACTTTTATGAACATCAAATCAGGCTCATGATTAGCCAATCCATCAGTGGAAAGTAGGCACCCCTATACATTTCAGAGACAAATAAAAATGTTCCAGAATGTACCTGGTTTATTAAACAGCTCCGTGAAGTTCATTGAACTCACTTTTATTTCTTCTGTATTTCCGAGGTATTTTTTAGACTTGAGCGCCCTATCTTAATAGAACATGCACTATCGATTTATTTAAAGATGTGGTATTTTCTCTTTTCTTTTTATGTCTTCAGGGTTTGTTTGTTTGTACTACTGACATTTTATTTCATTGTTTCATTTTTACCAAGTGATTGTAGTTTGTATAAAATCCATCAGTGAAATTAAATAGCTGTAATTATTCTTTCTAATGTTCTATTTGTTAACACTAGGTTTCATGTCACTTTGCTGCATCTAAACCCAGTATTTTTGAAGTACAGTTAGAAAGTCTTAATTTTATGGAACACTTCCTCCTCCAAATCACGATGCAGATTTTAATAAAAATTTTTGAAAAGCCATTTCCTCTACAACTGTATTGGATTCCCCCCCCCCTCATACCCAATAAAGAGCAGTTATTTATTAGAACTCTCTTATCCTATCTTGCTTGGACAAGTTTTTGTCATTGCTAGGTTATTGGCCTTTTTTTAATTGATTAAGGTCGCATTCTACTCTAGCAAATGGTCCTTATACTTCCTTATTGTGTTCATTAAAGCCTGATAGTATACCTGTGTTTCTAAGAAGTTTGAAAGAATTTTTTTCCCAAAGATTTGTTTGGTGTGAATTCAGGTGTATTCACTTGCCTCTGAAATAGCAGGTGTAGGTTGCTGCCCACTCCAAGATTCTTCTGATTCAGTACGGAAATGCAGTATGGTCTTAAATCTCCAGGTGTTTAAATATGATCAAGGAATGAACAAGCTGCATTTCTGATCCTTCACAGCCCCAGTGCTAGACAATCACAGCTAGGAAGTGGCTATTTCTACGATGTCTGTGTACAACTTTACAGAAAAGTAGTTACTTGTTTTTTAATCTCTTGTTCGTAAAGATGTTTTTGTGGACATAACTGTAACTTTTAGACAATGGTGAGGGTGACATAACCATGCATATTCTCTTTTTGCTGTAATCCTCAAAACAGCTGTAATCCTCAAAACAGCTGCAAGACCTGTGTAATCTTATTGCAGATTCTTAAATTTGTACATTAGATAACTTATATACATCCCCTTCACCAGCCAATTTACTTGAATAATTATATAATTATTGAAACAAAACATAATACTTTTTCTATTCCTGAAATTTTTTTAAACTGAATTGATACATTCTAATTGCCACAGTTTGCATTATAGATCTGTTTCAGATTTGTGCAATATTCAGCAGCAAGCTGTAACAATAATCAGTGTTCTGTGCTGTTAAAAGTATTTAGGTGGAGTTCATGCATTCAGAGAGTGGTTTTTTTTTTTTAAGGCCATATAGATTCTTGTACTTTACCCCAGAAACACGCCAGCCTTTCTTTCCCCCCCTGCCTCCTTTTTAACTCTGTTGGTTTGTTCCTGTGTGCAGATAAACTCAATTCCTCCAAAACAACCTTCCCTTTGAGATTGCTGTTGTTTAGGTTTTTCCTCATCCACCCATCTGCCATTAACTGTTTGGTTACCACTTGAAGTACTTCATCACTGAGATTCAGACTCATTGTCCTGTGGCCATTGTTGCTTAGCAGAACACCCATGCCTGCTTCCTACACAAACACACACACGCAAATTAATAACTGAGTAGAACTCCTCCTCTGCGCTCCAGAAGGAGCTGCTCCAAAAAGAAGCCATTTATAGTATCAATAAGCTGCTACTCCAAACCATGTACAGATGTGTTATTCAACCAGTTAATATTGGGGTAGTTAAAATCACCCATTATTATTTTTCTGGCAGATTTTGCCACTTCATTAATATCTTTCAACATACTGAGTTGCTTGTCTGTTCCTTCTTTTACATGGCTTATATCATATCATGCCATCACAGCATATTCTGTAGTTTCGAGTTAATTGCCCAATTAACAGTGGTATTCATGAAGTGCTAGGAAAATTCCACAACTAATGATTTGGACAATTTCAAAATAGGTTGGTATTTCATAGTTTAAAATGTCAAACATGCCAATAGCTGCAAGCTTAAGACTGTGCAGGCTTAGAACCCAATAGCTCAAAAATTCTGTTTCACAAAAATCATAATCCAGCCCTCAGAAACATGTTTCCCAGTCCCCCTCATGAGTGGAAATTCTGCACTATGCTAATTTCTCCTTAGACTGATGAGGTGGGAGCATAAAATAGGACCTCCTTGGCTTCTCTGTATTTTGTGGAAATGCGGAGTAAATACCTTCTGCAGCAGCGAATGCACCCTTACCCCCAGCCTGGCCCCAGATGATGTTTATGGCAGCATTGGGGAAGATGCTGTAGTAACAGTTGTGTATATGCTTACGAGACTCAGGAAAACAGAGATGTGTGTGTCTGGAAGGTTGTAGGATTCACTAGAGGACTTTTCTTTCCCATTGCCTGGATTAGGTAGGGATATTAACAATACGTAGTTAGCTTTGATGGGCCATTGTTCCCAGATGCAACTGAGAGTTGCCAATAGACTCTCTAGGCAGTGATCTGATTTTTTTGTTTTGTCTCACCAGCTGCCATGCAGAGATGCCAGGGGATATACTGCCTACACTTTTTGCCTTTTCTCAGTACCTTCTGTGACATTTATGAATTGTAGGACTGAGGTGATGCCATGGACTTAGCCTACAGAGTCTGGGAATGGGCTGGGTCTGTAAACTAATTTCACTGTCATTGCCAAAGAAAGGAATTATTCATTTTCAGCCTTGAAATTCAGGGTCGGAAGCGTTGGTTGCCATAAAGGAAGCAGTACACCTCCTCAAAGCTAAAGGATCACAGACTCAAGGTTCATTTCTAACATTTTACATTATTAGAACATTATGAATTTCCTTACTTATCAAGTCTAGTGAGATCATATTGGTGATCTAATGCAAACTTCTCAGTGGTGTATGCATATGTGATTCAGGCCTTAATTCAGCAAGGTCCTGTAAGTACTTTAAGGTACTTCATTGCAATTGACAGGACTTTACAGGAGTTAGTGCTGTGAATACCAAGATCTTTGCTGGAATGGTACTAATTATGTAAGTATGGCTGCTGGATAGCTCTTTTTAAAAACTAAATTACTGAAATACAGTGTTGCTTAGATCTTCCTTTTAGTCCTTCTTGGAGTTGTGGCAGAGTCTTTAGGACATTATAATTTATGTTTTATAACAAATATATAGTGAATTGTCTTATCTCATTCCCCTTGGCAACTCACAAAACTATCATTAACATTTTTCATCAGTATTCTGTTTAGAGTTTTCTAAACTGAACACTATAGTGGTAACAGCTCATTTTTAGATGCTATTACAGTTCTTTCACATCTTTATAGTATCATAGTAAAGCTGAATTTACTAGCTACCTTGAAAGCAGAGTAAGGCAGCATTAGAATCTACATTAAAGTGATTCAATACTCTTTGGAGAAAAGCCTTCTTAACTTGAGATCAGATACAGTATGTGTTTTGGGGGCAGTTTTATAAGGATTGCCGATAAACTTGAGCACTACCAACAACAACTGCTTTTTGAAATATTGTTCTGTCCAGCCCAGTGAAATTTAGGGGAATTTGCTTTGCTTTGTAAGCACATGTGATCGACATTAGCATTCAGGGGAGCTGCACCTGCAAATGGAAGGGAGGCTATATCCTGGAGACTAATTTTATGGTTTGAATAGGTAAAGATGGGAGGGATCAAGTTGTATGCACTTGTTTCTCCCTGAGAGTTAGTGCAAATCTCCAGTCTCTTAGGTAAGTACCATGCTCTGATATATTTTTCCTAAACATCCTTCTTGGTGGCCATTCAGATTCTTTCCAGTTTGGGTGTATAGAGAGGATCTTTGTTTTCGTAAGTGTTCATGGGTTAAGAAAATGCAAGCCCTTCAAAGGTCATTCAGTGTTTGTGTCCAGTCAGGCTGACCTGCAATAAGTCCGGTGGTTACTGTTCCTGGCTTTACGGTTCTGAGCAGCTCACTTCATCTTGGTTTCCTTTCTTAATCTTTGACTAACTATTTTACATTTTTAAACTAGAATCTTATCATGGATGGTAAAGTCTGGTGCCCAAAAGAGGGATTAGTGGAGGCCTCCAGAAATGGCTGTAATACTGGTTACAATTATTACAATTTTAAATACCGTAGTAGTAGTAGCAACTACAAGTAGCTACCCACAACCACTAGAAAATGTCTTACTGCTTTTAAAGGGTACAGGGTTCTGCATGTTCTAACTTATACAGAAGTTATACATGTTTCTTACCTTGTTACCATTTTTCAATAATTCTGCACCAAAAGCTTATCTTCAGGTTAAACTTCAGTTGTAGAAATAACCCCGTGGCCAATCATAATTTTAGAGAATTTTGCATCTAGATAGCTATGAAAAAAACACTTGCTAAGTTATTCTTTGTAAGATATGCTTTTCCCGTGTAGCATAATAGAGCATTTAGTGTTCGTGAAAGAAATCCTTTCAGTTGTTTGAATGCAGCAGCTTAATGTTATTTCTCTTAAAATGTGATAGCTTTTAAAAACGTTTTTTACCCAGGTCAAATATAGTAAATTAGTTACACTATAGCCTTAATAGAATTTGAGAATATGACTCATAAATATCAAGATCAAGCAGAAAAATATTAAAAAGAAGATTAAGCTGTCTTTTTAAAATGTTAGTCTCTGATTCTATTAAAATTTTTGGTTTATTCCAAAGTAGGAACTATAAAATTAAGTGAACACCAAAAGAAGATCCTTCTATTATTATTTAGTTGCACAAATTCTAACAACTGAAAACGAGCAGGAATGTAAAAAGTGATTCATTGTTCATTTAATATCAAGGTTACTGTTAATGATCAGAGTGACATATGCAGTATTGCAAACTGGACAGAAGGGAAGAGGTTTATTTTTACATTTAAAAAATATAATCAATAATTAAAAGTTAAGGGTGGTGACCTTACATAGATGTATGTAGTATAATTTAAGATCCAAGATATAAAAATATTCTGTGCTTTATCAAATTCCCTTGTTTTGGAGGGAAATGGTACATTAAACTTTATATTTTAAATATTCATTGTCAAGAGTGCTTAAGAATGCTTGAGCATTTTGGGAATTGGTATTTAACCTTGAGGTTAGGAGTTCCCAAATAATCAGCTAGAGCCAGTAAAACACATATTCCTCGACACTACTGCACCCCAAGTACCGCATATGAAAATACACTGGAATATGTCATAAATATGTAATTCCGTCCAGGGAAGGTAAAAGCGGTATTACTAGAAGGAAGAGTTGTAGCCTTTCCCTCTTTTACTCAGGTAAGTAATCTAGTTTTCAGTGTGAACTTACCTTCCAGTTTCTCTGCCAAATTTGACCAGCCTAAAGATCTCTTGGATAGTGTTGCAAAAGTCTGTTTGCAAAACCACTTTCTAAGCTGTCTACTAGACAGTACCAAAAGAAGTTTTGCATTCTGCTGTCCTGAAATGTTCTTTCTGTCTTCAAAGATGTAGGATTACAATTTTTAGTATTTCTGTGAGTGAAAGGGAGAAGTTACCTGGTATTAGGGAAAACAGCATATTTTTGAGATTGTGCTTTTTTTTAAGAAAGAAAATATTTCTCTCACCAGAACGATCTTGTGGAATAGCCTCTTATGCAGTCTTTAATGCCAGTACATTAAAAGTAATAGTTCTAAAAACAGGGAAAAATTACGGGAGAGGATGATTCCTAATTGCAGCTAGTTACTGGACAGATTCTCTGTTTTGCTGTCAAATTCCTAAAAAAACAAAGAGGTTTCAAACTTTAAAGACTAAAGGTGATCCCAGACACATCCTGTTCTTGGTTAAAGGTTCTGCTATATCAATGCTAGGACAAAAAAGTGAAGTGCCTCTCCACCAGCTGCAGAGAAAGAAGGTGATTTGAATGTTAATGAAGGATAGAAGTTTCATAGTAACAGAAAAACAGAGGCTCTATAGATAAGAGACTATTTTCCCAGGACGTCTCCGTCTGCGGTTGTTGTAACCAGAGGAAGTAATATTACTAAGGAAGTATTTAAATGTCTTTAACAGATATTAGATGATGAAGTGGAGTAGTCATTATATTCCTATCTAAGCTCCAATGCATGAGAGGTCTATTGAAATACAATCTTTTGAGAATATCCACTTAGTCCTGTTTCTAGACTGCCAGATTAGTTTGGGCATCCTGTTAATCTACAGACCTCCAAACACAAAAGATTTCTCAGAGAAGTTACTGAAGTTGCTGTGTAATGTGACAATAAAGATCATAAAGTTTATTGTCTTTATAAATTTAAATACTCACACTGTCCCCACTCTTCTGCCCTAACTGGAAAAAAATCCCTGATTTAACAGCATTGAAGTTCTTCCCTGATATTTCCACATTAGGTTTTTTAACATCTTCTGGACCTGGCAGTGCCATAAATAGTTCATAGCTCTTGATGCGAACAGAAGAATTCCTTTTTACTCCTGCTTGCTCTTTAGTTCTGATCATTCATTGCTATGTTTCATGAGCCCCTCGACACAATCCACTCTTTCTGAACGTCTGATCCATTCACATAGATAGTCCTACAAACACAAACTGGCATTCATGGCCTTCCTTGCCATTTCTGTCAAAAAAAGAAAAAAAAAAAAAGAGAAAAAAAGGGAAAAAACCCACAGTAAAAAACATCTGTGTCTTTGTCTTTTAGAGTCTGAGTCAACCTACTTATACTCTAAGGTATTCAAATGTTTGACTATTATTAAAAGCACTGTCACTTGGTGTCCTCAGTAGTTATTTGCTACTGTTAAACTCCTTTTCTTAAAGCAAACTAACAGAAAAGTAGCAATGAGTTCACAATAGTACCACTGAATTTCTCAAATCCCAAGACCTTCACAGATGGCCCTTGGGCTTACAAAGGTACAGCATTTGTCATTCTGATGAACGACTTTTCCTGCCCATAAAATAAGGGAAGTAATCCGTCCTCATTCTGCTTCATTCTTTCTAAGCAGAGACGTATATTTGGTTGCCAAACTCTCTTTTCCATTCTTCAACTGATCCCAGGGAAAAATGGAAATATGTTGAAAAGCCTGTGACACATGGTGGATGACTAGTTCTTTGCTCCCAGAGTGCTCATCTGTAGTGCTTGACAACCCTGTGCTTTTTCTTGCTCCTGTTTAGTATCTTGATGGAATTGCTGTGGGATCCAGTGAGATTAAACTTCTGCCATACATAGGAGACGTGTGGCTTTCTGGAATGATAAAACCCAATTCTGGCTCTCTAAATACCCAGTAGAGAGCAGAATGAAGATCAGCTGGGTTAAGCTAAAACATGCAACAACGGATACCCCTCCAAAACATCTTACTCTATTGTTCTCTAGCATTTACCTGCTACATTTCAGATAAATATGAATAATAATCAGTTTCCAGGACAAAAAAGGGAGCTCTATACCTGAGTGTTATTTCAAAATGTTGATTTGGGGAGGATGATGGAACAATGAATTCTCTTTTCCCCTTGGAATCTGTTTTTTATTTTGTTTTCCTATATTCTCATCTGTGTGAGATGACAGACTCTGAAAAACACTAGTGTAACAGTCCATAAGCCTAATGAACTTGCTTGTGAACTATCTCTGGGTACCTACTGTTGCCAGCGTCACCATGATATCCGAGTACCTTACAATATTCATTTAGTATTTTGAAATAATACTACTAGATCCTTTATAAGGAGGGAAAAGATAGCTTTATTCACAGTTCTCAGTCAGGAACGGAACCTTATATATAGGGTTTTGGGAATCCTTTCTTGAGTTTTATTTTGACACTGTTCAAGGATACAGAAATTATAAGTTAGTTGCTTGATTTCCACCCCCCCCCCCC